>Ga0181528_10000779_pt1 | contig 21012 bp, 22 predicted proteins | sample PEATcosm2014_Bin_47_FD_119742 | JGI IMG/M metagenome (GOLD analysis project Ga0181528, IMG submission 119742) | Peatland microbial communities from MTU Mesocosm Facility, Houghton, MI, USA - PEATcosm2014_Bin10_10_metaG | ecosystem: Environmental > Terrestrial > Soil > Wetlands > Peat | place...
CGGCTGGCGCCGTTGTGTACTGCTCGGCGCAAAGGTTCTGGTCGGTGCAGATATTTCCGGTGTTTGTTGCGGCGCAGGCGGCGTCGCCGGGCGCATTGCAGATATTGTTGCTGCCCATCCAAAGGGTTTTTAATCTTAGATTCGCTATTTTGGAGTTGACCCCAGGCCTGAAAATCCAGACATGGAGCACCCAGATCGTGTTATCCAATCCTTATTTCACACTTCCTGCTGTCGTAGTAGCTGGATGCAGTGCCGACTTGCCGATTGTATGCCTCTCTCGGTAAAGTAACGTTCACGCGGAGTCTCTGCGGATGCTCGATCCCGCGGCCTGCCGTGAGCCGTTAATTGACCTTCATTCCCCAAAGGACGGTTCGTATGACTTCCCTGCCCGTTTCTGACGTTCTGAATCCTGTCTCTGCTGCGGCCGGAGTCACACTCTCGGTTGCAGGCAAAGACATCGACTCGACACTACGCGAGGACCGTGTCTTTCCGCCGCCGCCGGAGTTCAGCGCTGCGGCTCACATCCAGAGCCTTCAGGAGTATGAGACGCTCTACAAAAAGTCCATTGACGATCCCGAAGACTTTTGGACTGAGGTTGCAAAGGATTTGCATTGGTTCAAACCCTGGGAGAAGGTTCTTGAATGGAAACTTCCATTAGCTCAATGGTTTGTGGGAGGAAAGTTAAATCTCAGTTATAACTGCGTGGATCGCCATGCGCTGGGGACGCGGGCGCAGAAGACCGCGCTGATCTGGGAGGGTGAGCCGGGTGAGGTACGGCGGCTAACCTACGCCGAACTGCACTTGGAAGTTCAGAGATTTGCCAACGTTCTGGCAGATTTGGGCATCAAGAAGGGCGACCGCGTAGCGGTCTATATGGGTATGACACCGGAGCTGGCGATTGCCCTGTTGGCCTGCGCACGCATCGGCGCGGTGCATTCGGTGATCTTCGGTGGCTTTGCCGCCAACGCTATCGCCGACCGGGTGAACGACTCCTCCTGCGTGGCTATTCTTACGCAGGATTCAAGCTACCGGCGCGGCGGCGAAATTCAACTCAAACGAACGGTGGACGAGGCGATGAATGCCTGCCCAACCGTCAAACACGTGATTGTTTACCGCCGCACCGGCTCGCCGGTCGAGATGGTCGCGGGCCGCGATCACTGGTGGCATGAACTGATGGCTGCTGCCGCGCCTGTGTGCCGCGCCGAGGAGATGGATTCCGAGGACCCGCTGTACATTCTCTACACCTCCGGCACAACCGGAAAGCCGAAGGGGCTGGTGCACACAACCGGCGGCTATGCGGTGCAGACCTACATCACAACAAAGTACATCTTCGACTTGAAAGACGAGGACATCTACTGGTGTACGGCGGATATAGGCTGGGTGACCGGACATTCGTATGTGGTCTACGGGCCGTTGCTGAATGGAGCGACGGTGCTGATGTACGAGGGCGCGCCGAATTGGCCGGATTTTTCGCGCTTCTGGAAGATCATCGACGACCACAAGGTCACTATCTTCTACACAGCGCCGACGGCGATTCGTGCCTTCATCAAGTGGGGCGACCAGTATGTGGAGAAGCACTCACTGGCATCGCTGCGCCTCTTGGGAACCGTCGGCGAGCCGATCAACCCGGAGGCTTGGATGTGGTACCGCGAGAAGATCGGCCACAACCGCTGTCCGATAGTCGATACCTGGTGGCAGACCGAGACCGGGGCGATCATGATTGCGCCTATACCTGGCGCTGTGGCTGCAAAACCCGGCTCGGCAACACGGCCGTTTTTCGGCATTCAGCCGGAGATAGTCAACAAGGAGGGCCAACCGGTGCCCGCCGGAAGCGGCGGACTGCTGGTGATCCGCAAGCCCTGGCCCTCGATGGCGCGCACGGTTTATGGCGATCCGGAGCGCTACAGGAAGACCTACTGGAGCGACGTCGAGGGCTGCTACTTTACCGGCGATGGCGCGCGGCAGGATGCGGACGGCTACTTCTGGCTGATGGGGCGCGTGGATGATGTGATCAATGTCAGCGGCCATCGGCTGGGCACCATGGAGGTCGAATCGGCGCTGGTGGCGCACCCCAAGGTGGCCGAAGCCGCCGTCGTGGGCCGGCCCGATGAACTCAAGGGGCAGGCGATCTCGGCATTCGTCACACTCGAAAGCGGCAACCAACCTAGCGACGAATTGAAGGACGAACTGCGCAAGTGGGTCTCGAAGGAGATCGGTTCCCTTGCCCGCCCCGACGATATTCGTTTCACGGAGGCCTTGCCCAAGACACGCAGCGGAAAGATTATGCGCCGGCTGCTGCGCGAACTGGCGGCGCATGGCGAGATCAAAGGTGATACGACAACGCTTGAAGACTTCACCGTAATTGCCAAACTGCGGGAGGCGGAAGAGGGCTGAGCGGAGGCATCGATGCGGCGTTTGAGCTTTGGCGTGGCGATGAGCCTGGATGGATTTATCGCCGGACCCAGCGGTGAATTCGACTGGATCACTTCCGATCCCGGCATCGATTTTGCCGCGATCTGGGCACAGTTTGACACGCTGCTGATGGGCCGGAGGACCTTTGAAGTTGCCCGCGTGAGGGCAGCTCAGTGGCCGGATCTCGGCCATCGCTGGATCGTTGCGTCACGCACGCTGAAGCCGGAAGAGCACCCCAATATCACGATTCTCCGCGACGGGATTCCAGAGGCGGTGACGGCCTTAAAGGCAGAGCCGGGTAAAGACATTTGGCTTTTCGGTGGAGGCGTTCTCTTCCGCGGTCTGCTCGATGCCGGTCTCGTGGATACGGTCGAGGTTATGGTGATGCCGCTGCTGCTGGGAAGCGGGACTCCGCTTGTGCAGGAAGGAGGGCAACAGATACTTCACCTGGAGGAGAGCCATGCATTACCGAGCGGCATTCTCATGCTGACGTACACAGTGCCAAGGTGAACGGGCTATTGAGAACGCCGAGGGATCCAGAAAAACCTACCCAATCCATAAACTTCAGATCCGCCAGTTGTCGGCGCGCCAGTCCTTGATCCGCTCCTTGATCTGCTTGCGGGTCAGATTGTGTTCGAGCGCCTGCTTGGCCAGTTCCACTACCTCATCATCGGCGGCAAAGCGCAGGCCGATCAACTGATCCTCGCTGAGGCGATAAATCTGCGCGTGCCATGGCGCTGGAGCCAGCGCTTGCAGACGCAGCCGTTCCTCGATGCGAATGACGCGATCCTGGACCTTGAGCGGATAGGTGCGCAGCTTGAAGTACGGAATGAAGACCACCAGGGAAAGCAACAGAAACCATGAAGAAGAGATGTAGGCGGTCTCCCAATGACGAATCAGGTGGAAGACGGCAAAGACCACGTTGGCAACCAGTACGATGCCTAGCACAAAGTGGAAGGTAGGGTCGAAGCGCGTGTGATTCTTGAAGCTCTGTTCGGATGAGTTACTCATGCACCACCTTGATTTCTGTCAGGCCGGAGTTGGCTGCCTGCGATGCTGGCGTCTCCACGGAACCGCCGTTCGCGGCGCTGGGGGCCTGCACATCAGCGCTGTCGGGATTTTCTGCGTAGACGGCAGGGGCTGTCAACAGAAATAAAGTCTCAGGCGTGACAAGCGGCAAATTCTTCGGAATAAGATGGTGATGGCCGAGCGCCAGGTAATCCACGAAGAGGCCGCCGGCGAGGTAGGGATTCAGCATGATGATCGGGGCGGCATAGCCGGTGGTGGAGAGCGACTCGGCAATGCTCTTGTTCTTGCGGCTCATGTGCCGATAGCCGGGAATCTGCGGAATCTCGTAGATGGCCAGCTTCACCTCTGGATGCTTGACGGCATAGCGCTCCAGCTTATAAACGATTTGCTTGGGCGAGGCCATGAAGGCGTCGGGAACGACGCTGCGCTGGAAGCTGCCGGGAAAATAAAAATTCAGAATGAGACGCGCAAAATCCGCGCAGTTGTTGAAGAGTAGATAAAAATGCGAGCGATTCTTGCCGGCATTCATGTATGCAATGAGCGCGTCGTCCTGCGCCTCGGTGGTTTCAAAGCGGAAGGCATACATACGCCGTTCGTAGGATAGGCCGATCAGTTGGGCCCATCCGCAATGCAAAAAGCTGCCCGGAGAAAGATCTTCTCCGAGGCTGAGAAGATGAGCCTCGTGATAGCGGTCGCGCAATTGATGGACCTTCTCCCGATTCACACGCGCTGGAACGTCGGAGGGCTTTTCAACAGAATAAAGATAAGGAATCAGCGGAATCGCCACCCAGTCGTATCCGTCGATACCCTGATAGCGGGCAATTACGGCGCCCATCTCGCCGGCGTTACAGCGGCGCAGCTTGACGGGAGTCTCGGCGCAGATGCGCTGAAAATAAATCGCGTTATGTCCGGTCGGATTGACGGAACCGAAGACGCCGTATGGCTCTTCCATCAACAGAGCCGCTTGCGCGTGTCCCGTTGCTGTAAAGAAAACCAGGATCGCCGTCAGTATGAAAGCAAATGCAATTGTGCGCCGCTGCCGCATCGAGTGCATCGATCCTTCCGTAAGCAAAATCGTGGATTTCCTTTCAATTTGCTCCGCGAGCGGGAAATAAAAAACAGATCGACAGTCATGAAATGGAATTGCGAGAAAGAATCTCCGGAAATCTTCCAAAATCCACAGACTTCCCTCTCTCTTATAACTCGAATTGTCAAAAAAAGTTTCTCGTCTCTTTCTAAAATAATGGGTTGCGATCTCAGTTGCAAGAAAACATTTCTACGATTCCCCCCGCTGATTCCCTGAAAGATACTATGGAGCGGAGCGAAGAGGAGTCGATTATATTCTGAATTGGGTGAATTTCCTTATGAAAACAAGAATCGTCCTCCTGCAACTTCTGCTTGTCACCGCTCCTCTCTGCGCGCAGGTGAGCTTGCCCAAGATACTGGGCAGCCATATGGTGGTGCAGCGCGATCTTCCCGTACACGTTTGGGGAATGGCGGCTCCGGGGGAGAGCGTGACTGTGAGTTTTCGCGGTGAGAACCGCACAACTATAGCCGGCGAAGTGGGCCGCTGGAGCGTTTATCTTAAACCAGGAACGGCGGGCGGCCCCTTTGAGATGACCGTGCAGGGCTATGCCGCGCGCGGCACTGGAAAAGATATTTCTGCATCTACCATCACGCTGGAGGATGTGCTGGTGGGCGATGTCTGGCTGGCTTCAGGGCAATCCAATATGGAGTTCGAGATGCGCAAAGCGGCCACAGCTGCCGCAGACTTGCCTCATGCTGCCACCCCGCGCATCCGCCTGCTGATCGTGAAGAAGAACGCTGCTGAGTACGCGCAGGACGACATCGACACCGAGGGCTGGACGGCTTCTTCGCCGGAGAGCGCGAAGGATTTTTCCGCCGTGGCCTGGTACTTTGCCCGTGAGATTGAAGAGCATGAGAAGGTGCCAGTGGGAGTGATCGATTCCACATGGGGCGGGACCGTAGCGGAGTCGTGGACTCGGCTAACGGCGCTCAGCGAAGATGCGGCACTGACACCGCTGTTTGTAGCGCGGGGCAGAATGACTGACCGCGAATCCGAGGCTCTGCTGATTGAAAAGGACCACCAACGGCAGATCGATGAGGCCCGGGCACAGGGCAAGCCGGAACCGCAATTTCCATGGCATCCGCTTCTGGCGATGTGGGGGCCGGGACTGCTCTGGAACGGCATGATCGCGCCACTCACATCGTTTCCGATTCGCGGCGTGATCTGGTATCAGGGCGAGAGCAACAGCATCGTCAACCGGTCGCCAAAGCTCTATCACCGCCTCTTCCGCGACTTGATCGGCGATTGGCGGCAACAATGGGGCATAGGGAGTTTTCCATTTTTGTATGTGCAGATATCGAACTTCAAATCGAGTCCTGTCGAAGATTGGCCCGCCATCCGCGAGGCGCAACTGCAAACTCTGGATGTGAGCAATGCTGCAATGGCGGTCACCATCGATATTGGCGATCCGGAGAATGTGCATCCCACCGACAAGGTGGATGTGGGCCGGCGTCTAGCCCTGGCCGCGCGCGCGCTGAGCTATGGGGAAACCCTCGAATACTCCGGCCCGCTCTTCCGTCTGGCAACGCCGCAGGGCAGTGAGATTCGTATCTGGTTTGACCACGCGAAGGAGTTGACAGCCAAAGGCGGCGAGTTGGCTGGCTTCGAGGTCGCGGGAACCAACGGCAACTTTGCACCCGCCACGGCCAGGATCGATGGCGCAACAGTCGTGGCTTCTAGTCCATCGGTCGCAGAACCGGTTCAAGTTCGTTACGGCTGGGCCAACAGCCCACAATGCAATCTGTACAACGACGCGGGATTGCCGGCTTCTCCGTTCACCTCGGAGAGATAGTGAAAGGGCGCGGATTTCGCCCGGCCAGGGACTACGGCTTTACTGGAACAATCACCGTGGTCTCCTGCATTTCGATCAAGCCGGAGCCGATGAGCTTTTCCAATTCCGGTAGAATCGCATCGGCCTTCTCGCGGGACTCGATGAACTCGATGCGGATAGGAAGGTGGTCGGAGATTTCCAGGATATGCGCCGAGTGAATGCGATGGCCGGCGCCAAAACCGGCTACGCCCTTGAGCACGGTTGCCCCGGCAATTCCGCTGCGGAAGAGGAAGTCGAGGATGCTGCTGTAGACCGGGATATGGTGCTGCTTGGCGCCATCGCTCATATAAAGAGTGACTTTTACGGCTTTTCCGGATTGCAACATATTCACGCTCCGCGAACATCTGAGGATTCTATCGCAAAAAGCCGATCCATGCGCACCTTACGAGATAGCCTCGGCCAGCGCCGCTCCGCACCAGGTCGCAATCAATCCGAGAATGAGGCTGCCCACGGCATAGAGCGACGCCAGTGCAAAGGCGCCGGAGCGCAAGGTGGAGAGCGTCTCCCACTCAAAGGTGGAAAAGGTGCTGTAAGCGCCAATGAATCCCACCGCAATCAGAAATCGCCATGCAGGGTCCATGCCGGTTCGCTTGCCCAGATAGGTGAGTGAGAAGCCGATAATGATGCATGCGGTAAGGTTGATGACAAATGTACCGAAGGGAAAGCGCGTTCCCATGCGTCCGGCCACCGTAGAACCTACCCAGTAGCGGGCGACCGAGCCTAGCGCGCCTCCCAAAGCAATGAGCAGATATTTCGGCAAGGCGATCTCCAATCAACAGTATATTGAACTCGGGGATCGCGCCGGGAGATAACTCCGCAACAGGATACCCTGTCAGGAGTCATCATCTGTCCGGTCAAAAGGAGGGGGACAGCGGTTAAGGGTGAACTCCTTCACCACAACCAACACTTTCATTACACGGCGGAATGTGGTTAGCTGTCAAGGCTGTAAGGTTGCCGACAGAATAAAAAACGCGGCGTATTCTTCACTGGTCACGCCGCCAGCTACAATGAAGCAACCCTGCTCCCAGTCTGCAGGGTTACCATTGGCGAGTCCCATGTCCACTGCGTATACATCGCCGGTTTCGTCTCCTCTCAACGGCTCCGTCCTGGTGCTCATCCAATTCGATGTGTGCGAAGAACTCCTGCTCGATCGCCTTCAACAGACCGTCAATGCCCGCACCGCCCAGTTGTCGAGCATGAAGCATTCGGTGCCCGCTTACGTCCGTTATCAAAGACCGCCCGTTGTCGAGTCCCTTGAGGCTCTTGTTCTCGAAAGCGGCGAGTGCCTTGAAGGCGAGATCAAGTACTACGATTACGGCGTCGTCAGCGTGGTCTACCAACTGCCTTTTTCGGGCGATTGGGAGAGCCTTGTCAAGCTGGCCAGCCGCTGGGTCTGGGATGTTGATTTCGCCTCCCATGTTGAACCCATCGTCAGGCAAAAGCTGCAACGCGCGACATCGTCCATGGTGAAGCCGTACGCGCGTTGGCTCAGCGAAGATTACTTCATCTTCCATGTGCGCGAAGTGGCCGGAATGCCCCCTGCGGACGTGCTGATTCGCGAGAACGAGCTTCGCATTGCTCAGATTGTTCGCGGTGACCGGCTGAATCTATCGAGCGGCGAATGCGCTGAGGTGCTCCATTCGCAGATATCCTATTACACATCCGATGTGGCTGTTATTGGATGGAATGCCGCCTTCCTTTACGACAGCGCCGTGGGAGCCGAAACCGCCATCCATCTGCTCGAATATGCCAACTCCCAGCTTCTTGAATTTCGCCACTACGACGAGCTTTTATCCGGAATTCTGGACGGCGTTTATGCTTCGCTGGAGAAAAAGAAGGGAAGATTTGCTCGCTGGCGGATGGCTCAATCCGCAAACAACCTGAACACAGTGCTGCTCGACGTAGCCGAGCTGACAGAGCGCGCCGATAATGCAATCAAGTTTCTCAGCGATATGTTTGCCGCGCGGCTCTATAAGCTCGCCGCGACTAAAGTCGGCGTCCCCGACTACAAAAACCTGGTAGAGCGAAAGCTCAAAACCGCCGAAGACTTGTACAACTTCATGGTCGAGCAGTTCAACCAAAGCCGCGCCTTCTTCCTTGAGGCGACAGTTGTTTTGATCCTCTTGGTTGAGCTTTTCTACTTCTTCAGAGGCAAGGCGTTATGAGTAGAAACGTCAGAAGATCGAGGTAAGATACACTTCCATTCCACGGCGGAATGAGGTCGGCTGTCAAGACTTCGAAGACATCTGGCGACAGCATAGTTTCCCAGTTGGCGGCTACACACTCGAAGATCACCTGCTTTATACTTTTCGACAATTAAGGAGAGGATCAATGAGATTGCGGAATACCACTATGCTCGCCTGCCAGATGGATGCCCGATTCAAAGCCTGCCTGAGCCTTGACGGCCAGATGCCTCCCTCTGCGGCGTTCCCGGAGAATCCGGATGGCAAGTTGGTTCACGCAGCCCGTTCTTCTTCTCGAAGTGGATCACAACGGCCGTTGGGTAGGATTCAACGCCGCGCAGAATGATCTATTCCTCAAGAAAAAGGAAGATCAACTGAGCCGCTGCCCTGCCGACAGCTATGACGTTATATTGAAATCGACTGGATTAGTTCACGGCAGCTTCAGTGACTACCTACCTCTGGCGGCGATGGGCCGTTCAACAGAAACGAAAGATGCTCTTCACAATTTGAACCTGACAGAGTCGTACATTATCGCTTTCCTTGAACAGACCTTGAATCATACGAGTTCGCCGCTCTTCGACGTGAAATCAAATCACTCCGAGGCGATCGTAAAACAGTACGGTCACTGATCTGGGGTAATAGAGAGCCAAACTCTCCTTCGATTTTTGTCGAATTGCCTGACAATTCATGGAACCAAGCCCTCATTCGATTCGTACTGAAACTGATCCGGAACTGCCGCAGCGGCATCACGAGAGAAGTTTTCGGATCAGGAGAAACAAGAATGAGCATCGCGCAAGTTGCGCCGGATTTCAAGGCCCGGATTGCCGGCGTCTTCTACGTCTTCAACATCGTGACGTCACTCTTCGCCTTCTACGGCAGTCACCCCCAATTGGCCTTTGTCTCCGGCCTGATCGCGACCGCGACCTATATCGTCGTGACCATCCTCTTCTACCAATTGTTCAAACCGGTGAATAGAAAACTCTCTCTGGTTGCGGCGTTCTTCAGTCTTGCAGGATGCGCCGATGGCTTCTTCACTTCGGTTCATCTTCTTTCTTTGCCTGTAAACATCCTGGTCTTCTACGGATTCTATTGCGTCCTGATCGGATACCTGATTCTCAGGTCTATCTTCCTCCCTCGATTTTTGGGAGTACTGATGATGCTTGCCGGTTTCGGTTATCTCACCCTTTTGTACCCGCCGCTGGGAAATTATTTGATCCCCTACAACTACATCCCAGGTGGAGTTGGCGAGGGATTGTTGACCCTATGGCTGCTCGTGAAAGGCGTGAACGTTCGACGGTGGAAGGAGCAGGAATCTTCAGCCTCTTGAATTCCTGGAACCAATTTCTCGATCGATTCGTACTAACAAATAACCCGGGATTGCGACCGCGAAATCACAGTGGCTCGGCAAAGTCCGGCTTAAGGAGAAAATGAATGAATCGCACTTTCGGGGTATCTTCTCTCTGTAACAAGGCGGGCCTGGCACTCGCCTTGTTCATGGTGTCCGCAACGCTCGCGGGTACGGCCAGCGCGCAATCATCTGCTCCAACCGCCAAGCCCGTTGCAACTTCCGACGCGCAGAGGTCTTTCGACCTGCTGAAGACTCTGGCGGGGAATTGGAAAGGTCCGATAACCACGGACAATCCCGCCTGGGGCACGGACCAGTTGATGCCTCTTTCCATCCGCGTTGCATCCAGTGGAAACGCGTTGATTCACGAGTTGAGCACACCTGGTCCAGAGGTCACCGTCTTCTATCTCGACAGTGATCGCTTGACGTTGATTCACTACTGCGATTTCGGCAACAGGCCGCACATGGTAGCTCAGCCCTCAGCGGATGGGAAGACGATAGAGTTCGATCTGGTGGATGCGCCTGGCAGTAACGCCGTAGGTCATGTGACCCGCTGGGTGTTTACTATCATCGACGCCAACCATCATATCGAAGACGTGACGTTCGCGCTGGCAAACGGCACACTTGTACACGGACACATTGATTTCAAGCGGGTGCCGTAGCCATTCAATCGCGAAGCGTATGGGGTGGAGTGTTGATGCCTCGGATCAAAGCATCAATGAAAATCTATTGGCAAAAACATTCCATGAAAATGCGGAATGTGAAAATCCCCGATGTTTTCCATCCTTCCGCAACGTGTGTGGAAGGATGGAGCACTGAATTTCTGAAACAGTAGATTGCCTACCGGTCGGTGCAGGAGTAGCAGGGATCGATCGAGGCCTGAATCAGCGGCGTGTCGGCAAGGCGCGCGCCCTTGACCATCCAGCGAATCGCCGGCATCACGGCAAAGGTCGGTGTGCGCACGTGAACACGAGCGGGATTGCGCGAGCCTTCCTTCCACGAGACTGAGTACATCACCTCGCCGCGCGGCGCTTCCACGCGAGCCGTGGCCGTGCCGGTGATGAAGGCAAACTTCTCGCCCTCGGTATGAATCTCGCCCGGAGGCAGCTTGGCGAGCGCCTGCCTTAGAATCTTGCAGCTCTCCATGATTTCGAGGGCGCGGACCAGTAAACGCGCGCGCACATCACCGGCCGGCTGCACGGGAACGTCGAAGTCCATCTCTGCGTAGGCAGCGTAGGGCGCAGCTTTGCGCAGATCCTGCGGCACGCCTGAAGCGCGCGCCACCGGACCCACCACGCCGAGCGAGATCGTCTTCTCCGTGGTCAGCACGCCAATCCCCGCGCAACGCGAGGTGGCCGTCCTGCTGGTGGTAAAAATGGGAATGACAGTGCGCGCCATCTCCGCTTCCAGCGCCTCAACCATCTTCAAAATTGATCCGGGATCTGTAATGTCGCGGTTGACCCCGCCGATACGGTTCATCGAATAATTCACGCGATTGCCGCTGATCGCCTGGAGAATGTCCATAACTTTTTCGCGCAGTTCGAAGCAAGTCATGAACATCGTCTTGAAGCCCATCAGCTTGGCGGCGATGCCCGCCCAAAGCACGTGCGAGTGCAGCCGCTCCAGCTCCGCCATGATGACGCGGATATACTGTGCGCGCGGCGGCGGCGTCAGGCCGGTGAGGCCCTCCATCGCATTGCAGAGTGTGAGCGTATGGATATTCGAGCAGATACCGCAGACCCGCTCCATCAGCGCTATCACCTGAATGTGATTGCGCGTCTCGGCCAGATGCTCGATGCCACGAAAGTTGAAGCCTATATGCAGCTTGGCATCGATCACCGTCTCGCCCTCGCAGATCATATCCAGCTTGTACGGCTCTTCGAGCGCGGGGTGATAAGGCCCCATGGGAATCTTGTAGCTCATTTTTTCTCCTGACTTGGGGCCGCGGTGCTACTCGAAGCCACGCCATCGCGCAAGTTCACTCCCGTTTCATCGCCCTGGCGCAGCAGCAGCGGCTCGTACTCGCGCCCAGTGAACTCCAGCGAATACTCCTCGTGAATCTCGCGTTCGATCCAGTCCACGCCCTCGCACAAGTCGAAGATGCTCTCAATCGACTTGCCCGTCAACACAAAGGGAAAGCCCATTAACTGGCCATCGAGATCCCAGTGGTACTCCAGGCGAAAACCCTCTTCTTTCGGCAATTGATACGCTGTGATGGTGATGAATCGTGCATGAAGGCCGTTCATCGCCGTGGCCAGCTCGCGCACATTCATTGCGCCCAGCGTGAGCCAATGCACACCGCCCTTTTCAATCCAGGGTTCCGTGCTTCCGAGTTTCTCCGGAATGCTTTCCAGTAAAGTCAATTTGCGCCTCCAGGGGCAGGATTCGTTGGTGCAGCGGCGGGAACCGGTGGCGCCGCAGCCGGTTTGGCGGGCGGCTTGCGCGCAACGGTATAGGATTTCTTCAATTCGCCAACCGTCAGATAGATCGGCGGGCATTCGCTATCCTGACTGAGCGCGTGATCCTTGCAGCCTTCAACGCAGCGTCCGCAGAAGGTGCACTGGCCCGGCTCGTAGCTCCAGGTGAACTCGCCTTTGCCGCCCTTGAACTCAATCGCCTTGGCGGTGCAGCGCATCTTGCAGATGGCGCAGCCGCTGCAAAGCGCGGCATCAAAGTGCACCAAGCCACGATAGTTCTCGGTTACCGTGGGACGAAGGGGAAAGCGCATGGTGCGCGAACCGCCCCACAGATTCTTCCACAGCATGGTCAAGATATTCATGCTCTAAACCTCATAAACAGCGCGGCTGCAACAGCCAGCACCGCGAAGATCAGCGTGCATTGCCAGTAAAAGCGCACGGTAGTGTCGATCTGCAAACGCGCCGTTGCCGCCGCAGTCACCGACAGTAGCAAAACGATGGCGAAGGAGATCGCGACAAAGATCAGAATCGCCAGCCAGACGGCAGTCACGGCAGGAGCCATCAGCGTGGCGACAAGGCCCGTCGCTGCAACCCACTCCAGTCCATGCGAAAGCTCCCACATCGCCAGTTCGGGGCCGGCGTACTCGACCATCGGACCGGAGTAGATCTCCTGCTCGGCGTTGGGCAGCGAGAAGGGATTCAAATGGAGCTTGGCGGGCAGGCAGACCAGCAGCGCCAGAATGCCCAGCCAGCGCAGCGGCGAGGAGGGCAGCAGCGCCAGAGCCTCCAGACTGAAGGTATGCTGCGAAGCGGCAATGGAAAGAATCGCCAGCAGAAATACGACGTTGTAGCTGACGCTGAGCACAGCCTCACGCGCTGAGCCGATCTCCCCAAAGATTGAACGTGAAGAGAAGCCTGCCGCGATGATGCACATCGAAGGAAGTTCGAGCAGCGCGAGCAGCAAAATCAGATCGCCTTGAAAGCCGCCTGATGCAGGCAGCACCGGCAACAGGCCGACAGCGCCGGCCGCAGAAGAGACCGCGATCAGCGGCCAAGCCTTCATCAGCGCACCGGCAACGCCCGTGCGCTCGGGTGTCGTCTTGCCCATCAACTTGATGAAATCGAAAAACGGCTGCATGAAGGGCGGCCCGATACGGCCCTGCATTCTTGCAACGGCCTTGCGTTCCACCCAGAGGAAGAACCACGCGGCGGGCACGGCGAAGAGCAGTCCAGGAAAGATCAGCAGGCGGGCCAGAGAGGTAATCAGCGTGTTCATTGCTGCACCTCGCTGCTCTCGGCCTTGCTTGCCTGCTTGCACTCACAGCTTCCTGCGCAGCAGCTTGATTCGGCGATCGGAATCATCACCGACTCGACGGGCGGCTTGTTGCCGCGCTCGGCGATAATCTCAGCCGCTTTGGCAACACCGAGAATGATCGCATCGGGACGAGGCGGACAGCCGGGGACAAAAACATCCACGGGAATGTGCTTGTCCAGCGGCCCATCCAGCGTACGGCTGTCGATGAAGACATTAGTCGTCGCTGGGCACGAGCCGATGGCGACCACGGCCTTCGGTCCGCAGACCTGACCATATACTGTCCGAATGGCGGCAGCGGCGTTGTGTGTGACTGGGCCAGTGACGCAGAGAATGTCGGCGTGGCGCGGGCTGCCCTCAAGCCGCACACCCAACTGCTCGGCATCGTAGCGTGGCGAGAGCGAGGCCACAATCTCAATATCGCAGCCATTGCAACTGCCCGAGTTCATATGAAAGAGCCAGGGGCTGTGGCGGCGGCTGTAGCACATCAACTTATTCCAAAGATTCATAGCCGGCCTCCCAGCAACTTCTGCAACAGATCCGGCCAGACGCCCACGGCCAGAATCAACACCACCAGAACAACAATCACACTCTGCAAAATGAATGGCTCCTTCGTTGGATGCTCCTCGGTTGCAGGCGGATTCGCATCGTCCGGCGGACCCCACCAGTAGCGGGTCAGCGCCAGCACGTAGGCGATCAGCGCGAAAATCGACGAGAGAATGAAGACGGCGGCCAGCGGCCAGCCGATCTGCTCGGCGGTCTCATAAAGTCTCCAGCGTCCCAGGAAGCCCATCGTCGGCGGAATGCCCAGCATCGCCAGCATTCCGAAGAGGAAGCCGAAAGCGGCCACCGGATACCGCGCGGCCAGACCTTTGGGTTCGCCTTCCAGCGCGCCGTCCGCTTCAGGACCGCTGAGGCAGATGAAAAGCAGCGCTTTGGCGAGCGCGTGGGTCGCCGCCGCAAAGATGGCACCATCAAAGCCGAGCGCCTTCACCGAGAAGACTCCCAATAGCAGGAAGCCCACATCCTCAATCGTCGAAAGAACCAGCAGCCGTTTCATGCTGCGCTGCGTGAGCATCAGTAACGCGGCCAGGAATGAAGTTGCTGCGGCCAAGCCTAGCAGAAATCCCTGTGGAGCAAGCAGGCCGGGCGCTGAAAGCGAAGTGAGCCAGAACTCGCCGAAGGCGGCCATATCGACGACCGCGATGAGGATGCCTAAAACCAAAGCCGGAAGTTCGTCGGCCAGACTCAAAAGCCAGAATAAGACCGGCACAGCGGCCAGCTTGATACAGACGCTGGTTATCAGCAGCGCTCGCGCCCACTCCGCATGACCAAAATCCATCGACAGATCGCCGGCCAGCAAGCAGGACGCCGAAAGAACAACGACAGCCAGGTAACTCAGCTTCGCTGCCTGCGTCCGTGAACTCTGCCAGACCAGCGCAACGGTAGCGAATGCGCCAAGCTCCAGTAGCCCGATGCGGACTCCCGGATCGGCGATCGTCAAACCAGCAACCGTAGCTGCACCGGCCAAGATCATCAGCGGCGCCAGCCGGCGATGCTTCCCGTGAGCAATGGCGGCCAGGACCACGGCAACCGCTGCCAGGGCGCAAGCACTCACGAGCAGCGTCGGCATGTGAGTCAGGACAATGCTTTCACTCCCTTGATACGCGGGAGCAAACCAGCGCAGAAAAGCCAGTAGCGCCGCCGCCAACACAATAACAAGCGGCAGAGTATACCGTTCCATCCAGGAAACCATTACGCCCAGCCCGCGCGAAACCGCTTGCAATCCACGCCAGACGCCCAGATAAACGGCATCCACATTCGACCAGCGGAAGAACTCATGCCAGTTTTGCAGGAAGATCGAGGAGAAATCCCCTGCGGTCAACCTACCTTCGGAGGACAACGGCTCACCGCCAGTAAAGATTCCCCCGCCGGCAATCGCAACGCCCTCCACCTTAGGCTGACGCGAGACGTAGGCAATCGCTTAGATCACACCGCCGACAATCAGCGAGAAAACGGCCAGCACCAATCCGCCGATGCTGGAGAAACTGCCCGCATCGGAGGAAAGCCCAAGCCAGGTCACGTTCACCGCGCTCATCTGCAGCGCACCCAGAATCGGATTGAGCAGGTAGTTCACGGCCAACTGCGGCGCAACACCCAGAATCACGCTGCCCGCAGCGATGAAGCCCATCCCCCAAAGCATCGTTGGTGGCGACTCATGCGCGTCCTTGGTCGCCTCGGTCAGCGGGCCGAGAAAAACAGCGCTGGTAGCCTTGGCGCAGAGGAAGACCGTGCCTAGACTCACCGCCCAGGCAACCATTGCGGGAACGGCCCATCCGGCCTGCAAGGCTGCCGCGTAGAGCATCCACTTGCTGGCGAAGCCGCTCATCAGTGGAACTCCCGCCATGCTGCCCGCGCCAATGAGCCAAGACAAAGTCGTCTGCGGCATCTTCTGCGCCAACCCGCCCAGCTTGTTCATATCGCGCGTGCCCGCGGCGTGCTGGACGGAGCCGGCGGTCAAAAACAGCCCGCCCTTGAAGAAGCCGTGATTGAGGCAATGCAGCAGCCCGGCGGCGATCGCCAGCGGCGTGCCAATGCCGATGCCCATCATCATGTAGCCGATCTGGCTCACCGTCGAAAACGCCAGCATCCGCTTCAGATCGGTCTGCACCATGGCATACATCACACCCACGGCCATCGTGACCGTGCCGATCCAGACCAGCGATTCACTCCCCCAGGCAAAGCCGCCATTCACGGGCCATGCGCCAAAGCTGTGCATACGGCAGGCGAGGTATACGCCGGCCTTCACGTAGCAGGCCGCGTGCAACAGGGCGCTGACAGGAGTCGGCGCGGCCATCGCCTCGGGAATCCAGGTGTGTAGCGGCACCTGTACAGATTTCGCCACCAGCGCCACCAGCATCAACACGAAGACGCCGCCGGTGAAGGCATGGGCGACAGCCGGATCGGTCCACAGCGCGCTGCCGGTGCGGTGAAAGACAACCAGAATCGCCGCCAGCAGTCCGTAGCCGGCGATGTGCGTCATCAGGAGCACCTTACGCGCGCCGGCGACGGCCTCGCGGTTGGTGTACCAGAAGCCCACCAGGCTGAACGAACAGAGGCCGACCAGCTCCCAGCAGAGGTAGAAGATGAAGAGATTCGCGCTGTAAACCAGCCCTACAAAGCCGCCGATGAAGACCAGCATCGTCGCAAAAAATCGTGTTGCCGATTTGTCGTGCGCCATGTAGCCGATGGAGTAGAGCAGGACGAATCCGCCCAGGCCGGTCCCCATCAAAGCAAAAAGAATGCTGAGCGCGTCCACGTGGAGAACCAGGGCCAGAGGGCCATCCCAGGGCAGCAGATTCAGATCGATGGCCTGCCCGCCCTTGACCCAGCCAATCAGCGCAATGACCGAGGCCACGGCAGGCAGGCAGGCGAGAAAGGCGAGAATCCCCTTAACCCTTGCGGAACAGAGCTTTGCGGCGAGAATCTGAAGCGCGGCGCCCAATAGGAGCGAGCACGGCGCAATCAGAATGAGAGTTGCTGCGTTCATTCCTCCAATGCTAATTTGCTGGAGGCGGTGTAGATGTGATGAGCCTCACATTCAGGTCCATCGTATTGCATTGCGATACCAAAGCCTTCGGCGCTGGTGATCGACCGCCATGCGAATGAAAATCGAAGATGTCTTGGGAAAAAGAGCTTCGGGCAACTGAAACTCGATGTTGCCGGATTGCGTTCGAGTTTCTTGCATCTTCACGCGACGCCGGTTGCGTTTGTCAACGACATAGCGGACACTATTAGTATGTTTTCGAGGAACCGGTTTTTCGTCCCCATTACGCTTTGCGCACTTCTTTTCTTCCCGCTCTCCGTTTTTGCACAGGAGTCAAAGCAGTCGAATGGTCTGTATTATGCCAGCTTCAGGGGACAATCGTCTCCATCCAAGGAATTACTCGCCACCCTGGAGCGTCAGGCTCTGTGGGAGCAGGAGTCCGGCAACCACAATCCTACGGGGTTGCGCTTGCGTTTTGTAAAAATCGACGACCAGAAGACTCCGGAGGGCGTCGTTGCGGCGCGCTATCGCATCTTTGCCGAGGGCGCGGCGGAAAACAAGGTCTTTGCATTTGGCTCCTGGACGATCGGCAAGACTTTCACCACAGAATCGCGCGACATCTATGTGAATGGACAAGGCTTGTTGATGAATCACAAACCGCTGCCCGAACAGGAGATGAGCTTGCAAGATCCTGATGAGCTGGTTGTCCAGCCGGTTACCGTGACTGCCGAGCCTATGCGATATGCTTTGACCCCGCGGGATGGCCAGACTCAGATCTTCGGCACTGTCGTTCCCCATCCGCTGGTAGCGGACGAGCAGGGATGCAGGCTTGAAGTGCTCCTGGGCGAGCCGGCTGCAAAGTCTGTTCTGTTTGTGATTGATGGATTCCCGGTAAAGTCCAGAATCTCTTTGGTGCTGGAGTCGGAAGGCAAGTCCATGAGCCAGGTGGTGGTAACAAATCAGGACGGCCACGCCGTGCTGGCTGCATTTCCATATATTACCGGCAAGACACAAGGAAGCATCAAGGCAAGCGCGGAGGGTCCTAATTGCCTTCCCTCGGTCGTTTTGCCGTGGGGGCAGGCAGATCAGCCGCCCGCCGCAGCACCTGCTGCTCCTAGTGCACCTGCCGCCGCCACAGCGCCCGCGCATTGATCTTCATGCGCGCCTGAACACATTCAGAAGTAGCGTTTCAGCTTGAGGATACGCGACTCAAAGCCATACCAGAGCGCCGCTGCCACCGCAGTCGAGGCAAACAGGCGCAGCGCCACCACCGCTAGAATGCCAGCCGTGCCAGAGTGGCTCATTCGCTGATCGAACCAGCCGAAGTAGATAAAGACCATGATGTGAATCATGTACAGGCCGTAGCTGATACGGCCATAAAAAGCCAGCGGGCCGCGCCGCAACAGCGCGCTGACCGGATTATGCGCGCCGGTCGTAGCAATCGCCGCCAGCACGGCTCCGGCAAAGCCGATAGCCAGCGCCGTATCCAGCAGCGATGTTCCCCCAGCCACCGTTGCCGCTGCGCCGATTCCCAGAGCAAATGCTCCCAGCCCGATCCAGAGCCAGATGCGACGGCTGAGCGCAAGCGTATGGACTCCCAGCGCAAGCAGACTGCCCAGTGCGATGCCATCCAATTTGATCAGCGTGTGGGTAGGAAGTCCCCAAAGCCAGACCGGATTGAGATGGCGCACGAGCGGCGAGCAGATCAGCGCTCCGACAAGAACCGAGGCCAGCATCCACGGCCTGCGCAAAAAACGCACTCCCGGCGCCCAGAAAAAGTAGTACTGCTCCTCGAGCGCCAGCGCCCAGGTGGGAGCGAGAGCCGGGGGCAGTGACAGATGAAAGAGATTCTGCACACAGAAAAGGTAAGCCCACCAGGGCGCGGTCCTGATGGCGTCCATCGAACTGGGGCCGATGAACCACGGGGCATTCAGGTAGACCACCACCAGCACCAGCAGATAGACCGGCCAGATGCGCAAGGCGCGGCGCGCATGGAAGTTGTGAAAGTATCGCGGCTTCTCGCGCGTTCCCAGCAGGTTAGAGGTAATCAGGAAGCCGGAGAGTACAAAAAACAGATCTACCCCCGCCCATCCCCAGGCAACGTATCCGTGCAGGCCGGTTCGCTCCAGTTGCTTGTAGTCGCAGTGATACAGCACCACCGCCAGAATCGCAAGGCCGCGCAGGCCGTCGAGTTCCGGCAGATAAGAGGGCAGCCAGCTTAGGCGTTCGATGGACAATTTGATGCGGCTCATTTTCGTAAAATCGGCACCAAGAAACTAGGGCCTCTCAACTCACCCCGCCGCCAATTGCTTGGAGCGCTCGGTGGCGCGCATCACGGCCTTGATCAGCGTCACGCGCAGGCCGCCCTCTTCGAGAGCCATGATACCGTCAATAGTGGTTCCAGCCGGAGTGGTCACGGCATCCTTGAGCATTGCCGGATGATAGCCGGTTTCGAGCACCATCTTGGCCGCGCCATAGGTCGTCTGCGCGGCTAGTTCTGTAGCGATATCGCGGGGCAGCCCGACTTTGACGCCGGCCTCGGCCAGCGCCTCGATGATGATGTAGATGTAAGCCGGACCGGAGCCGGAGAGGCCAGTCACCGCGTCCATGTGCTTCTCGTCCACCACCACAGCGCGGCCCACGGTCTCGAAGATGCGCTCGGCCAGTTCCATCTGCTCCTTGCTCACAAAGCGCCCGCGGCAGAGCGCGGCGGCGCCTGCTCCCAGCCGCGAGGGGGTGTTGGGCATGGCGCGGATGACCGCAATCTCAATGCCCGCCGACTCTTCGATCAAGCGCGTCTTGATTCCGGCGGCGATCGAGATCAGCGTCATCTCTTTGGTCAGAACCGGGCGTATCTCCTCGATCAGCTCCGGAATCTGGAAGGGTTTGACGGCGAGCAGGACCAGATCGGCCTGACTGGCCGCCAAGCGGTTGTCGGTGGTCACGTCCACGCCCCATTGCGTGCTCAGAGCCAGCGCCCGCTCGGCGTGGCCCACGGTCGCGTGAATCTGATCGGCTGCAAAGAGATTCTCTTTCAGAAAGGCTTGCAACAGGATTCCGCCCATCTTGCCTGCGCCCAGAACAGCAATGCGAATCTGCGGCAGTTGCGCCGGCACTCCGGCAGCTTCAAAAGCTATCTCCGCCATCTCGTTTCCTTCTTGTGAATGGAATTGCTATACAACCTCCAAGAATACGCGCTTGGACCGATCAAAGGCGAGTGTACGCTCCAAACTTCAGGTGTGTCGCCGCCCACCCTGCCTCTGATTGGTGGAGTCAGGATTTCCGGAAAGCGGCCGAGAATGACATATATGGATCGCACCAAAAAGTAGAAACAATTCCACCCGAAAGCTGCAGCAGGATTCACATCATCCAGCAGAAGTGTGGAATTTTGTGCTTACGAACTATGGGTTGGAAGGCGAATAACGGATCCAAGAAAGGAGGAGATATGCTGTCATTACTGGCTTCATTTTTCGGAATCGATTTAGGCGGTGAAGGAGTTCATAGCGACGCTCTGATGGTTTACGGCTATGTGATAGGCCAGAAGTCTGATCAATGACTTGCGGAGGTTAGGGCCTGTTAACGCTACCTCAGGTGGCGGCGACGGCGGCCAATTTTTCTCAGTTCGAGGCGCGAGGAGCGAACTGTAGCCGGTTACTGGAGCGACGAGCAACGATGAAATGGGGAAAATTGGCCCCGTCCCTTCGGCTTTCACCCCGTCAAACAAAGTTCGTTTGCCGGGGACCCCGGGTTGCGGCGAAAAATCACTCATACTTCGTTGTCGTCCTTGTGCTTGGAACAACCAAACCCTGCGGACTCCGCCTCGTCTGAGCGGTTTTTCGCTCGCAACGC
>Ga0181528_10000780_pt1 | contig 21004 bp, 13 predicted proteins | sample PEATcosm2014_Bin_47_FD_119742 | JGI IMG/M metagenome (GOLD analysis project Ga0181528, IMG submission 119742) | Peatland microbial communities from MTU Mesocosm Facility, Houghton, MI, USA - PEATcosm2014_Bin10_10_metaG | ecosystem: Environmental > Terrestrial > Soil > Wetlands > Peat | place...
CGGCATCGTTAGAATCGGCGTGCTCAAGCGCTCCGGCAAAATGACTTCGCTGATCTATAGCGGCATGGAGGCGTTGAACGGTCGTTCCGAAAGCTGGGAGCAGTTGCCGTCGGGCACTGTTACGCAAACGGTGACGATCGATCCGGCGACCAACGGCGGCGAACGCGCCGAGGTGGCGGTGAAAGGTCTCACGGGACGGATGGATATCGAGGTGCGCTATGCGGTGGAGCGCGGCGCCAGCGGCTTCTACACCTACGCCATTTACTCACACGATGCCAAATATCCCGCAGCCGGCGAAGGCGAGAGTCGGTTCATCAATCAGATGGTTCCCGACTTCGACTGGCTATCGGTCGATGCCGACCGAAACATGCCGATGTGCAGCAACGAAGACCTGCGCGCGGGAGTCGTGATCCACGCGAAGGAACAGCGGATTTTAAGCACCGGCCTCTACAAGAATTCCGTGGAGCACAAATACAGCTACTGTGCCGAGATGTATAAGCTTCCCGCGTATGGTTGGTCCAGCATCCAGCGCCACATCGGAATCTGGTTTATCAATCCTTCCAACGAATACCTCGGTGGCGGTCCCACCCGTATCGACCTCGTCTGCCATATGGGCGCGACGATGCTCGATTACTGGACATCAGGCCACTATGCGGGCGGCGCCGAGTGCAACATCCCGGCGGGGCAGACTTGGAACAAGGTCGTTGGCCCGATTTTCGTTTACTGCAATGCGTTGCAGGACGCGCTGACGCCCTCATCGTCCGACCTCGAAAAATTCGCGGCGACGGCCGGCAATCCGACCATACCTGAGGCATGGACCGCTAACGCGAATGCGCTCTTCGGCGATGCGCTCGCGCAGGCAAAGGCCACCAAGGCCCAGTGGCCTTATGCTTGGGTGCAGGGAGTCGACTACCCCAAAAAATCCGACCGTGCCACGGTGACCGGAATTCTAGCCCTCAACGATTCGCAGGCGCCTTCCAAGAAATTGCCCCACCTCTGGGTCGGCCTCACGCACCCTGACTTCAAAGGACCGGGCACGGCGTTTGCGCTTCGCGCGGGAAATGGCCGACGGGTGACGTGGGATCACGATGCGAACTACTACCAGTTTTGGACGGAAGGCAGCGAGGCCGGTGGGTTTACGATCGCGAACGTCCGCCCAGGCACTTACACAATGCACGCATTCGCTGATGGCGTGCTTGGTGAATTCGCCAGAACGGATATTTCGGTCGAGGCTGGCAAGAGCGTCGATCTCGGCCGACTGGAGTGGAAGCCCGTGCGTTATGGAAAACAAATTTGGGAAATCGGCTACCCAAATCGAACTGGCGGCAAATTCTTCAAAGGGGATGGCGCGAACTACTGGCTTTGGGGCTGGGGCCTCCGATATCCGCTCCTTTTTCCCAACGACGTCACCTACACGATCGGGAAAAGTGACTGTCACAAAGATTGGTTCTTCGAACAAGTGCCGCACGGCGAATCTACAGCCTGGCTCAATCCCGACGCCAAAGACCCTGCGAACCAACGCTTCGGTTGGGTGAAAGCGGAGTCGCAGGAGAAATTTCCCACCTCAGACCAGACCGGGCCTTGGAATGTGTATGGTCGCGGTCGCGCGACAACATGGACGATCAAGTTTAACCGCGAAAAAACCGACCACGGACTCGCCACGCTGCGCGTCGCGCTGGCGGGAGCTGATGGCGGAGGCGGGCTCGCCGTCGCAGTCAATGGAACCAGCGTCGGCACGATTCGCACGGTCGCCACCAACGCGCTTCGTTACAACACTGACAGAGGGATCTGGCGCGAATACGCCCAGCCATTCGACGCGGGCCTGCTGAAAGCGGGAGAAAACACCCTGACCCTGACCGTTCCTGCCGGGGATCTGACCACGGGGGTCGTCTACGATTATCTTCGGCTGGAGTGCGATGAGAACGGGAAACTCGCCGAGCTTCCGCGCTCGCAAACCGAATAGTTCATCGGCACACATCTCCGCGGCGCGCGCTTACCGGCACAAATACGGCTTTGGGCTGAACTGGGAACAGGAAGTTGCGAAGAACGTCGGCGGGGGTTCGCGTCTGGGTTGGAGCGACGGCCACAACGAGACGATGACGTTCACCGATGCTGATTGGTCGGCGCCATTGGGTGTGAGTTTCAAAGGAGCGGCATGGCGTCGGCCCGACGATACCTTTGGCCTGGCGGCGTGGTTAGCGGCATTTCGCGCGCCAACCAGAGAATTCTGGGGGCTGGCGGAACGCACATTATCGATGGCGACCGAGCGTTGAGCTACGGTTGGGAAAGAGTTCTGGAGACGTATTACGATTTCCGAATCCGCAAGCAAATCCACGGCGCATTGGACTATCAATTCATCACCAACCCGGCTTTCAACCGTGACCGCGGGCCGGTGTCTGTCTTCGGCGCCCGGGTGCCTTGGGAGCTTTAAATGGGTAATCGAGTCGGATGACTACGGTGCCTGAGCGTCCTGGGGCGACTGCCTTTTCGACAAGAATGATTTTTGCCGTCGCGGGGGCGCCGGATTTGACGACGATCTTTTCGCCAACCTTGATGTCCCCTGCGAGCACGAAGGGAACAACGTCGCCGGGTGTTGCAGTTTGAGAATTTAGGTCCGCGGAGAACAGAAGCCACATCGAGGTGTCCCTTGCCAGGTGGACTGTCGCAGGCGGATTGCCAGCACCGAGCAAATCGTCAGCCGCGCAACGCGAGGCGGAGGCGAGTAGCAAACAGAAGCCGAGCGCGGCAATCAGCCAGTGGAGGTTCGGTTTCAGAAACGAGCGATTTGCGTATGGATTCATGGTGGTGTGGTTGACGGTTTCTTCAGCTAATAAAATAGCGTATGGCTAGTATTTTAGCACTTCGGGTGACACTTATGCGTAAGAGCTTGCTGGTTTGGAGGGCTAACAGCAGCGGTCCCGTTACTTTATCAACGCAAGGGCCGTGTCGTCCGACACATACGCCTTGAGCCCTGTCCCTGCGGGTATCTCGACGTCATCTCCCGTTCGAAGAAGACCAAAAGGCCATTTGAGATGGAAAGACCGGCTGTAGTGAATGACAGTGTCGTGTTTCTCCATCGAACCGGACAGGTCGATATGTTTCCCGTCGATGGAAAAATCGAGGCTCAAATCAAGTATCCCGGATCGTCCAGCGATTCTTGCCTTCTTCACCTGAACTACTTTTGCGACGGCCTTGGATCCTGCTTTGGCGACGATAAAACCGTCAACCATCACATCGCGGGCGAGCATCAAGTTCACGTTGGCGCCAGCGCTTGCGGATTTCGAATCAAGACTGTCGGTGAAAATGAACCAAACTTGCGTTCCCTTGGCGAGTGTGACCTCCCGCGCACCTCGAACGGAAACCACGTCCACTTTTGCGGACTCAGTTTGCGACATGGGAGCCGACCTTGCTTCCACGTGAGATAGTCCGGAATCCGCCCCGGAGGGAACCGATACTTGTACCGCAGAATCTGTAATCTTAAGCTGGTCGTTTGGTGCTAGCGCCGCAGTGTGCGCCAGCGATGCACCTGCGAGCCGCGGAGTTGCTCGGCGCAATGGGCATCCTAGCGCGAACCGTCTCCGCCGAGGCCTCTCCCAGCTCGAACAGCACTTCCAGAATCTGTCGCTGACGGCGGCTCAAGCCGTCGCTGATTGCAACCTCTCGCGTCAGATTCTCGCTCGTCATGTGATAAAAAGTACAGGCCGCTAAAATATTAGCAGCACTTTCAGCATCGCTCATCATCCACCCCTTGAACACAGCCCTTGGCACCTCCATAGGTGCATGGATGTGTTGCGCGAATTCTCCGATCGAATGTAGCATGGAGGAAAACCCGGAAGAACCAAAGTGCCTCGATTTTCAAGGACCGTCGGTTCGCTGTTGGCCTCCTATGGCTAATCAGGCACGCGTTTGCGCCAGCGCCGCGCGCCCATCAGATCGATCGCCGAATCAACAAGCATCAGCATGATATTACGCATACAAAGAATAGACCAGGAAACACGAATGGCATTGGGTGGTGGATGGTCTTGGGACTCTTTTTCGTGAGATCTTACTTGAGCTTGCGCACTTCAAAGCCAAAAGGATTGCACCTGTTCGCAAGACGGGGTGTCGGGTCGCCGCTGCGCTCCGCCTCACCATGGTCAACCGGCAGATGGAGGCGCTGCAAAAGCACTTCCCTGGCGTCATCGTCCCCAATAGGCTGCCGACAATATCTACAGAAATGAGGAATTCCTGTCGGGATCTGGTCATGGCCGCGATCTTCGCATCCACGACCGTTTGCGGGATTGCCAAGGACGCGTCCCTGCCGCACCTCGTACAACAAGATGGACGCTACGCCCTTTTTGTTGACGACGCGCCGTTTCTCATGCTGGGCGCCCAGGTCAACAACTCCAGCGGCTGGCCCGGGGCGCTGCCGGAGGTGTGGCCGGCGATGGAGGATCTGCACGCCAACACCGTGCTGATTCCGGTCTACTGGGAGCAACTCGAACCGCAGGCGGGACAATTCGACTTCAGCGTCGTGGATACGCTGCTTGCCCAGGCGCGATCGCATCATGTACGACTCGTGCTCCTTTGGTTTGCTACGTGGAAAAACGGCAACATGCACTACCTGCCGGAGTGGATGAAGCGCGATCCTGAGCGCTACCCTCATCTGATCGACGCGCACGGCGAGGCGATGGACTCGCCTTCGCCGTTTGCTGAGGCGACGCTTGAAGCGGACAAACGGGCCTTTGCTGCGTTTATGGGCCACCTGAAGGAGGCCGATACGCAGCGCACGGTGCTGATGGTCCAGGTAGAAAACGAATCCGGCACCTGGGAGTGCCCCCGTGACTACTCGCCCGCCGCGCAGAAGCGCTTCGGCGAGCCCGTGCCGGCCGTCGTGCTCACCGCGATGGGAAAAATATCCGGGGGTACCTGGACCGAGATCTTCGGTCCCGCTGGCGAAGTATATTTCCATGCCTGGCACGTGGCCTCGTTTATCGGGCAGGTTGCCGCCGCCGGGAAAGCCGTCTATCCGCTCCCGCTCTACGCCAACGCCGCCCAGCGCGACGTCATGGGCCCCGAGGTGGCCGGCAACTTCGGCAACGGCGGGCCAACCGACAACGTCATCCCGATCTGGAAAGCCGCCGCTCCCGCCCTCGACTTACTCTGTCCCGACAACTACAACACCGACGCTGTCGCCTACCAGAAGGTGCTGCAGGTCTACCGCCGCAACGATAACGCGCTCTTTATCCCCGAGACCGGCGGCAGCCCACGATTTTTCTTCTTCGCGCTCGGCCACCAGGCCATCGGCTTTTCGCCCTTTGGCATGGACTACACGAAGGACTATGCCGTGCCCGAGGGGGTCCGGCCGAAGGACGAGTTGCTTCACCCCTGGGCGTTGACGGGGACGAAGAAGTTCGTTGCGCCGTGGGCGGACAATTACCGCGCGATCGGGCCAATGGCGCGCGAGATCGCTCGGATGAATTTTGAGGGCAAACTCAAGGCGGTCGCCGAGGAGCCCGGCAAGGTCGCGCAGACCCTCTCGTTCGGACCCTGGGATGCCACCGTGTCCTACGGCATCTGGGCGCGCTACGGCCGCCCTGCAGGCAATCCGCGACCGATCGGAAGCGCGCTGGTCGCTCAGCTGGGCGAGAGCCAGTTTCTCGTCACGGGCTTTTACTCGCGTGTCGATATCAGGCCCACGGCGTCGGGCCGGCATCGCCAGTTTCTGCGGGTCGAGGAGGGGGCCTACGAAAACGGCGTCTTCCGGGTCCGGCGTCTTTTGAACGGCGACCAGACCGATGGCGGGCTCGATTTCGTCGCCGAACCGCTCGTTCTTCGCGTCGCCGTCGCCACCTATTGAATTGCCTCCCGCTAGCTTCTTTGCACTCCCCGAGAATCCTCCCATGTCCGTCTCCATCCGAAGGCTCCCGTCCTCGCTCCTTCGCCGGCTCGCCATTGCGGTCGCGATCGTCTACGCCCTCGCCACGACCCGCGCCAGCGATCAAACCGGCGAGATCCCTCACCTCCGAAAGCACGGAACCGCAACCCAACTGGTGGTGGACGGCCAGCCTTTTCTCATGCTGGCGGGAGAGCTGGGCAACAACACGGCGACGAACCTCGACTACCTGAATTCGAAATGGCCCAAGCTTGTCGACACCAAACTCAACAGTGTGTTGGCGGCGGTCTCTTGGGCGCAGGTCGAGCCGACGGAAGGAAAGTTCGACTTCAGCGTCCTCGACGGAGTGATCCAGGGTGCCCGTAACCACAATCTACGGCTCGTGCTGCTGTGGTTCGGCAGCTGGAAGAATGGCTACTCCACGTATGCGCCGAACTGGGTGAAGAAGGACGACCTGCGGTTTCCGCGGGTCCAGAACCAAGAGGGCCGGAGCATCGAAGTGCTCACCCCTTTTGGTCCGGAGAACCGGGAGGCAGACGCCCGGGCCTTTGCCGCGCTAATGAAACACGTCAAGGCGGTGGATGAAAAGACCCACACGGTCATCATGGTCCAGGTAGAGAACGAGATCTTCGGTCGCGATCATTCCGCGCTCGCAACTGTCGCCCACGGCGAACCGGTGCCCGCTGCGCTCATTAACCATCTGACGAAACACCGGTCCACGCTGATCCCCGAACTCCTCGCGGTCTGGGAGGGGGCCGGAGCAAAGACCTCCGGCACATGGGAGGAGGTGTTCGGGCCGGGCGTCGCCGCCGACGAGATTTTCATGGCCTGGCACTTTGCCCGTTATGTCGGCCAGATTGCCCAGCAGGGAAAGGCGGAGTACCCGCTGCCGATGTTCGTCAATTCCTGGGGCTGGGCGTTTCCAAAGGAAGGGCAGAAGACCAACGGCGCTCCGATGTCGGATGTGTTCGATGTCTGGCGGGCTGGCGCGCCCGATATCGACATCGTCTCGCCCGACATCTACGACGCCGATTTCGCGCAGTCGTGCGCACTTTACACCCGATCGGGCAACCCCCTGCTGATTCCCGAAACCCGGGGGTTTCCGCCGAATAATCTTGGCACCCGGGTGCTGTATGCTTTCGGCCACCATGATGCGATCGGCTTCTCGCCGATGGGAATTGAACGGCCGGCCAAACCCGACCCGTACTTGGTCAGCGCCTATGAAGTGATCGCCCAACTGGCGCCATTCATCTCGGCTCATCAAGGCGACGGCACCATGTCGGCGGTTCTGGTCGGGGCCAACGACAAGCCGCAGATCTTCAAGGTGGGCGACTACACCCTCGAGGCTTCCTACCTCATGCCGCGAGTCCAGCCCCCCGCGCCCCAGCCAAAGCCCCCGTTTCCGAATGCGGCCGCCATCATCATTCAGACGGGTCCGGCGGAGTTTTTCGCGGTGGGCACAGGAGTGAGCCTCCGCTTCCTGCCGAATTTTCCCGAGCCCTCCAATGTGGGCCTGGCGACCGTGGAAGAAGGCGTGTTCGAAAAGGGAAACTGGGTGCCCGGACGGCTGCTGGCAGGCGACGACACCGGAGACAGCAGCGTGATCCTGCCGCGCCTGTTTGAAGATCCGGAGCACCCGTCACTCTTCGGCCCCAGCCAGAAGGGAATTCAGCGCGTGACGGTCTATCGTTATCGCTAGCAGCCCGACAGGCTCCTGCTCAGTGGGAGGCTGCGGCTGGAACTGGGCCGGCTTCAGTCGGTGTGACGGTGTTGATCCTACCGTCGGCGGCAAACGTCAACTCGTCGACGCAAACGGAGCGGCGGAAGGAATTCCCATTGGATAGCTCGCTTGTATGATAAAAGACGTACCACTTGCCCCGGAACTCAACGACCGAGCCATGTTGCGTGACGGAAGCGGCGTGTTCCATGACCTTGCCGGCGTAGGTAAATGGCCCTTTGGGCGAATCGCCGATAGCGTAGACTTGCGTCGAGTCCGGCGCCCAGTCGTATCCGCTGCATTTTTCCAATTCCCCGTTCAATGGTCGAGTGACGCCATAAGCTAATCCCGAGTGGCCCTCCAGCCTGCTCGCCTCCATGGATGGCGTCGCCATCGACTCGGTGGGTGTCGACATCCTTTATTCGCAGATCAAGAACAACGAAGATGAGCATCACCATTCCCGAATTCTGCTTCGCGAAAACTCCGACGACTATTTGCAGGAAGAGGCGCTTGCCTTTCATCCGCACTCGGGAACAACCTATCGACAGAATCGGAAGCTGATTGCCAGCTTGGGAGTCTTTGAACATTGGGACAGCGACGCAACGCGCCAGCACACGCGCAACCAGGATCCCAAGCCCGGCAAAGGCACTGAGCCGATCTATCTGCCCCTGAAATAGAGGTGACCGTGACACTCCGCCGCCAAGCCCCATGAAACATTCGCCTGGATACCTTTTCACTCTGAGCCAAGCAGCGGCGGGGTTGCTGGCGACCCTGGCGGTCGCGGCGGCGGCTGAAACTGCTTTGCCTGTCTATCTCGAACCGGGAAAGACCGGTGCCGACTACCGCAACGTCGCGCTGAATCCGACCGACAGGAGCGGAGCGCGCCCCTCTTCATTCCCGCATGCGACCAGCAACAGCGAATACAACCAGAACGAATTCGCCGCCCGCTGTGCGATCGACGGAAGCCGCCGAAATGATGACGTCCATGGCTGCGGCTCCTGGGGACCGCAAAAAGATCCCGGCATCTGGTGGCGGCTCGATTTCGGGCGAGCAGTTGCAATCGACAAGCTGGTCCTGTTCCTGCGCGCCGCCTGGAACCCCACCCCGGCTCCCCACGATTCCTACTGGCGGGAAGCGACAGTGGAATTCTCGGACGGCTCACGGCTGAAATTGAATCTTGCGCAGAAGGCCTCGGGCCAGGAGTTCCTCTTTGATCAGAAGATCGTCAGCTGGCTGGTCCTACAAGACCTGCGGCCTGCCGAGGACAAATGGTGCGCGCTCTGTGAATTCGAAGCCTGGGGCCGTGATGCTTCCGCGGCCTTCGCCGACATCGGCGATGCCTCGCTGGCCCGCGCATTGCACGAAGACCCCCTCGTTAACAAGGCGGTAAACGCGATGATGGGTTTCCAGCGCGCATCGTGGGAACAGGGCGTCGCCGGGCAGGCATTGCTGGAAGCTGGAGACCTCGACGGCGCGATCGCGCTGGCGGAGGCCTCCCTGGTCAATGTCAGCAAGGAGGGGGTCGTCGCCGCCTCCGGCGGCTCCTCCATGGATCCGCTCATGCTCGGAGAAACCCTCCTGGTGGCGGTTCAGCTTACCGGAGACCCGAAACTGGCCACGGCCGCCAGAGACATGCTGCGGTTCGCCCTCAAGGGAGCCTCCCGCGCGGACGACGGCACCATGTTCCACCAATCAGCCGCACGGGAGATTTGGTCCGATGAGACCTTCACCGCTCCGCCGCTTCTGGCCGCGGCCGGGTACACCGACGAATCAATCGCCCAAATGCGCGGCATCATGCGCCGCCTGTGGGACCCGAAGAAACGGCTGATGTATCACCGCTGGTCCGAAGGCCGGCATGCCCTCATGGAACCCTCCCATTGGGGCGGCGGCAACGGCTGGACGGCCGCGGCTCTCATGCGGTTCATCCGGTCCCTGCCGACGCAACGCGAGTCGGATCGCCGCGAATTCGCAGGCCTCCTCCGGGATTTGCTCGACGGCTGCCTGGCCTGCCAACGGCCGGATGGACTTTTCCACGATGAGCCGAATGATCCGGCGACCTACGTTGAGACCAACTTGGCCTCCATGCTGGCCTACACCATCTATGAAAGCGTCAGGGGCAGATGGCTGCCGGAAACCTATCTGCCAGCCGCCGATCGCATGCGCGCAGCGGTGCGCGCGAAGGTTGACCGCTTCGGTTTTGTTCGGGGAGTTGCCGGGGCGCCTCGGTTCGACCAGCCCGGCATCTCGACGGAAGGACAGGCGTTTTTCATCCTGATGGAGGCGGCCGCGCGGAAGTCCGGCCGCCCTGCGCTCCCGCCGACGTGACCGGGCGAGGAAGCTGTCAGACTCCCGCCGAGCCGTGCAATAAACTAAGCCGTAAATATGCAAAATGATAGGAGTGGGGACGAGGCATCGGTATGCCTCGCCCCTCCCTCCAAACCGGACAGGCGGTTCTCCCGCATCCGGCTTTCCAATCGGTGAGTGTCTTATCGAGGAGACAGACAGGCCAAAGCATGAGCGTGTGTGAGGTTGAACAAGCCCAGGTTTGTGAAGTAGTGGTTGAGCCACCGTTGGTCATCGTTCCCCCCGGCTCCGACCGCGGCGACCGGCGCGCTTGCGCAAGATCGACCGCAGGCGGCCCCGGATATCCCCGTCCATCTTTGGGGACGTTGTGCAATGGCCATGCTTGAAGTAACCGAGATACCCGACCGGGATCCATCGTGGCAGCCACAGCGTAGGTCGCGAAAGTCTGCCTCAACGCATCGTGCGGCCAGGGCCGGTCTTCTCCATAGTCAGCCATTTTCGCGCAGTGCTCGGTGATTTGACGCGAGCGTCCCGACGATATCTCGCCATCACCTGACTGAAGCCAGATCCAGAACGCCGGAGACAACTTTTCAAGGTTTCGAGCCCGCCGAGTCTTGGAAATTTCTGCTGGCACGTGAACGATTCGCTCCTTCCTTTGGACATGCTCCCAACGCAGCCAGGGCTTGCCTTTCCCAGCTATTTCTTCTGGCCGCAGTCCGGCAAAGACGGAAAGCGCTATCGCCGATCGGTAACGGCCCGCGCCGGTCAGGATCTTCTCGCATTCTGCGACCGTCAAAAAATGGATCGTCGATTCCGCCCTCACCTTGCGCGGCAAAAGACCGAGGGTGACGTCGCTCCCAACAAGCGGCGGATCGTGGCGCTGCGCCCAGCGCCATAGAGCGCGTAGAGCTCGGCCATAGTGCCGCCGTCCTCCGTCTCGGCAAGGCAACCCGTTGAGCCATGTCACCAAATCAGCCCGATTGATCGCGTCGAGCAATGTCTCACCGAAAGTCGCGAGGAAAACCCTGAGCTTGTCGTCGTACCAGAGCACCGTCGACGGCCGCACTTCTCTTCGAATCACATCGCGAAGGAATTCGTCGATTGCCTCGCAGGCGGACACGCGCTGAGTCGCACGCTGCCCGGCGACAGCGCGACGAGCCACCTCAACCAAAGTGAGATCGGTGCCGTCGAGTATGCCCAATGCTTCACGCGCGTCGGCGCGCTGCGCAGCCGAGAGTGCCCAATCCTTCGAAGAGCGTTCATCCGCACAGGAGCATGCTCCCGTGCGTCACTGAATCAAACGGAGTTTCCCAACGATTTACGGGGATTTCCCGTGATTTGGCTTCCGGCCAATCAGCGCCCAATCTTGCCTCTATAAATCCGCAACTTATTGCGGTTTAATGGTGCCCGGAGTCGGGGTCGAACCGACACGACTTTAAAGGTCGCGGGATTTTGAGTCCCGTGCGTCTGCCAATTCCGCCATCCGGGCGAACCAGAAAGCGAAACCGTAGGGCAGCGATCCTCGAAGTAAACGCTTTTTTCGCGCACAATCCTCCCTTGCCAGCCAGCGCGCGTGCCCCGACACTCCCCAGCTTATGTCTGACTTCCGCGTCTATTGCCAGCCACCTGAACGTGAACCCTCGGAGATCCGACCTTCTGCTGACGAGAGTCATCACCTCGTCACCGTCAACCGAGCGAAGTCGGGTGACACGGTTGTCGCATTTGACGGCCGCGGCAACGAGTGGATCTGCGAGCTAGTCGAGGACGCCAAGCATGCGGCCGTGCTCAAGGTGCGCTTCCGCCAGACGACCAGGCCCCTGCCCTATGAAATCACTCTTGGACAAGCGCTTCCCAAGGGCCAGTTCATGGATGCGATCGTGCGCAAGGCCACGGAGCTTGGCGCTTCCCGAATTGCTCCGCTGGAAAGCGAACGCACCATCGTCCGCCTCGATGGCGACCGGACCGACCGCAAGATCGAGAAATGGCAGACGGCTGCAATCGAAGCGGCCAAACAGTGCGGCAATGCATTCGTCCCGGAGATCCTGCCGGTGCAGTCCGCAAGCGCATTCATGGAGGCAAGTCGTGGCTACGATCTCAAGCTCATCGCCAGCCTCCAACCCGGGGCGAAATCGTTGAAGGCGGTTCTCCCTGCGTTCGCCGCCGCGAACGGCCGCCCGCCCCGCAAAGTCCTCTGGCTGGTCGGTCCGGAAGGCGACTTCACCCCCGCGGAACTGAGCCTGGCGCGCGCAACGGGATTTGAGCCGATCACACTGGGCCCGCTCGTTCTGCGTTGCGAAACGGCAGCGGTCTACGCGCTGAGCGTGCTCGCCTACGAACTGCAGCCTGCTTGATGATGAATGGTCGCGCGGCTTGACCAGCCGGCCGCCCTCGCGTTTCTGGCGATTGCGGTTTTCATTTTTGATCCGCCTTTTCTCATCCTTCCGGCTGCGCTCCCTGTCCACCGCCCGTACACTCCCGTCTTTGCCCGCATTTTCGGTTTCCCGCTTTTCCGATTTCCTGCATTAACTTTCCCCAGCCCATGCCCGCTGATCTCCGCATTCCCGTCACCGTGCTCACCGGCTTTCTCGGCGCCGGCAAGACCACGTTATTGAACCGCGTGCTGACCGAGCGGCACGGTCGCAAGATCGCCGTCATCGAAAACGAGTTCGGCGAGATTGGCATCGACAACCAGCTGGTGATCCAGGCGGACGAGGAGATCTTCGCGATGAACAACGGCTGCCTCTGCTGCACCGTGCGCGGCGACCTCCTGCGAATTCTCGCGCGGCTGCTCAAGCGCAAGGACAAGCTTGACGGCGTGTTCATCGAGACCACCGGCCTCGCCGACCCGGGCCCCGTTGCCCAGACCTTCTTTACCGATCCCGAAATCCGCGAGGCCTACCGGCTCGATGGCATTGTGACCGTCGTCGATGCGCGGCACGCGGCGCAGCACCTGGACGACGGCAAGGAGGCGAAGGAACAGGTGGCTTTTGCCGACGTCATCCTTCTCAACAAAACCGATCTCGCCGACGCCGCCGCACTCGACCGCCTCGAGGCGCGCCTGCACCGCATGAATCCGGTGGCACGGATCCACAGAACCCGGGATTGCGACATAGCGATCGACAAGGTTCTCAACGTCGGCGGTTTCAATCTCAGCCGCGCGACCGACCTGGATCCCCGCTTCCTCGAACCAGAGTATCCGTTCGAATGGGCCGGCCTTTATCAACTCGCGCCGGGTACCTACGACCTCTGCATCGGCGCGCACTCCGAAGGTTCGGAGAAGGAGTGCCATCACGATCATGGCGGCGAAGATGATCACGATCACGAAGGGCACGACCACCACCACGGCGACGACAATGAACTGGATATCGCGTTTCTGCCGGTGGCACTTCCGACCGACAGCGATTATTCCACCCAATCCGATGCGGCCCAGCCGGCCGTCACCTCGGCAACAGCGGCCGCACGCGACACGGCTGTTCAGGTCTTCTCCGACTGGGAGCAAAGCGCAAAACCAGGCGAGACCATCACGCCGGGCACGATCTTGCATCGGTTGCACCTCGACAACGGACACGCTCATTTCCCTGTCGAGGTCGCCCATCGCGGCCACTACATGCTGTTTACCGCTCACGACGTTCCGACCCATCTTTATGCTCCCGGCGAAACGTTGGTGCGGTACATCCACGACCAGGATTTCCGTCACGAGCACAGCCACGACGAAGAGATCGCCTCGGTCGGAATCAGCCTGGCCGGCGATCTCGACGGCAAGCGCCTGAACGATTGGATTGGCGGATTGCTGGCAAAGAAGGGCCAGGACATTTTCCGCTGCAAGGGAGTGCTTGCCGTGCGCGGCTCGGACAAACGGATGGTGTTTCAGGGCGTACACATGACGTTCGATGCGAAGTTTGATCAGCCCTGGGGCGCCGCTCCGCGCACAAACATCTTTGTTTTCATCGGCCGCAATCTAAGTCGCGAAGAACTCGTCAGCGGTTTCAAGTCCTGCATGGTGGGCTGAAAAATTCACGGCGCGGCCACCGGGTGCGCAGAAATCATTCTCCAATATCGACGCCCCGGCAGCCCGTCCTCACCAACGATGAATCTCGCCAAAGCCTGGGCTGCGCAGATGGACGACTATGTGATCGGTCTCACCTGGTCGCCCGACGGACGCTCCCTCGCCGCGGCGTCGGCCGCCGGTCCGATCGGCGTGTATGATGGCGTGACAGGCGCAAAGCTCCACGAGCTGTCAGGACATTCGGATGGAACCAACGCTGTCGCGTTCGCACCCGCTGCAATTGGCGTCGCCGGGCCGGGTTCGGGTCCACTTCTCGCAAGCGGCGGACAGGACGGATTCGTGCGGTTTTGGGACGCGCTTGGCGGCAAACAGTCGGCGGAAGTGAATGCCGGACACGGCGCCTGGGTGGAGAATCTGCAATGGAAACCCACTGCGACAGACTCCAATTCCCAGAATCCAAATCTCAAAATGCTGGCAGCGGCTGCAGGCAGGAAACTGCTCTTCCTGAATCCTGAGGGATCGATCATACACGCTTTCAAAGATGCACCCAAAACGCTCTCCGCACTCGCCTGGCATCCCGGTGGCGGGGCAATCGCCGCGGCAAGTTTCGATCGTGTTGTGATTTTGGACGCAGATGATTTTCGAGTTCAACGCGAGTTCGCGTACAGCGGAGCGATTGAAACGCTGACGTGGTCGCCGGACGGCCGCTGGCTGGTGGCGGGGGCGCAAAACAACGCGGTGCACCTGTGGATTCCGGAAGAGGATCAGGAGTTCCACATGAGCGGCTACGAGACCAAGGTCCGCGAGCTTTCGTTCAGTTCCGACAGCCGGTGGCTCGCCACCGGAGGGTCCCGCGACGCCTGCGTTTGGGATTGCACCGGCGCCGGGCCCGAAGGTCGCGAGCCCGTCGCCCTGCCCCACTCGACTCGTGTCAGTGCCGTTGCTTTTCAACACACCCGCGACCTTCTCGCCACTGCAGCCATTGATGGCGAAGTCGGATTCTGGCGCCTCACCGATGGCGAAACGCGGGTTGCTGCCGTGAAGCTGACTGCCCCGCCCTCAAGCCTCGCCTGGAGTCCCGACGATAACCTGCTGGCAATCGGTTCGCAGAAGGGCGGAGTTCTCGCGCTGCGAGTGGCGAATTGATTGTCCCGCCGCCGTCCAGCCACTTTCCCTTAGACATTGGCCTAAGCCAACTGCTTCAGCGGCATTTCATCAGCTCGCACAGCAATCAACGGCTTGCCATCAATCAAATGACATCGCTCCGTCGGGGCCCGGATTCCTGCTGGGAAATCGGGCTCTGCTTTGACGAGAGAAATGATCGGGTTCACATGGACTGTAAGTAAGGGAAACTTTCCCGCACCGTAAGCGTCAGTATTCCAATGCATTCAGCAGCACTGTCCTTCATTCGCTCCGGGATCGCTTATCATCGCGTTGTTGTAGCGGTTCTCATCCTGGGACTAGCCGGCTGCAGCGGCGGGCATTCCCGCAATTCGGAGGGAGGGCCCATGGGTTCAGGCGACGGCGGGAAGAGCGCGCCAATCCCGCGGATGGAAGCGCGAGGTGATTTTTTTGGGGGCCAGGTGGAGGCTGAGATTTTGCTGGCGCGAACTGGCGCTCTCTGGACGCGCGATGCCGGGCTCGCTGGAGCCGGCGATTCTGATCGATCAGGCGGTGGCGGCCATTTCAGCGGAGGAGGCGGCACAGGCGGGAGCCATGGCGGCGGTCACCGGGGTGGCAGCACGGGTGATGAACGGGGAAGCAGTGCTAATGACGGCGGACCGCAGGCGCCGCCAATCCATGCGATCAACCAACCGGGCGTCCAACTGCGAATCCGACTGACTAATCACCGGGAGATTTCAATTGTGGTTGAAGTAGCCGACTTCAACTCCGATCTAGGCAACTTCGTGGTGCTTCCTGAGAAGATCGCAATCGCCCCAGGGGCCTCCGTCGAGGCAGACCCGATGGTCTCGCGGCTGGGCGTAAGTGAAACAGAAATCCCGGTAACGGTAAGGCTGCGGCTCGAAGGAAAATCCGATCAGCAAATTCTCACCCTCAAGGTTGTCAAAGAGCCGGCGCCTGTTGCTCCTGCGCCAATGAATCCTGTCTCCACCCAGGAAACGCCAAACCCGCAATCGCGGTAGTCACAGATGAGGGAGACGGATCGCCAAGCGCCAGGGACCTCCCGCATTTTCAGTTGGGCGCCTTCCCGCTCTTCTTTTCCGGCCTTGACCGGGATTCGGTTCAGTTCAACTTAAGCCCCCTCCACTGCCCGGTGGTGTAATGGTAGCACAGGTGACTTTGACTCACCCAGTTCTGGTTCGAACCCAGGCCGGGCAGCCATTCGACGCGCCGCCCGAGCGCGGCTTGTTCATGGCCTGCGGCCGGCTCGGACTGCCGAGCTGACCCTGCACGGGTAGCTGCGGGCGCGTCGAGGGTCTCGCGACCTGCCGAAGGCCCCGAGCACGCGAAGCTCGCCGAGGGGCTCAGTTGCAGCGACGGATACACCCTTCATGCACTCAGCCGCCCGCGTGGATCAACAGACGAGCAAAGCGGAAAGTGGCACCCACTGTCCCGTCGCGCAGCGTTGCAGCAGCTTGGCCGGAGTCGCCACGCCATCGGTCCTGCGGCGGGTTCGCACGCGTCGACCAGTACGGCTTTGCTGCCGCGAACCTAATGCGCGTCCTCGGCCTAGTTGGACACGGCGCACACCGGCGGTATCGGAAGTGGTGACGAGCGAAAATAAATCCTGAAAGAAGCTCATGAGGCGATCTGGGTTGTTTGGCACCGGTCGGCTCCCGCGTCACTTCCCATCGCATTTCGCATTGGCAGGCAGCGCCCTTGGAACCGGGGGACTCACTATCTGCCCCGCATGCGTCATATAGTAGATAAGCGGCACGGCGATCGGGCTGATGAGCAGCGAGGCGATCGCCCCGAAGAGAAGCGAGATTGCGAGCCCCTGGAAGATCGGATCGGCAAGGATGACGAGGCCGCCGACGATGACGGCGAAGGCCGTGAGCATCATCGGCCGGAACCGCACTGCGCCCGACTCGACGCACGCGTCGCGCAGGGAAAGTCCATGGCTCAGACGCAGCTCGATGAAATCAACGAGAATGATCGAATTGCGCACGACGATGCCGGCGCCGGCCATGAAGCCGATCATCGACGTCGCGGTGAAGAACGCCCCGAGCGCCCAATGGGCCGGCAGCACGCCGACCAAGGAGAACGGGATCACGGTCATCACGACAAGCGGCGTGGAGTAGTTCTTGAACCAGCCAACCATCAGCATGTAGATCAGGATCAGCACCGCGCCGAAGGCCAGCCCGAGATCGCGGAAGACCTCGATCGTCACCTGCCACTCGCCGTCCCACTTCATCGAGGGCTCCGTGGTGTCGGAGGGCATGCTGGCATTGTAAATATTCACGGTGGGCTGGGTGCCGCCAAAGTCGCGGCCGTCCAGCTGTGCGAGGGCCTGGTTCATCTTCAGGATGGCGTAGACCGGACTCTCAATCACGCCGGCAACGTCGCCGGTGACGTAAATGACATTCTGCAGATTCTTGTGGTAGATATTGCGTTCGCCGACGGTCTGCTCGACGGTCACGAGTTCGCGCAATGGGACGAGCGGCGCCTGCGGGTTCATCTCGGAGCGCACCGGCAGCGCCAGAAGATCATCCGGGCGGGCCCGCAGGGCGCGCGGCAGTTCGAGCACGACATCCACGTCCTCGCGCTCGGCCGGCGCATGCAGCAGCGTCACCGGGTACCCCTGCACCGCCATTTGCACGGTTCGCGCGATCGCGGCTTCGGTGATGCCATGCAGCGCGGCCTTGGCTTTGTCTACGTGGAAAACCGTCTTCGGTTGCTCGCGCTCAACGTACCAGTCGATGTCGACCACTCCGGGCGTGGACTGGTAGATCTCGCGCACCTTCGCCGCGAGCTTGAGGCGTGCCTCCTCGTTGGGTCCGTAGACCTCGGCGACAAGCGTCTGCAGCACCGGCGGCCCCGGCGGCACTTCGGCAACCGCGACGGCCGCGTCATATTTCGCGGCGATCGCGGCCAAACGGGGACGCACGCGTCGCGCGATGTCGTGACTTTGTGCTTTCCGTTCGTCCTTTGGCAGCAGGTTCACCTGGAGATCCGCCACATCTGAACCCCGGCGCATGAAATAGTGGCGGACTAGACCGTTGAAATTGAAAGGCGAGGCCGTGCCCGCGTAGACTTCATAATCGCGCACCTCCGGTTCGGTGCGCACAGCCGCAGCCATTTCGCGAATGACGGCGGTTGTCTGCTCTAACGTCGAGCCCCTCGGCATGTTGAGGATGACCTGAAATTCCGACTTGTTGTCGAAGGGCAGCATCTTGACCTTTACGGCGCCGATTCCGACGAGCCCCATCGAACCCACAGTCAGTCCGGCGACCACCGCCAGAAACGCCCATCGCCAACTGCGATGCGTCAGCAGTGGACGCATGATACGACTGTAGAGACGGGTGAAAAATGCGTCGGCCATGCCCTCACCGGCCGCCTCTTCCTCATCGGTCAGCGGGGCATCGACGAATTCCGCGGCGAGTTGGGCGTGCTTGGCGTGGCCGCGCAGCACCTTGAGCGCCGCCCACGGAGTTACGACGAACGCGACCATGAGGGAAAAGAGCATGGCCGCGCTCGATCCGATCGGGATGGGCCGCATGTACGGACCCATCATGCCGCTGACAAAGGCCATCGGCAGCACGGCGGCGATCACCGCCCAGGTGGCGAGAATCGTCGGGTTGCCCACCTCGTCGACCGCTTCAACTGCGATTTGGAGGAGGCGCTTTCGCCGGCAACTCGGGAGGCCCATGTGCCGGACGATGTTCTCCACCACCACGATGGCATCATCCACCAGGATTCCGATGGAGAAGATCAGCGCGAAGAGCGTAATGCGGTTGAGCGTGTAGCCATAGAGGTAAATGACGAGGAGCGTCAGGCCGAGAGTTACCGGGATGGCCAGCATCACGACCAGCGACTCACGCCAACCAAGGAAGAGCAGGATCAGCACCGCGACGCCGAACACCGCGAGGCCCATGTGGAGCAGCAGTTCGTTTGATTTCTCACTGGCGGTCGCGCCGTAGTTCCGCGTGACGGAGACGTGGATGTCGGCCGGAATCAGCGTGCCCTTCAGCGCATCGACCTTCGCAAGCACGGCCGACACGACGTCGATCGCATTGGCCCCGGGACGCTTGGCGAGGCTGAGGGTGACTGCGGCCTCTTCGCGCAGGACCGGACCCGTTTCGAGAGGCTCAAGGCCCCGAGCGTGTCGAGGGGATTGCGTCCGGGCCGCTTCGCGGTCAGGCCCGTCGACCAGCGACGGCCCTACAGCATGATCCCCGACCCCGTACAAAACGTAATTCGACGACTCCTCGGGCGCATCGGCAATGGTGGCGACGTCGCGCAGATAAATGGGGCGCCCCTCGGCTACGCCTACCACCACGGAGCCGACGTCGTCAGCGTCGCGGAAGAACGTTCCGGTCTGCAGCAAAATCTCCTGATTGGCGAAGCTCTGGGCTCCGGTGTAAGCTTGGACGTTGGCCTGCTGGAGCATCGGCACGAGATAGGCCGCACTGAGATTGCGCGAAGTCAGTCGCTGGGGATCGAGCTGCACGCGGATCTGCCGGCGGTTTCCGCCGATCAGCGTGGTCTCGGCGACTTGGGGGATCGACTTTACGGTATCATCCACCTGTGCTGCGATCCGGCGCAACGTGTAATGATCGTAGCGGGCGCTGTGGAAGGTAAGCGCGAGGATCGGCACATCGTCGATCGTGCGCGGCTTGACAAGCGGAAAGCTGACACCGAGCGGGATCCGGTCGAAGTTGGTCTGCAGCTTCTGGTTCAGCTTCACCAGGCTCTTCTCAAGGTCCTCCCCAACCTTGAAGCGCACAATGGTGAGATCGGCGCCGGGCATGGCGGTGGAATAGAGGTACTCGACGCCGGGGATTTCCCAGAGGAGCTTTTCCATCGGGCGGCTGACGCGACTCTCAACTTCGCGGGCGCTGGCGCCCGGCATGGCGACCATCACGTCGATCATCGGGACTTTGATCTGCGGCTCCTCTTCGCGCGGCAGCTCGAGGATCGCAAAAAGCCCGAGCAGCAGCGACGCCGCGACAATGATCGGCGTGAGCTTCGAATCGATGAACAGCGACGCTATCCGGCCGGCGAAGCCGTATTTCTTCGGGTCGGGAAACGAACTTCCGGGTGTGACGCTCATGGCTGAACCTCCAGGCGCTGACCTTCCCGCAATCCTGCGGGTGGATTGAGCACGACGCGCTCGCCAGTCGAGAGACCGGAGAGGATTTCCACGCTCTGCTGGCCGGCAGAACCGCGGACCGCGCCGGTTTTCACGAGCCGGAGCACGGCGCTACCGTTTTCGACAACAAAGACCCGCTCCATCTGACCGAGCTTGGAAACAGCGCCAACGGGAACAAAAAGCGCGCGAACCGAAAGGCCCGGCACCTGAACGCGGGCGAACTGACCCGAACGGACTGCGTTGCCGGCCGGCACTGAGATCTTCGCCTTCACCGTGCGGGTGGACGCTTCGGCCGACGAGGATAGTTCGACAAGGCTGCCAGTAAAATGCGTCCCTGCCACGGGCACGTCCACTTCTAGCGGTGCGCCAACGGCGAGCCCGGCGGCAAGCGAGTCCGGGATCCCGGCCTCGACCTGGAAATCGCCCGTCCCCTCGATTTCGAGCAAGGGTACACCGGGGGCGGCGAGGTCACCGACGTCGGCCATTTTCCGGGCCACGACGCCGTCGAACGGCGCGCGGACCGCAGCATAACCGAGCATCACCTCGGCTTCCGCGACCATGGCCTTCGTCATGGCAAAGCGGTCCTCAAGGCCTTTCACCATATCTGAAGTGCTGGCGCCCTTCGTGAGCAGGTCTCGCTCGCGCTCCAGATCGCGTTGCACCTGGTTGAGCTGGGATTTTGCCTGGAGCACTCGGGCGGAGATTTCACCAGCGGAGATCTTGACGAGCAGATCGCCGGCTTTGACACGCTGACCGAGCAGAAAAGGCATCTCCTCAATCGCGCCCATCACTTTGGCGGCGATTACGGCGTGTTTTGCCGGATGCACG
>Ga0181528_10000781_pt1 | contig 21004 bp, 25 predicted proteins | sample PEATcosm2014_Bin_47_FD_119742 | JGI IMG/M metagenome (GOLD analysis project Ga0181528, IMG submission 119742) | Peatland microbial communities from MTU Mesocosm Facility, Houghton, MI, USA - PEATcosm2014_Bin10_10_metaG | ecosystem: Environmental > Terrestrial > Soil > Wetlands > Peat | place...
AGGGCTCAGGCGTCAGTGAGACCAGATGTCGCAACCCACCCTCCGCCAGGGCCCCCTCCTCCGATACACCTTCCTTCGCTAATTTGATTAGCTGTTTGGCAAGCGAAGTTCGAGCAAGGAACTCGGAAATTGCGTCCCTTCTGCCGGGCCGGTAATAGCTGTTCCAGGCAAGGTCAAAAGCTCGAGCAAGACGCAAAGTAAGTTCGTCGCGACTAACCGGTTTGGACATTACTGGACCATAGCTCAAAAACCTGGTTTCCAAGTCGTATCGTCACTGTCCGGGGAAATAGCTACGGACTAAATGTGCCGCGAGTTGCAGGCCGTTACCAACGATCACTGTCGAGCCACTGCCTACTGCATGACCCCTCATTTTTGCGAATTTTCGTACAACCAATCCGCACCAGTTCCAGCGCGATTTCGATGTAACGCTTTCACGCCGCTCGTTCTCCCGGCATGCGCTCTAATGGCGAACCCGAGAGCGCCTCCGAACCGGTTGCTCTGCTTCACCGCTGATGTATTCGCCGACTGGTTGTTTTTGTACTCCTTCGGGCCACGTTGGGGCGACGACGCATCCAGCCCTTTGGCCCGTCGGCCGGACATCGAAGGTAACCTGAAAATTTGACACTGCGCGCTTCCTTGGGCAGCAAATGTTTTCGACCGGAAATATAACGACGGCACCTGCAGCAGGGAACTGGAAATGCGCGAAAAGAAACGTTTTCTGTCGGCACTGTCACTTCAGCTCTGCCGAGGCGGAGAATCCCCGCCAAATCCGTGCTGCATCATTTTCCGGCACCGGGTGGGCGCCGCCAGCTTTGTCGATGTTACCGCACGCCGCGGGTGAGATTGACATCGATGAAAATCTCGAACGTCTGATAGCCTTACAAATAACCACGACTAACAGGCAACCGCAGCAACTGGCTTTCGAACCATCCCTATCCCAGCAACCTGCTTTTTCAAGATCGCTTTTCTCCTCGCGTTGACAACCCTGACCCGCCGGTCGGGGGCCAGGCGTGCAAACGTTGAGAGCGAAGCTGCCAAGATCTCACGCTAAGCCTCGCGCAAACCGCTCGGCATTTTGTCTTTCGTCCCTCGTCTCTTCAGTGATCGTAGTCGCGCTCGCAATTAGCCGGGCTCTTTACCATCACGCTCCGTCCTCTTCGAAGAGTTGGGTAACGCCAGGTTCGAAAAAGTGCATTTGGCACGGCCTTTGCGTGAGCGTTACGCAACGCCCTGCGGTCACCGGGCGTTGTGCCAAACCTGATCATCGGGAGCCCAAATATGAAACAAATGCGCTATTTCGAGAATATCACCTCGTCCGCAACGCGCCAAGCCGCGTGCATTGGAACTTTGATTGAAGATATCCGCCGTGTCGTGGAGCTACTCGATCATGACGTCGCTGCCGAGAAAGAGCACTCGCGGATGCGCGGATATACGGACCCCCAGTGCTCCATTCTTGCAAGGACGTTGGCCGCACGGCGCGACAATCTGAAAGCGACAATCGCTACGCTAGAAGCTCGACTGCCGTCGGTCCGATCAACCTCGCCGGCAAATGTTGCAGCCTAACTCGCCGGAACCGGCGGTAGTTGCCCGGGCGGTCAACGTCCGTGCGGATACCCCGCGATCCACGGGTGGGCGGGGATGCGCCTAAGCATCGATGGGAGTCCGCAGATCGCAACTGTAGGTCACGGCGGACAATCGCGGCACTTGACTGCGGATTCGCCTGCTTGCGGATTGCCGAGGATTGCCGCTTTTCGTTTGTAAACGAATGGTCGCGGCGGAAAACATTAAGACCGAAGCAGATTTGTTGCTCCGGATCGCGTTATCCGAAGCGGGATGAATGCAACGCCCAAACAGGCCTTCGATGTTTGCCAGGCTATTGCCATTTCCCGGTCATAACGGGATCGCTTCAGACCACGACGGCAAAGCGGTCCAAAATCCTGGCTTCATCGATCGCTACATTGGCGTTGCCAAACACCTCCAGCGCAGACTTATGACATTCCGGCCCGGCTGATCTTGCACTTTGGTCGGTGCTCACATGTCGATTTTGCCGCGATTCCTGCGGTTCTCGCCAAGCTGCCGTTCGACCTGCTCTCTGCTGTCTTCGAATGGCGCCTGCTGCCCGGACAAACTGCCGCGAACCGGAATCAGAAAAATCAGACCGCTGAAGAGAAAAGCGGCTCCGCCGACGACCAGCGCTGTGCCCACGGTATCCATAACAAGATTCCAAAACGTCAGCTTAGCGGGCGGCCTACTCCTGCGCAACGTGCGGGATAGCCGCTAAATTGATCCCCTGGCTTCGCGTGGAAGCGCTTGATTCCGTACGGCGCAACGCGGGCCAAGCAACTTTGCGACTATCGTCGTTGGTCGAACCGCTCTCGACTAAAGCTTCATGGTCAGGCATAATTTGCCTGCGGGCCGAGACGTTACGGGCCTTACCCGATTGGAGCACAATTTCCTGGAGTTCAGCGTATAGGAGTTCGCATTGAAAGATTTTCATTTGATAAACTGGACCATGGAGGTCGCGAAAGATCTGACGGCTTCTCAAACGACCAGGGCTTTTTCGACTGATGGCAACGTCCAGGACAATACAAAGTCCGGCGGAGTGCAGGTTTCTGGTGTCGCCGCAGAAATAATTGGCAAGCAACCGGAAATGTGTGCATCCAGCAAAGCAGCTGCATTCAGCATGGCAAAGGCGACAGTGGTCGCAAATTCCTCTTCGCTTCAGGAAATCATCGATCCCTATGTCCGCACGCGTAGCGCCGATCCCGACAGGGCAATGGGCCTCCGCTGGGTGCTTCGGGACATAGCAGCTAATCGTTTGAAACTTTCGCCAGTAAGCGAGCTGGACCTGCAAGACCTGATCGAAATGAAACTGGTCGAGCTGAGAGACGGCATCCCTCATCTTACGAGCGCCGGCGCGACCGCCATCATCTAGTTGAGCTAAAACGATTGCCTGGGAAGACTCGCGGGAATTCCCTTGAGCTCTGCCGCTCCTTTCGAAAAATCCCGCCTGAAGCTGCCGAAGACGGAAATTACTGCAGTACACCGCTGAGGCGTTCGTAAACAGCCGCAAACCCCCGCCGCCAGCGCAGCCAATGGTGGCCATGCGCTCAGATACGGCTGAGGGCGATAACCGGCCCTGACCGTCGACGGCTGGCCCAATGGTCGAATTCCTGTGTGATCCGTCGTGGGGCCATCGCTGCACTATCGCTCTATGACCCGGCAGGAACATCCCGGGTCGGCTTTAGAATTACATACTGCGTCTGCATCTTGGCCGTGATCGTCGCCAACGCGACGTCGCATTTATCGCGCGGAGCAGCACCGTACCTCACGCCCTTCAAGATCCACCCCGCGCCCGCTGCGTTCGGTTCGCATTCGGCGATAAACGCTCCGAGGAACTTGGCGCATGCCGGATCGCTCCTTTGGACCGCCGAAGTGATCGCCGCCTCGATTTCGGATTTTAATGCTGGCCGCAGCAGCGAACGTTCCACGGGTACACTTTCCAGTTTTGTGCACAACCCATCACAATGCGCGCATTTAAGCAGAGAGTGTTTGCGAAAGCCAACGTTGCCTTGATGTCAAAATGGAACCGCGGAAGTAGTTTTCCTGTCGAGCCCGGCCCTGGCTCAACCTCGGCTTACTTCCTCCGCCGCCCAGCATCTGCCGTGCGCTGCCCGCGCGAACGCGCGCAAGCGGAACAACATCAAGCTGTGTCACGTTCGCGCAGGCCTGGTGACCCGGTCAGTGTCAAGACCTACGCCACCATGCCTAAAGTTGCCGCTTTAGTGTCCGCAGCCGGCAGGAATTATCATTGGCGTCCGGCGGCATGGATTTGGATTGCGCGTGCATGTCCTAGGCTCAGTGGTCGAACAATGCGGTTAAGATCGACTTGGATGAGCTTGAACAACGCACCAGCAGAGGGTTGCTGAAAATGAAACGCGATCGTTCAATTGTCGCAGCCGATTTGAGACCGATCTTAAAATTTTAGACGTATGCAGACCGCGTCCCAACCGGGACCGGGGCTTACATGAATATTGCATCCACGCTTCGCACTAAGTGCTCGCGCTGCGAGGGCGACGGGTGGGTATGCGTCCTGCACCGTGAGCGTCCTTGGGACGGCCCGGGCGGCTGTGGTTGCGGTCGCGCCGGCGTGCCTTGTCCGAGCTGCAATGCGGTAAAGGACGATGACCTGCCAAAAATGCCCAATGGTTTCAAAGCTACGGAAGTATCAGATGAATCACTCATTCCACAGTGCTGATCGGGCGACCCATCACCGGGTGATCGGCTTGGCTTGCGTGACAACACTCCTCGTTTGCCTGGTTGGTATCAGCTTCTTTGCCAAATCAGAGCAACACGCAACATCGGCATCTGCACTCAAGGCAGGCATACCAGTTACGACGTCGGACGGCGGTTTCGTCATCATTCGGTAGCTGCCCACTCGGCAGGTGCGGTCAGCGCGAGCTTCTTCGTTGCAGTTCCTGCAATTCATCTTCCCCAATCCGAAACTCTTCCATCTTGTGACCCGACTTGAGCTGTGTGACCAGCCAGCGCGGTTTTTTACCACGCCCCGACCAACTTTCGCCGGGCTGCTGCGGATTTCGGTATTTTGGCAAAACACGCGGATAGGGGCGACGCTCGCGCGGGCTACGGGATTCGGCCAGACCAATGTGGGAGCCGCCAGACAAGCGCCGCAATCGCTCCTCCAGCTCGCGCTTTTCCGCGGTAATTTTCGCGGTCAGAAGCTGGGCCACAAGCTCGTGGAGGGCCCACAGTTCATCGGCGGACATTAATTTGAGGTCGGATTTTTTCATAGACCAAGTCCGGTTTTAACCTGCGAATCTCTGAATGCTCCATTAAGTTGGCATGCTGCACCAACAGCCCATGCGCAACTCCGGATAACTGCGGGATTCGCGCGATCCTGCGGTAAGATATAATGCGCGAGTTCGTTCGCAAGTTGGCCAAATGGGCGGTTTAACGTTTTCGCTCTTCCGACCGCCTCGCGATTCAAATGGCAAATTTTCGTTAGTAATTTCAATGACTTATTTGACATGACGTTGCCAGGCACCTTGTTCACGGTTGCGGGATCGCCTCGCATCAAGAGCGCCTGCTTTCTTTTATACTGCGCCAAACCACCCCTTTTGCTACCATAGAACGAAATAAAAAAATTAATTCCCTAAAAATTGCACTCGCCGCTAAATTTGCCAAAACAACCCGATTTTCTTTGGCCCGCGGGCAACGCGGTGAAAGCTAGCCGGCCTACCGCGCAGCGGCAACCAAACCAAATTGGATTTGAACGGCCGGTCCGCGCTGCAACGTTGCTCCATTTGTGAACAGCCCTCGCAAAAAACCACCTCGTTCAAGGGGGCGCCGAAGGGTCATGGACAACGATAGGAGTGTTTGGGCAGGTTGGCCCGTGGAATACTCGGAGAGAAGACACGGCTCCAGCTCACCAATCGCCCAAGCAGACGGCCTACTCGCAACGGGTCGTTGCGGCCATATTTGCCTTTGCGGGGCAGCGGCGCGCAGAAAACTTTCACCAAGTCTGTCAATCCGTCGACAACCAGGTTTCCTAATCTGGCGGAAAGCCAGGCGTGCTAACTTAAGAGGAACAACGGGGAGCAAAAAATGTCCATCATCATTCGGGTTCTCATCATCGTAGCCTGTGCCTATGCCGGATCAGCCGTGGCCAGCGGTCAGTTCGCGCCCTGCCCAGTCGCCAACTCACAACCGTGACCCTTACCGTGCGGGCTTCCGCCAACCGAGCAGCAAAGTTTGTGGAGGGGGACGCCAGATCTGCCTTCAAACGGCTTGGCTGTCGGGCGCTTTAAGGGCCGCATTCCTGCGCCTGATTGACCGAGGTATCCTTACTTGCGGTCGGACGGACAGGCTATCGCGCGGCAAAATCCCGCAACCGTTCTGTCGTTTGCGATGAGGCTGCGGAGCTGTTTTCGTCTCCGTCATGCATAGCACTACAGTCGGATCGTCTTCGTTTCGGGCCGACGAAACATTCTGGTGCTTCGGACCCTAGGCGCCCAACGGGACCGTCCGCCGCGTCAATTCTCTGCCGACTACGGTTGCCGCTCTCTGAGACATTGCACCCGGGCAACCGAGCTAGTAGGCGTTACGTTTGCGCAACACTTCAAAAAATGTCTTCAAAACAATCTGGATATCCAGCCACAAGCTCCAATTGTTGATGTACCACAGGTCCATTTTTACCCGGCGTGAAATGAGGTCGATGGTGGGCGTCGCGCCGCGCAGGCCGTGGACCTGCGCCCAGCCGGTCATACCCGGCTTGACGTGGTGCCGGAATGCATAGTCCTCAAGAACTCTTTCAAAGTAATTGTCATGAGCCAGAGCATGCGGCCGAGGTCCGATCAGCGACATCTCACCACGCAGCACGTTCACAAGTTGCGGAAGTTCGTCGATGCTTGAGGCTCGCAGCAATTTGCCGATGTTCGTCACGCGGGGGTCATTGCGGGCTGCCTGGGTAACCGTATCGCCGTTCTCCTGAACCGTCATCGTGCGGAATTTGAACATCACGAACTGCCGGCCATTGAAGCCCTTGCGGTTCTGCCGAAAAATGACAGGACCGGGCCCATCAAGCTTGATTGCCAGTCCGGCCAACGACATGATTGGCAAAAACAACACCAATGCAATCACGGCCAGCACCAAATCAACGAACCGCTTCACGAAACGCTCAGTCATACTCAGAGGTGCACGCTGGATTTCAATCGACAGCACACGCTGGCGTGCTGAAGATGCATAGTTCGTAAGCGTTCTTATTTGGCTGTCCGGTAGAAGTCTCACCGACAACGGCAGCAACTTGACTTGCTCGCGCAAAAAATCAATCCGCGCAGTGTCTTTCCAGGGAACTGCAAGCAAAATCTCGGAAGGGTTGTTGTCCCGCACAAAATTCGCGACCAGTTTCAGCGTTTTGAAATCGCCAGACTGTCGCAAGATCGGATCATCGGCTTCAACAAGCGGAAACCGGTTGACCTCGCCCGCCCCGACAATTGCCAGCAGGTCCTGCCCTTGCAATGCCGTTAGCTCGGTCTGGTCGCCAATCAGTACCATGTCCCGCCGGCCGATGGCGCCGCGCGCAACAGCGATCTGAACAAGCTGCTTTTGCAGCCGCCGTCCGAGCAACAGACCGGCGGGGGCGACGACGATAAAAACCAAAAACGACCCGCGAGAGAACGAAACTCCGATCTTGAACAAAAATGCGAAAAAGGCGAGCAGCAAGGCCGTGCTGAACCAGCAAATCAGCACCGGAACGATCTCCACGCCCGGCGTCGCTACCCGCTCAAAATCGTAATAGCCCTGCCCACCCTGGCGAGCGATATGGATAAAGCTCGCAATCAGACCGAGCGCAAAATAGGCGTCCAGGTCCGGCACCGGGGTATCCGAAATCCAATGGTAAAACACGGCCCCGAAGACGCTCGCAAGCAAGATGACGAGAGCGTCGGTGCTCGACACAAGATATGGAACTGTCTCGTGGGACAAAGTGGCCCGCGGCGGTGAAAATCCCGCGCTGATGCTCGATCCTTGGTCGGTTTCGCTTCGAATCGACATTTACGCCATCCGTGGCCCCGGGAGTGGTGGGGAAAGACCACAATTCAACACCCAAGCCAAGCGCCTCGGTAACTTTTCGTTAATATGCGCGAGCCTAAGCTCTACTCTGCCGCGTTGCAACAGATAATGGCTGCACACCCGGCTCGAACCGGAGCGCTCAATTGACGTTATTAATCGTGGCCTCTCTGGCAGGCGTTTTTTTTGGCCTTTACTATAAATTTTTGGTCCTGGTTCCCATTACCCTGGCCGCGGCGATTGCCAGTAGCGCCGCAGCGCTTTGGGCAGGCCACAGTGCATGGTCAGCACTCCTGGCGATTACGCTGCCGGCCGTCGGACTCCAAGGCGGCTACATGATCGGCCTAACCAGCCGTGACTTTCTCGGCCAAATCCTGCCGCGTAACGACGGTGTCCAGTCCAAGCGGATTTAACCGCCAAGTCAGATCTTGATCCGCCAAAGAGCGGGCCGGGGTCGAGCCTACCGCGTTAACGTTGTGCGTCTGGTGCTTCGCCGCGCGTCGGTTTTTGGCCGATCAACTCCGCCCGTTGGTTGGATCGCGGCGTTTGGCAAAGGTGAGGATCAGCGCCGCGCCCGCGGCATGCTTATTTCACTAGAAATTGCAAAATCCTCGATTTTGCTACCGGCCTTTAATGCCGCGACCAACCAGCGGGGCCGTTTGCCTCTGCCAGACCAGGTTTCAGCAGGAACGGAAGGATTCTGAAACTTTGGTAAAACCAGTGGGTATTTTCTCCGCTGGCGCGGGCCGTTCACCCGACTGGGCTTGAAATCCACGACCTCTCCGGGAACCGCGCCCAGATTCAGCTGTAGCAAGCGCTGCTCGAGCTCATGCTTCTGTGCCATAATCTTTGTCGACAAGAGCCTCGTAATCTGCTCGTGGAGCGACCAAAGCTCGTCCAGCGGCACGTTGTCCAAGTCCAATTTATCCATTGGCTTTGCCGGTAGCGGTTAAATTGATTCGCACTTTCAAATATTATATTGATTCCGAATAGTTTGACCAGCTTCAATAAAAAGAAACCTCGCAACTCAGGCTGGCCGTGCTGTGTGCGGACAAGCAAAGAGAAATACACCCACACCACTAATTTGCGAAGTTAACGGACAGTTGCAGCGGAAGCGCTGCATTCGTACCGGCCGCGAGGCCAGGCGACGCCGGCAAACCTCCACGGCAATTCCCGCGACGAAGTGCCGTATTCAATTTCGGCCGCGAACTTGGCCAGACCATCGCCCTCGCCCGGCTGTAACACCCTTGACAGTTTGGCGGTTCGGCAACGCGGAGCGGGTTCGACTGTGCCACGCATTGCCAAGCATATGAGAAGCGAGATTGGCGCGGACCTCACTCAAGTGAAATAGAATAATATCTCGCAGCTTGAGTTGATGGTTAACTGCAGCAATCGTAGATAAATCAACCTTCGGAACCGAACACAAAGATCGCGTCAATTTGAGCTGGGTAAAGGAGCGTGCAAGGGGAGCGGTGAGATCCGGATCGCTGGATAGACCATTTGACTTAATCGGTTGTGTCACGTTCGGCTCCGAACAATCTTTGTTTGGCATTCCTTCATGGCGTATAGCAAGATGCGTACCACGCGCAGATGACGGCCAAACGGCACTGTGCGGCAGCAACAAGATCGCGACAGCTGCCACAAGCGAGATTTGGCCTCAGGAAAACGCATTGGATCAGCTACCATTAGTCGACGATTATTACGGCCGGTTGATAGCTGCCCCCTTTAAGCGCAAAGATGAACAATCTTTCGACTACTGTTTATATTCACAACGCCGTCGGGCGGCGGCCGCATAACCGGATCTCGAAGGGACGTTAACGCTGCGCCGCCGATCGTAATTTACTCAATTTCGTTAAAGGCATGCGGCCAGCTGTATTGCTGCAGATAAAGTGCTAGTGATTAACTTCAAGATGGATTGATCGTGAGTATTTGTATGCAGATCGAGCGCCTTAAAATTGAGGATATTTTCGTAATCGAGCCGTCCAAACACAGCGATCGGCGAGGATTCTTTTCGGAAACATATCGCAACGATTTCCTGCGTGAGCAGAAAGTGGACGCGGAGTTCCTCCAGGAAAACCATGTTTACTCGGCCGAACGCGGCGTCTTGCGCGGACTGCACTTTCAAATCCCGCCTCACGCCCAGGGGAAGCTCGTGCGATGCGTGAGAGGTGCAATTTTGGACATCGGCGTGGATATCCGCGCCGGCTCGCCGACCTTTGGCCAACACGTGGCTGTCGAACTCTCTGCGGCCAATTGGAAGCAATTGTGGGTGCCGCCAGGCTTTGCACACGGTTACGTCACGCTGAAACAAGACTGCGAAGTCATTTACAAGACTACTGATTATTACGCCAAAGATTGCGAGCGGGGTTTGGCGTGGGACGATCCTGCTTTGGATATCGACTGGCGGATAGCTAAAAGCAGTCTTGTGATCTCGGATAAGGATCATACAAACCCCCGGCTCGCGGACATTGAGCCTTTCTTTCATTATGATCGACGGAGCGCCTGAGGCGATGCGCGTACTCGTTACAGGAGGTGCGGGCTTTATCGGCTCTGCCGTGTGTCGACATTTTATTCTCGACCTCGGATATGAAGTCGTAGTGGTCGACAAATTGACCTACGCTGGCAATCTATCTTCGCTTGCCCCCGTCGATGGAAATCCGAGTTATTCGCTCGAGATATGCGATATCTGCGATGCAACAAAAATACGTGATATCTTTTCAAGGCATCAACCAGACGCAGTAGTTCATTTGGCAGCGGAAAGCCACGTCGACCGGTCCATTTCGGGATCGACCGTATTCGTTCAAACCAACGTGGTTGGTACCTTTACCCTTCTGGAAGCTGCTCGTGCTTACCTGCAGGCAAACCAGGCTCGCACCACCGAATTCCGATTCCTTCACGTCTCTACCGACGAGGTCTACGGCTCGCTGGGAGATAGCGGCCTGTTCAAAGAAACAACGCCATACGATCCAAGTTCGCCCTACTCCGCAACAAAGGCTGCTTCAGATCATATTGCCAAGGCATGGCATCGAACTTACGGTCTTCCCGTGATCGTCTCGAATTGTTCAAACAATTACGGGCCTTATCAGTTTCCTGAAAAACTTATTCCTTTAATGATCCTGAACGCGCTGCACGGTGAAAGCTTGCCGGTTTACGGTAGTGGCAACAACGTGCGGGACTGGCTATTTGTCGACGATCATGCCCGCGCGCTGGGAATAATTCTCAGCAAAGGAGTAGTCGGCGAGACCTACAATGTTGGCGGCCGTAACGAACGTCGCAATATTGATGTTGTACGACAGATCTGTGCTTGCCTCGATCAGCTTCGCGGACTCGCTTCGCACGAGCGTCTTATTAGCTATGTCGCCGATCGACCCGGCCATGACTTGAGGTATGCGATCGATGCATCAAAACTGGAGACTGAACTTGGGTGGCGTGCACGTGAAACCTTCGAGACAGGTTTAGAAAAAACCGTCCAGTGGTATTTGCAGCGTTCTGATTGGTGGAAACCGCTTCGTGAACAGGTCTATCGCGGAGAGCGGTTGGGTCTTTGACGCCGGGAATCGATCATGCGGATCTACGTTATTGGAAGCGAGGGTCAGATTGCGCGTTCCTTGCGTGATTTGGCCAAGCCAAATATGGACATCGAAATCCGCTGCAGTTCGCGCCCGCATGTCGATATCTTGCATCCCAACTCTATCGAGCGCGCACTAAATGAATTCTCTCCTGACATCGTGATAAATCCAGCGGCATACACGGCAGTTGACCGGGCAGAAACAGAACCGGATCTCGCCTTTTCGGTTAATCGCGACGGAGCGGCCGGCGTAGCACTCGCTGCAAGACGGCTACACGTCCCGATCATTCATCTGTCAACCGACTACGTATTTGACGGGAAAAAGAGCAGCCCTTACGTTGAAACGGATCCGGTGGCGCCGCAGAGCGTCTACGGTCGATCAAAATTGGCTGGCGAAGTTGCGGTTGCCGCCGCTAATGAACGCAACATTATCCTCCGTACCTCGTGGGTTTACGCGCCATTCGGCAGCAACTTCGTCCGAACCATCTTGCGGCTTGGCTCGGAACGAGATCGTTTGCGAGTGGTGGACGATCAAATCGGCTGCCCAACATATGCAGCAGACATCGCGCAAGCGATTGTGACTATCGCCCAAACAGTCAACTCTACGGGCTGGCAGCCCCATTTTGCTGGAATAACTCATCTGGCCGGTCCCGACCAGTTGACATGGTTTGCGTTCGCACGGCAAATCATGAAACTGGCGGAGGCGAAAGGCGCTCGGGCAGCTACCGTTGACCCAATAGCGACCGCCGATTATCCGACCGCGGCTGTCAGGCCGGCAAATTCTTGTTTGAATTGCGATCGATTGCATTCAGTCTTCAGAGTACGCTTGCCGGCGTTGTCGGTTTCTCTAGAAGCTTGCCTTGAGCGGTTACTAAATGACCCGCGGGAGGGTAGATCTTGAAGGGCATTATTCTGGCCGGCGGCAGTGGGACCCGCCTTCATCCGATGACCTTGGTAACGTCGAAGCAGCTTCTTCCTGTCTACGACAAGCCGATGATCTACTATCCGCTCACGACATTGATGTTGGCAGGAATCAGAGAGATCCTGATCATATCAACCCCTCAAGATCTGCCGTCTTTCCAAGCGTTGCTTGGCGATGGCAAACGATGGGGCATTGAACTGTCTTATGCAGCACAGCCGAGGCCGGAGGGCCTGGCACAAGCTTACATCATTGGCGCTGATTTCGTCCGGGGCACTTCATCTGCACTTATCCTCGGCGACAACATCTTCTTCGGTCACGGCCTGACAAATCTACTTGCAAGCGCCGTTGAACGTACCGTCGGCGCAACCGTGTTCGCCTATCATGTCGCGGATCCCGAGCGGTACGGCGTCGTCGGCTTTGACTCAACCGGTCGCGCTACCTCAATCGAGGAGAAGCCTAAAATACCGAAATCCAATTTTGCCGTTACCGGCCTGTATTTTTACGATCGTGACGTCGTAGATATCGCCGCCGGAATAAAGCCATCTGCACGAGGCGAGCTCGAGATTACCGATGTGAACCGCGCGTACATGGAGCGGGGTCTGCTCACGGTCGAACAAATGGGCCGTGGTTTTGCGTGGCTTGACACGGGCACGCCAGAAAGTCTGCTTGAGGCCAGCGATTTCGTGGCAACCCTGGAGAAGCGCCAAGGGTTTCGTATCGCCTGCCCCGAAGAGATCGCGTTTAAACAAGGCTTTATTGATCGCGAACAACTGGAGGTTCTAGGGGCGTCTTTGGGGCAGAACGACTACGCCAGATATGTCCAGGCGATCGTCCGAACCGGTTAATGCCAACTCTCGACGATGCGCGGCCGCCGCGCGGAGAGCGGCCGTAGCGATAAACTGTGCAGATACCCAGCAATCAAATTGCTGTCGGCCTCAACATCTGAAAGTTGCGGGGAACGGACAGTTCTGACGCGTGTCAGGCTAATTACGCCAGTCAAAATGAGGCATGCAAACGCTCCTGTCCGATGACTTTCGATACAGCCGTCTTACAGACAGTGATACATGAAAATCTGTCGACAGGGCTGCCAAGCTGGGTAAATCGCAATCCCATTGAGCTTCAGCCGCGGAAGAGCTGCCGCATCTTTTCAACCAGCGCATTTCACTGTTCGGCGGCGTACACTGGTGCGCTGCGCCGGCGCCGCGGGGTCGAAGGACGTTATTGTGGAACAGCGCTGACACTAGGTGATAAGCCGCGCTCCCATAAAGTCGCTCTCGCGCCAGATCAAGCGGCATTTCCTTACTGTGCGGAAATTATCGAACGAAAGGTCAAAGTCGAGCGGTACCATCTTCAAGCCGTTCAGGCGAATACCCGCGCCGAAGTTGGTCACGTCGCGCACGCAGCAGGCATGCACGCCCGCTTGACCCGATAGAAACATCAATGCGTCACGGTTGATCGAAGTGCGCCCGAGCGAGCGTCGCTCAACGATACTTGGCCGAAGGATCTCGTGAAGGCTTCTTGGCATTCGCACTACTCTTTTTTTCTTCCACAGATTTGCGTGAAAGCTCCGCCTTGGCAACTTCTGCCCGTAACGTCTTGAGCTGCCGAAACTGCTCAGCAAGATCCTTCGGGCTGTATTCCTTTCGACGCATCATGAACGGGATCACTCTTACTTTCAAAATCCGACACCACCTGCCGCTTCGTGACAGGGCACTCCATCGTAACGCTACACCGTTTAGTAGCCCTCGCAAGGAAGCTCGTTTGTTAAGCTTGATGTCACCACAGCGGGTTAATTCTGGAACTTGTTCTCGGATTCGCTGCAACCCAGCTGCTGATCATCACGCATCATTCCCGATGTCGATCACCTATTCGAAGTGCCCACAATCGAGGTGAAACATCGAAGCGCGTTGGCACTGCGATGGCGTTTTGGGGAACGGCGATCACCCCACAGCTGATGCAAACGACAAATATCAGCGCGCTCGTAAGTCCTGACCTAATTACCCGTGACGGAGAGTAAAACTAATAAGCCTGCAATTTCCCGTGGAGGACGTACGCTCTCGTCCCCGCTGGGGGACCTTTGATGCCAGGCGTACCGCACAGCCTTGGTCCCGGACATTCCAGGCGGTGCCCCGGCGGCCAGTTTTTCCTTCGCGGCCACCAGCGTTCCATGTCCTTCGTGAGATCTTGCGCGATGGCTATTTTAGAGAAAGACGGTGGTGGTGCCTCTAGAAATCGCAGTCGTTACCGCCATAAGGTGTGGATCAACAGCAGCTGAAGGTAAGCTCTGGGTATCACGAGTATCGACCGGCTGTATCCTCGACGCTGCAGCGGAGCGTTCTGCAATGCGTCGTAACAGCCGCTCGGTTGGGTTTTGAGGCCCACCGCTCTAAAGGCCGCGGTTTTGCCGTCGCCAGGTCGCTGCATCCACGGACCGCTTTGAATCGCTATTAAGGCTTCGATCGCGGCGACCACGCAAAAGTATCCTTGACGGCCGCAAACAGCCTGGACCAGCCGCAACCCAATGAATTGTCCTCGCAACGCGGGGACTTTGTTCGATCCGGCGAACGTTTCAACGCCTGGGTAGAAGGATTTTTGGGAGTCAGAATCAACGGTCGACCGACAGACTGATGAGCTCTCTCCAAATCAACCCGCAGTTCCTCGTCCTCCTTTTTGGCCAATTCTGTCGAAATCCTTTCTCGCCGCTGCATATCGAGAAAACTGAGATATTCGCGATCAATCAGGCCACGCTCCTCGGCCGTTGGATTGGGACCGGCAATATCGAAATTGCGATCCTGCATAAAATCGAAGTAGGTGTAGCCCCCACCCGGTTTGCGCCGACCCGCAAAACGCGCGCCACATTCCATCAATGAATCACGCTGCGCATCGCTTGCAATAGGACGCTTGTCCTGCGTAGAAGCGCCTGACGCGATAGCGTCCACACATTCTTCGTAGTCTCGGGCCATTTCAACGGTAGGTCTAACCTGGAACAGCAAAAATAACCCCGCTGCGCCCAGCGCCATCAAACCCGCCACCGCTAAAACAACGAGCGTCGCTTTTGGGTTGCCGATCGGTACACCGAACATGCACTGATTCCCTCCCGACGCATTTACTAAGTGGCGCAAATGTTGGTTTTTTGCAGGCAAGCTAACAACTAGACGGCCCACGGGAACAAGATACGCCAGCCGATCGCTCTCCGATCGGTGGGGGTGCGATTCAGTTCGGCGACGGCTTCCTCTCCGGCTTCGATCAGCGCGATCTGACCAACGCGGCCACTTCTGGCGCATTCTTTCAATCTGTCGGCAATAAACCTCCGAGCCTCGGGCGTGTCAGTTCGCAATTTCTTGCAGGCCTGTTCAAGTGAGGCAGTCATGAACGCAAGGGTACTTGTTTCAAATTCGAGCATGTCGGTACCATCCCGCAGAAATTTCGTGGGGGCAAACATTACCCGGTTCTATTTTTTTCAACTTCCAACGCAGTCAGTCTAGCACAAAACATTATTGCCTCATCGGCGGCCCGACCCTTCGAGCCGCGGAAAACCGATTTTGCTGACGTCGAGTTAATCGGGGTTAATTTATGATTAAAGCGCCGACGTGACCCGGCGGTCGTTTCAGGCTCTCGATCTCTAAACGTTTAAGACTTTTTGTAATCGAATTGCAGATGTTCAAAGCTACATCGGTGTGGTGTCAGGAGAGCCTTATGAAAGATCTTGAAGATCACGGTCTGCCGCTCGTGCAGCTCAAGGAACAGCGTCGTGAATTGGTTGTGGCCCTCGCTGGGCGCAACGGTCCGATATCCGATTTTGAGATTTCCGAGATTGCCTCGCTTCAACAGGCAATTGCGGCTATGGAGGCCGTCGTGGATGATCTTGATTCCAAAATTCAGTTGCCCCAGCCGCAGAGGAAGATCGCTCCGGTTTTTGGTATCGCTGGCGGACGGCCCTCCAAGCACATGGAATTAATTTTTGGTCGCCGCTCGCAGTCGGGTCGAGATCATCACCCTAGAACAACCGGTGCAGGTTAGCTCCGCGGGCATGGCCGGACAAGCTTCGGTGTCCGACCACTGCCAACCTGTTAAACGGACTCGCTGATAGACCTGAAGACGGCAATATTTCCAACCGCTGTCTTTCGGCTTCTTTCGGATGGTCGACCGGCCAGCGGGCTCCGCGAAATTAAGCCTCGTTGAAGCACCTTGTCCGATGGCAACGGCTTTCGAGACAAAACTCCTGGACGCGCCTTGTCGTCTGGGCGGCGATCGATTCAAAAAGACTGAACAAGCGCCGTACATTTACGCAATGTACACCACTTAGCACGGCAGCGAGGGAAATTTACTCTTCAGAGACGGCCTCGGTATTGAATTAAATTGAAACGTTTGAGGCGCGCTATGGCGAACGGGACTGCTGCACATCTCTCGATCGATCCGATCCATTGCCGCGCGATTTGCGACGAGATCGGCGAGCGGCTGCGTTACCTGCTTAAACGCGAGATTTCGGACATTCCGCCCCAGCTGCTTATCCTCCTTGATAAATTCGCCGACCTGGAATTTGCACCATCGATCGTTCCATCAATGGGCGAGATGTCGCCAGTCAAAGCTGAAGATCGCGAATACAGAGCGAAACGCTCGATAAGGAGCCTCGCGAAAGCCGAACAGTCCTAGTCCCTCCTGGGGTCGTGGCGTAAAATTTTCTTGCCTCGACCGGACAGCCGCGCAAGAGTCGAACGAATCTCCAAATTCTGAAATGGGTCTTTCGGCTACCGGCAAACAATAATGAACACTAAGCAGTGAGTTGTTTTGGTCCCGCTTGCCACCAATTCTCAATCAGCGCGCGGCGGCGTACAATTTGATCAGAGAGGTCGGCAAAAGGTCTTTCCTTTACTGGAATAGCCGCCTCGATCTTGCTGACCGCGAGTGCACCTTCCTTGGCGTCTTCCTCCCCACTAAAGCGGTGAATTTCAAAATCGCGATAGTTAGGCATCATGCGTTGAAATCCAAGATGCGCAAGCCAACTTAGCTGCAGAAGATCGGTTAGTGATAAATCGACGCGGATCCTTCCTTCCGCCGGCGCCTTCCGTCTCATACCGGCCTGATGTCCCTTGAGCCAACACGCCTCGCCGATTGCATCACCCAATATCCAAAGCTCGGCATGATAACGTTGGATTAGCCGTTTGCCGGGCTTGCCACCGTCATGAGCGATGGCTTTGACTTTTTCATAGGCCGCAGCCACGCGCTCTGGCGCCGTCCCCTTATCCTCGCAATGAGATTTAATCCCCCAACCGAGTTCGCGGACGGCCTCCTCCATCCCGCGAAGACGTCCCCTTTCAAAATATGATCTTGCGCACGAAAAAATAGCCACGAAGAATATGGTTAATAGTCCGCCAAGCACCAAAAGGATATCCATCGCCAGCCCCCGCTTTGCCCAAATCCAGTTCAAGCGTCCCGCCCATTGAAAAATTACACCGTTTTCGTTAACGCGACCTAACGGCTCTGTGGAGCAGTGCGGCAGCAGCGATTCAGACGACGAGGCCCGATTGCCTACCAGTAGCTCGATCAGCCCCCCAGCGCGGGCGACCTAATCGAGGGCCACCCGGCGCGGTCTCAAGGTTGCGAACTAAAACCGCGAGACTACCGATCGATCCTAATTGGCGCCTTTGCTGGGCTTGGAGCCGATATGATCTGGGCCCGCCTGGCGGACAGGCGCTCGCAGCGGACGGCCCTTTGGCCAGTCATCAGGGTCGAAGTAACCGGTTAAACCAGTCCAGGAAGACAATTCGAATGCCAGTTCGACGCGGTACGAATGATTGATTCGAGATCATGCTTCGGTGTCCACCCAATCGTCTCCTTGGCAAGAGAATTGTCCGCCACAAGAATCGGTGAATCACCGGCACGACGCGGCCCGTACTCAATTTTGAAATCGCTGCCTACGACCAGCCGTACAGTGTCAAGTAATTCCTTCACAGTAACACCATGGCCCGTTCCAAGGTTGAAGGCGTGGCTGGCACTTCCGCTCAACAGACTTTCAACGGAGCGGGTATGGGCCTCGGCAAGATCCAAAACGTGGACAAAGTCGCGAATACAGGATCCGTCCCGCGTGTCATAATCTGTGCCCAAGACCACAAAGTGGGATCGGCGACCTAAAGCAGTCTCAACGGCGAGCGGTACGGCGTGAGTCTCTGGTGAATGCCATTCACCTATTCTTCCTTGTGGGTCCGCGCCGGCGGCGTTGAAATATCGCAAAATAAACGAGCGAACGCCCTGATAAATATCCAAATCCTTCAATATCTGTTCGATGATCAGTTTGCTTCGCCCGTACGGGTTGATTGGCAATTGGGAATGAGTTTCCCTGATTGGTACAGCTAGAGGAACGCCATATGTCGCGCACGTCGATGAGAATACGATCTTGTTCACACCAGCAGCCTGGGCTGCTCGAAGCAGCGTTATTGTTCCGCCTACATTGTTTTCGTAGAAGGCGCCCGGATCCCTTACGGACTCGCCAACCTCAATAGCCGCCGCAAAATGTATAATCGCTGAAGGTCTGTATTCCCTGAAGACCTCATCAAGCTTCCCGCGATCGCGGATGTCACCCTTCTCGAGCGGACCCCATTTGACAAATTCAGGGTGGCCGTTTGAGAGATTGTCATAAACAACGGGCGTGAAACCTTTGTTGAATAAATCGAGGCAGGTATGTGATCCAATGTAGCCTGCGCCGCCAACAACGAGAATATTTACCATAACAAACCTTAATTGCGCGAGCCACGACTGCTGTTGGAGCTCACTGCTTTAGCCTTCGATCCAACAGCAGCAACTTCCCACTAATGCACACGATGCGTACCCGCCTATCGGCGGCGACCGGTCACTATTCTTGTTGTATCCGATAATTCGGGCCCGACCGAGTCAAAATTATTGCCGGGCGCACCGAAAGACCGAGACCGCCCTTGGACGCACGAAGCCGTCCGCGCGAGCGCCGCTACGCGGTTTGCCAAGAGGCGACAACGATCGGTTATCCGCGCTACAAGTCGATAAAACTCTCTGCCGTTTGCGCCAATCCCCAACCCCTGCCGCTACATGTTCGGGCCGCGGGCGAAGCGCCGGGCGGCGCGATGTTCTTGTTCGGAGATCATGCGGGATTTGAGTGTGGGAGAGGCACTCGTCGCGAAAGAAGTGCCGCCCGCGCGTGGACTAAAAATCTGGCCGCCAGCCGTTTAAGGCCGCGCCCAAGACTAACGAGGCCGCCAAATGCGCTGCGAGTGTCGGCAGCGTCGAAAGCCGGCCGACCACGGTGTCCCGGTTTGCGAAGTCACGGCGTAGCTCGACGTTTCGTCAAAGCCTAAGCATTGGAAGATTTTCCGATGCTACCGATGCCTCCACACCCGACTGGAGGCTACGCTCGTGGACAACTGGCAAGTCAATCTTGATAATTCACGGCTCGGGACGCCAGCATCGGGGGATACCATGCGCGCGCATCACCGGCCGGGGTGTGAAGTGGCCGCAGGCGTTCCATCTTAACTGGCGGAGCGACCACGTGCGGTTTGGACGGGGCTATTCCGTCCGACCATCGTGGCGAAGGCCCCGGCCCAGAGCGCCGCATGAAATGCTATTGTTGTTCCAGACGAAAGCCGAAGGCTTGATGTAATCCGTGCCGCCCCTTCTCGGTGACCGCGACGGCGCGGCTGCCTTCGATCCTCCTGACCCAGCCCAGCTCGAAACAGCGGCAGGTCAACGTCACGCCCAGCGTGCCGCCAAGATGCGGACGGCGCTCGCTCCAATCGAGGCAGGGACGGCAGAACAGGCGGCCGACGCTCCCCGTCGGCGCGATCGCGATGCCGAAACGCTCAGGAAATCCCGCCCGGGTTCGGTCACGGTGCCGCCGTCCTGGTCGAGCTCTATCTGGCCTCGGGCCAGCATCGCGTCCGCAACACTGACGCCTAGCCGCCCGGCAAAATTGGTATAGCAAGTCCGCGCCAGCCGCACCACGGCGTCGCGCGGTCCGGTGCGCACCGCGTGGCTGCCCCCGCCTTTCGGCCGGGCGGCGAAGTGCGCGATGTTTTGCAGGAGATGGGCTACTTCGGCGGAGGCCAGCCGGTGATAGCGGTGGCGCCCATGCTGCTGCATCCCGATCAGGCCCGCTTCGATCAATTTGGACAAATGCCCGCTCGCGGTTTGCGGAGCGACGCCGGCAACGCCGGCCAATTCGCGCGCGGTCAGCGCGCGACCATCCATCAGCGCATCGAGCATGTTGGCCCGGCCGGGATCGCCGATCAGCGCACCAATCTCCGCCAGTCTGGATTGATTCAGCATGGCAGCCGCCCCAATTTCAGCGACCATTCTATAAGCATCGTCGCGCAAAAGCTACGGTCGCCGACGTAGCATCGCACCCGCCGATCTCTGCGCTTCTTGTGCAGCAAGCCGACCGAAAATATAGTCCGTCCTGATCGAGTTCACCAAACCAGCAAGATCTCTGCCATCGGGGACTGCCAGCATGCGCCTCGGAAAAACGGTGACCGCAGCATTCTTCACGGCGTTCTGGCTTTCCGCCGGATCCCTGGCCAGTGCGGGCGCGGCCGAAAGTCAGGCCGCCCCTGAGACGGGCTGGCCAACCAAATCCTGGCCTAGCTCGACGGCCGAGGAGCAAGGCATGGCTTCGGCCAGCCTTGCGCGACTGATCGAGACGGTCGGGACCTACCGGCAGGACAGCCTGATGATCATCCGGCACGGCAAGATTGTCGCTGAAGCCTATTATGCGCCCTACATCGCCGGCGTCAGCCACGATCTGCGATCGGTCACCAAGAGCATCACCAGCACCTTGACGGCGATCGAGATCAAGAACGGCCTGCTCGATAGCGTCGACCATCCGGTGGTGGAGCTGTTTTCCGACAAGCAGATCGCCAATCTCGACGACAACAAGAGGGCGATCACCGTTCAGCACCTGCTGG
>Ga0181528_10000782_pt1 | contig 21000 bp, 20 predicted proteins | sample PEATcosm2014_Bin_47_FD_119742 | JGI IMG/M metagenome (GOLD analysis project Ga0181528, IMG submission 119742) | Peatland microbial communities from MTU Mesocosm Facility, Houghton, MI, USA - PEATcosm2014_Bin10_10_metaG | ecosystem: Environmental > Terrestrial > Soil > Wetlands > Peat | place...
CCAAAAGCAAACCTATAAAGGTACAGACCAAGGGACAACACAAGTACTGCAGCCTCTGGAATTGAGAGCAAGGCTAAAGAGTTCATTTGATATCTCGGTTTCTGGGATGAGTCTCCCTGTTCGATCGTTGAGTAAACCCATTGTGCGCAGGTAAACATTGTTCTGTTGGACTGGGCAGAAACGAAGCGTCGCGCATTCCATTACCCCCGGCTTGTTTCTCCGATTGCCCCGTGTGACAATGGCGCGACGAGTCGCGATTACTCGCGGATTTGACTTGAGAGTGCCTTTGTGAATCTCGGAAGTGTGACCGCTATTCAGGCTCTGCTCCAGCAACTTGTCGTCCTTGCCGGAGGCCGCAGATTGTCGTTGTTATCAATGCATCAATGAAGGCGGAATGCAACGTCCAGCAGAATTTGTACGGAAACAGGATGTCCCTCATACATTGCAGGGCTGAACTTGTAGTGCCTGACTGCTTCAATTGCCCTTTCATCCAATCCCATGCCAAGGTGGCTCAACAGGCGTACATCTTGCGGGTTCCCTTGCGTGTCGACGATCAGTTTGATTGATACGCTCCCTTGATAGTTGGCCTGGCGCGCGTCATCAGTAAACTCCGGCTCAACAGAATGGACGACCACCGGTGCGCTCACTCCTCCACCCACACTCATCAGTCCGCCACCGTAGCCGCCGCCGCTGCCCGGTCCACTGCCGCTGCCGTGTCCCGCGCCAATTCCACCGCCCATTCCTTGACCGAATCCGGAACCGCTGCCTCTTCCCTGTGCGGCCAGCGCAATCTGCGGAGACTGAGATACTCCCAGGGTCGGCATGCCGTTGTCTGGCATCTTCACCATTGCAGTTGGCTCGACCGCCAGCTTGGGCCGATCGATCCTGATCAACTGCGGAGGAGCAATCTGAACTTTCGAAACCATTGGCGCATTCCCCTTGACGGCCTCCACCAGTTCATGAGCCCCGCCGCCCCCTCCACCGCCCATGGCTTTTGCCACCGGTAAGGTGATTGGAGGAATGGAGACATGGAAATCCATCGGAGTAACAATCATCGTTGGCTGCAATGGCATGATCGTGTGAGCATTAACCGCAATGGACAGAACCAGAACGATCACGACCGCGTGGATCCCAAAAGAGATTGCGTTAGATTTCGGATCGCCCTTGAACGAAAGCGAATCGACTGCAAACATCGGCCTTAAAGTTGCTTCCATTGGCTCCATCCTGTTTGAAAGGTAAACATCAGAGAGACGCGGACCCCCGATTGGCCATGGTGACGCATCCTGCATCGCCTCGCTCGAATTCTTTCCGGGCCGCGCCCCGCCCAGCATTGAATCAGGAGTTGTTCCGACGAAATCGCTCATAGCTTTGTGCCGGAGTTAATGATCCCAGCATCTCCTCTCTTGGTTGAGGACAGGTTGATTGGTAGAGAAAGCAACTGCGCTCTCCAACTTCTTGATGCGATACCACCAGTTCTCATTTCTTCTCTACCAAATTCCCTTGTCGCTGCCTGTAATTCTCTGTCCCACTAAGGCCGCTGTTGCCAGCCACGGAAGTAGACTAAGCCGGGCGCCATTCTGGATTTCGCGCTTTCTGAAGAGCCCCGCAAGTTGTGCCCCGTAGAGCCTCGCTGCTTGCGGCATGATCGGTACGCGCAGAAACTCTCGTGCAAAGTACACTTCACTTCCGCCAAACCGTGCAGCAACTTTGACAAACTCAGGTAAGTCGAGGCCTTTCCCGCTGTACCGACTTACATAGTCAGATACGATTGTCAGATAGGTCGCGACCCCTTCCCAAATCCCTGCCTGCGTGGCTGAAGCACGCAGATCAATGAAATCAATAGAGCCCTCGTTGGAGAGTGTGGCGGAATCCACGATGTCGCAGAGCCGGAAGTAGAAGTGCCGATACATACGCTGCAGTGTGGAGATCAGCAAGCGATCCGTTGCAGATGGAACCGGGAACGCCCGATTCCCAATCACTACTCGCCGGCTGCGCCGAGCGAGGTGAGAAGCCATCTCCACGTGTTCTCCGGTCTGTCCGAGGCGGCCCATATGAATCTCAACTGACTCGGGCAAACCTGGAATCACAAAGTTCCACTTGTTCGCGAGACGATCTCCCCAACTTCGTGGAGCGATGTCAGCGTTGAAATGCCTCTTCATCAGCCGGGAGACATCCTCGGGGTAGGCACTTGTATAGAGATCAAGGTCGCTGCCGAGATCGGGCCAGTGATCAAGTGATTTGATTACTGTGGCGTCATACTTCTCGTATTCGAACGTCACGCAAATGTCTTCCAGAAAAGACAATGCGGTTGCGATTCGGGATTTCTCTTCTGCAATAGCGGTCTGTGCCCACTCAGCACGCTCATCATCCCTGGCATCACAAAAGATGCGGAGGGCGACTTCAAGCCCGCGCACAATCACGTGGTTTGATTTAGCTAGTGAGACCATGTTCTGAAAGCTGTCTGCATTCATGCTCAGAACATCCAACCTCAACGCGCCCACATCCAGAAAAGATGAGGTGTCGCCATCCTGTGGAAGCAGAAGCAAGCGTGAGAGGAGAATCATCGAATTACCGGAGAGAGACTGAGCACTAGATTTCATCATGATAGCGGGTTCCTTGGTGGAGTTACTTGGGCTGAGGGACTGTCGTAACTGCCGCAGGCGGAACATCGGAAGGTGTGGGAATGGCTGGCACAGCGCCGGAATCCCTGCCAGGCGTGTCGCCGCGAACGGTTAATTCAATTGAACCTGTTTGCCGATGGCGGCTCTCACTGTATCGATCCAACTCGTCATCAACATCGTGATTGCTGTCTGTAGCTACGGTAGAAAGCCTCTGTCCCTCTGCACCTTGCTGGGTTGCATGACCCACCCGATCGCTCGACCCCGTCGCGTGCTGAGCTTTCCTGTAGAAGTACTCAGCAGTCTCGAGATCGCCATCCATTTCAGCCACATAGCCGCGATTGTTTAACGAAAACGCATTGACGGGAGTGAGGGTAAAGGCGTGAACAAAGTCTTCCTTTGCCTCAGTCCAATCGTTGCGATTTGCAGCGGCAACGCCGTGAATTGTAAGGGTAGACGCGCTCAACTCGGCAGTGTCAATCTTCTTAATCCGCTCTTGCAACCGCTTTGCATTTGCCGCTGCCATTTCGCTCACCGGTCGGCCACGCCATGATCGATCAAGTGTCTCGATCACAGCCTCTGAAGAGTGCTCGTCAGCAACTGCGCGATAGGAATTAAGGGCGCCCACGTAATCTCCAATAGTTTCATCGGCAACCCCAAGGTTATTCAAAGTGAAGAGATTCCGTTCATCCAGCGGAAGTGCTTTCTGGAGCAGGGCAATCGCTTCAGCACCACGGTGCTCAGACAACAGCACCATCGCCTCCACATTCAGATGATTCACGCGCATCGAAACATCTTGAAGACCCTCGAATGTGGACAGCAGAGGCTTCCCCTGCAGCTGTTGTGAACTACTCATGTCGATATTCGCATTCGATCCTTGTTCCGACGCCAGCGCATAGAATTTGCTCGCGCGGTCCAGTTCCCCGTCTAGCTCGGATATGTACCCCAGGTTATTCAACGTAAAGGGATCACCAGGATCAAAAAGATATGCCTTATAGAACAGCGAAGCTGCCTTTTCGTACTGATGCTGCTTTACAGCCTCAACACCCTGGCGATTGAGACGCTGCACAGGGGTCAACTGGCTGTGTTTTGGGATCGTGATTTTCAAAATATCGCCTGCTCGTGCCTGTTGAAAACCCAAGACCGCGAAGGCCGTTATGGCAGCGATCTTCTTAAGTGGATTCATCGCGCTTCACCCCTTCCGGTGTGGGACATGGATGATGGGTGTCCATACTCACAATAAGTTAGATGCATGGTGTTCAACTCCGTTGCCAGTCGTCAATTATGTTTCAGTCTTTGCAGGGCACAGGCTACCGATCGCAGCTTGCAATCATCAAAGAATATGTCGGCCGAGTTAGAGGCAGAAAAAGGTAGAGCAATATGAAGCGAAAAGTGGCAATTATGACATGCAGTTGTCTCGTATTCATGGCCCTGTTGGTTCCAGTTGCTAAATCACAGGTCGCGGCGCTCCGTTTAGGAGACGCATCAAGAACTGGTTCACTTGATTCGTCCTCCATCCCGCCGTTGCCGCGGGGCAAGAGCACCATCCTGGGCGGGGAAATCATGAAAGTTGATCCCGTCCTCGATCAACTCACTGTGAAAGTTGCGGGGCAGCGTCCGGTAAAAATCCTGTTTGACGAGCGCACGCAAGTCTTTCGCGATGGCGTCAAGATACCGCTGCACGCCCTTGCACCGGTGGACCATGCTTCCATTCAGTCGATATTGGATGGGACCGACGTGCTGGCTATCAGCATTCATATGCTCTCCAAGTCAGAGGAGGGCGAGTACCAGGGCCGCGTACTGAGCTATATCCCCGACACCCACGAGTTGACGGTTAGCACTTCGCTCTCTCGCGAACCGATCAAATGCCTCGTTCCCGCTGACACGCCGGTCAGCCAGATTGGACAACTGTTAGTCGCTTCGTCTAGTCCTCAATTGTCGGACCTCGTTAGGGGTTCCCTGATTTCAGTAAAGTTTGGTCCAGATAAAAATGGTCGTGCCGTTGCCAGCCAGATTGCGGTCTTAGCTACACCAGGTGCCGTGTTTGTCTTTAGCGGTGACTTGTCCATGCTGGATGTCCACTCTGGTAAGCTCGCACTTATCGATCCACGGAGTGGATCAAATTATCAAGTATCTTTTGACTCAGCCAGTCTTCCAATCGTCCAGAGTCTGCATTTGGAACAGCATGTTATGGTGACCGCAATGTACGACGGGTCGCACTACATAGCCAATGCGATTAATGCCAACTAGCTTGAGGGGAAAGGCGATGCAAGAGACCGAGCTGACTGGCGTGAACCGTTTGGAATGGAGCGAAGCCTGGTGGGCGCTGCTCCTGCACGACGGGCCGATATGCCATTTGGTGAGGTGGTCTTCGCGGAAAGAGCGCCACGGAGAACTCGGCGAGCTTTATGCAATTGTGACTTTGTGTTGCCGCTTGAGCAATTGAGCATCGAGGCAATTTCGCCATGATCGAAACCATGTACATCATGCAGAATGAAAATGCTGCGATAACCCGGCGCCATCGTGTCAATGACTTGGTCGATGGCAAGGCGGTCAATAACGCCCGCTTGCGTCAGGTCGCGTGTACCGAAGCTCCGACCGGTGCGTTCATCCGGGGTGTTCGCCATAAGGTGGTCGAGAGAGACCGCATTGAGCGCCCGTTTTCGCAAGTGCATCAGAACGATGTTGACGGCTGTCCGGTGCAGCCATGTGCTGAATACTGAGTCGCCGCGAAAGGATGCCAGCTTTCGGTGGACTTGAAGGAAAGTCTCCTGCGTCAGGTCTTCAGCTAGCGGGAAACTGCGCACCATGCGCATGCAGATTGAGAAAACCTGCTTTTTATGTTGTGCATAAAGTTCCGCGAAGGCGTCAGGATCCCCATTTTGCGCACTGCGGACAAGTTCAGCACGGTTGCTGCTGTTGTATGCGTTGGGAGCGATGCACGCCATGCTTGGAATCTGCTTCGGATTGAGCAGCGGAATTGGAGAGGATGAGGTAGCCATGGTGCCTCCATGATGATTCTGCGTTGGATCGTTGGCGTCTATGTGTTTGCGGTGCATAGCTGCTGTACTCGAGATGTAGGGCTATTCGGTTGAGGCCAGGGCACCAAAGATGAATCAGCGATGCTGCTTCATCGAGTGCTTCGCAATTGTCCTTGTGTGCACTGTAAGAGAGTTCTGCCAGTAATCATGGAGGAGAGGAATCCATCTCCAGACAGGCTTAGTGTCCCACTTCACCTGACAGCGGTCTGTGCCGATTTGCTCAGAGTTGATTGACGGCAAAATCACTGCAGAGGGCCAGCAGCGGCCGAAAATGAATGGTCGTGCCGGCCCTCACGAGGCGGGCAGATAGGGATGATCGCAGCTTGGATTCCGGAGAATCTGGAAGCGCTCGTTCGCTACCGTGGCAGACGCGTCGGTCGTCGGCATAGGTACAACTTGTACTGGGACGACAGTAGGTGCCGGCGAGACTGAAGCCGGTGCATCAGCCGGGCGGCGGAGTAGTTCCAGGTGGATCGGCCGCAGGCGTTGTGGGCACCGTTGCAACTGTGCCCGCTGGTGGGATGACAACACCCGGGGCAGGGGCGATGGTCGGTGCGTAGGTTATTGCGGCATCCTCAGTTGAGGGCGCATCAATAACCTGGGCAGTACTAATCATTTCTCCGTTCGGATTACCCCATAGCACAATCCAGATTGCTGGAGAGTCCTCATGGTTATTCGCTTTGTTTCTGCGAGCTCCCCCGCTTCAACATCCAGCCAATCGCTGTTCCAGCCGCAATGCCAGCCGCAAATATTGCTGCGACGGTTTCAAGTGGGTGGCGCTGCAAACTCCTCTTCGTGTTGTAAAGAAGTTCCGTAGCGGCGTCGGCGCCATCTCTAGCCGCGCGCTTGGCGGCTAAGACACTGTCTTCCAGGGCATCGGCAACAGCAGAAGCCGTCCGGGTCGCCTTGTGCGTTGTTTCGTCAATCTGTTGACCTACGTGTTCGAATACTAAATGCTCCATTGAGTATTGACCTTTCTGGTTTTTAGTTTGTGATCGTGAGTTGGTGATTCTTCGAAGGCTCTTTTGACCTTACCGACCAAATCTTGGAACTTGCCGGCAGTCTTCTCAACCCCGCCACCCTCGGAACTCAGACACTTGCCATGCATGATAGACAAATTGGATGGCCGCCGAGGGTCGTCTCGTTTGGAACAACTGCCTCTTCGCAACTTGGACGGATTACTGGTTAAAACTGGGGTGGTGGTGATGGTGACGATGATGATGATGGTGATGGTGATGGGGCTGTACGACCACAACAACCTGCGCCTGAGCCGCATAGGGCACTGCGAAACAGAGAAGGAGAAGTGAACCGAGCCAAAACGTTTTCATATGCTATTGTGACCCGCGGCTTCGCGCTGCGTTGAGCAACTTTGACCTATGCGCAAAATACGGGTCCATTAATGGCACGGTCTGATTCATTCGAATGTCCGCTCCCGTTACTTTTCCTTTGGTGCACCCTTACATCTCTCTTTGTGCCAGTCGCTTTGGTGGGCACGCAACTTCTCGCCCGGCGGTGTCCCGGATGCAGTTGCACGCCAGAAGGCAGGGACTCTATGACCACTTCAGGGAAAGGCCTTTGCAGCGAGCAACACTGCACATCCACTCCGGTCTGCTCGGAGTAAGGTCGGGCGATGGAGACTTCAGCGGCCAGTCGCATTCCTCTCTTCTCAGCAATCATGTGGGATATATTTCTCTCAGCATTCGGATGTTTTGCTTTGAGGCGCTGCTTCAGTTCTGTCGCAGATGGAAGACGCGCCTTGGAGACCAAGACAACTACATGCGCTTTTGACCAGGCTCGCGATTCATGAGCGTACGTGGGTGCGGCCTCATTCTAATGGCCCTTGACGCAAGTGAACCGCTATGACTGATTCCAGCGGCCTTTGAAGCTCGTTCCTGAAATCACACAGGAACCATATAGAACCCACAGGTCGTCACCTATTGGCCAGCTTTCCTCACAGATTGGCAGGTAGCAAGCATTTGTCAGGACGCCTCCTCAATAATTAAGTTCCGTACCGCAGTAGAGGTAACTCCAGCCGGGAGATGAGAATGGCAGTTGAGAAACACAGTTAAAGCCACTGTCATTTGCGACAAACCAAGCCACGATACGGTTCGAACATGCGGCGATGGAAGAAGAGAAATGCTCTCTTTAGGAGCAAATTGGAATGCTGAGTTTCAAGGATGCTGAACCCACAAGGTATGTGTGATCCGAATTGCTCACGATTGCGAACTTAGTATGAACTTGCGTTTTGGAATCGTTCAGGCATTCGCGACGCGCTGCTCGACATCTCCTGCACTAGCTTGGACATTGAACCGCGCGGGAACCATTTCCGCACGACCAGTGCGTGCACGCAGGAAAGCTGCCATAGGGGACTGCGCTACCCGCGTCCAGACCATGGACTGAGAATATAAGTTGGCGCGAGCGCTCATCGCCTTGCGCCCTTGATCGTCAGCCAGGAGTGCAATTGCAGCTGTTGCAACAGCTGCCAGGTTCCCAAATGGCACCAGCACTCCACGTCCCTGGTCCAGCAACTCCCCTGCGTGCCAGTATGGGGTGGAGATAATGGCACTCCCAGCGCCATGGCAAATGCGAGAGTTCCGGATACGGCTTGCGCTTCATGACTATCCGGGCATCATCGAATACCAATCCTGCGCCTAGGCGAAGATGGTATTAATCCATCCTTTGTTAGTCGGTAAATTCAGTCACGACGAACCTGCCCAACTTAAGCCTCTCTGCGATCAGGTTGTGCCCCCCGACGTTTCCAATGCCGCCGTCACTGATCGCTCCTCGGCCACTCTTGCTGTGATGAAGCATCTTTGCATGCTACGGCCATGCACAACAAACTTATTCGCACCACGAGTGTACTTCAGATTGCCATCTTCAAAGAATCACGAATGTTGCTAACTTCCAACGACAAAACGTCTCAGTGTTCCACACTTCAGTCAGGGGATTGACTACTCTCTAAATAATTGATTTCTCTCGCTATGAGCGGAATGTGAGATTCGTAACTAGCCTCGGTTGGTTTCGTTCTCTCTCGCGTTGTTAAATTGCGAATCACTCACGTCGATATCTCTTGACTTGAGGTTAATTCTTTATTATCGTGTGAGGCGATTCACTTCTCCACGATTCAATCTGATTCCAGCGGCGAACAGCAAATTGATGTGCCTTCGCAAGCGGGAACGCAACTCCAGCAGAAGCTGGGCCACTGTACGCCTTGATTGAAAGTCGATGTCGTTGCCCGAAGCGTGAGCACCTTGAGGCGAGAAGATCCCGCGGTTTTCTTGGGGATTGGATCGGTGGACCGTGAGTTTGCCGACGATGATTGAATCGTTTTGCGATTCGGCAAACCTACTCGGCCATGGTGCGGAGACTTTTCGCTTTCCAGAGCGATTGCCGTGCTTAGCCTTCTCTCGGTAATTTCATCGGATTCCGGCCGAAGAACCGGTTTATTGGGTAATCTACGGGATGTGGTTCCCCTTTTGTGATGGACGTTGTTGAGGTCTTGTAAAACCTGAAATGTATGCTCATTCGCATAGGTTTGATGGGCTCGAGTCACAGATGCTCGATTCGCTGAGCGTCTTCGGCTCAAATTGCTGGCTTCTGATGTTGCCTGAGTGCGCAAGTCTACCAGGCCTCCGCCAGTCTACCCTGCAAATCAATGCTTATGTCCCCCATTAACCTCCCCTAACCCGATTAGCAGCAGGATATGTGTCCTGACTCCTTGCTTGATAGGAGCCAAGTATGGAGACCTTATTGCAGCGCTTGCGAAATGCTGGCGCTCTCGCGAAACTGGTTGGTTCCGCGCCAGCTTTCGTGGAGGCCATCTCGCAGCTCCCGGCTGTCTCAAAAAGTGAAGCTGCGGTCATGATCCGCGGAGAAACGGGAACTGGCAAGGAACTCGTTGCCCGAGCGATTCATTACATGAGCGATCGAGCGGCCCATCCGTTTGTGGCGCTCAACTGTGGTTCGCTTCCTGATTCACTGCTTGAAGACGAACTCTTCGGACATGAGAGAGGCGCATTCACCGGTGCTCACGCGCGCAGGGATGGCCTGATTGCACAGGCGAAGAATGGCACTCTGTTCCTCGACGAGGTCGATACCCTCTCGCAAAGGGCGCAAGTCGACCTTTTGCGCGTACTGCAGGACAGGCGGTTCAGGCCGATTGGGTCGACTGCGGAGCGCGAAGCCGACATCCGCGTCGTGGCTGCGACAAACGCACCACTCGATCAGTTGATCCGAGCTACGAATTTCAGGTCAGACCTTTACTACAGGCTCTGCATCTTCACCATCAACCTTCCAGCGCTGCGCGAACGCAAGGAAGATGTTTTGATGCTGGCGACGCATTTTCTTCACAAGCATGCATTGCAGGACAAGCCTGGATTGAAGCTGTCCGCTGAGGCCTGCGCGGCGTTGCTCGCATGGGATTGGCCAGGGAATGTGCGGGAGCTTGAGAACGTCATGCTGCGCGCGATTCACCTCTGCCGCACTGATTCCATTGAGGTCGCCAACCTCGGCCTGCAAACCTTGTGCAGTCTATCTCCCGATGCCGCGGATTGCGCCGGTCGTGAATCTTCTTTTTCAGTTGCAAAGCGGCGCGCCATTGCCCTGTTTGAAAAGGAGTACCTGACCAGGCTGATGGCCCAACAGGAAGGAAATATTAGCCAGGCTGCGCGCGTCGCAGGAAAAGACCGCAGCGACATTGGGAAGCTCCTGAAGAAACATCGTCTCGATGCCAAGTTGTTTCGTCAGCCAGTCTCCTGATCGCAGGGCGAATCAAATGTCTTCACGATGCGGGTGCCGCTACCGCCGCCCGCATCCTTCTCAAAATTGATTCCAGAGGTTTGTTGCATTCGCTGCCCGGTGATCCAGGCACGGGCATGAGTGCGTTCGCTTCAACCTGCAAAAACTGGTGGGGTGAATTTCCCCCATGGGTGAGTGGAAATCACCCAACCCGCATAACCCTTTCACAATGATCGGAAATACGAAATGGCCCAGTCTTCGGCCCACGCTCGTCCCCGGGGTGTTTTTCCCCCGAGGGCGTTGGCATTGCTGTTACGTGAATCTCCAGATCTCTTGTGTTCATAGGGGTTTCGCAAAGATCACTGCAATGGAATGTCGATTGCAATACATCGAGCGGGGAACCTGAGCTTGGACGATCCACGTGAAATAACGTGGCATGAGCCAGAACTGGAGACGGCGGTCAGGAACTATCTCGCCGAACACCCTGATGCGATGGACACCACCGAAGGCATCTGCGAATGGTGGCTCATGCGCGAACGAATTCGGGTGGATCTGACGGCGTTAAAAAGTATTCTGCACCGCCTGACCGAAGAAGGCGTACTTGAGCGGATCGGCACCGGCGAAAGAGTGCGGTACCGGCTCAAGGACACTGGTTGATTGTCTGATTCTGAGGATGCAAGGGTGTTGTGAATAATTTACGGAGCCCGATCGAATGTCGGCCCGTCCGCAATGATCGCTAGAGTTTGATCCGGAGGTTATTGAAAGTGCCGGCCATTGCAGTCGATCCCCAACTTGAGCAGTCGACGCACCCCGACCGTTCACTGCTCGGCGCGTTACTGCCCGCGCTGCGCCGTCTGGATGGCATGCTTGAGGGCGCCATCAAGACGATGCAGCCGGTGCTTGGGACTCCCATCGGGCCGTCGCTTCAGGGGCTCTTTGTCAGCCGGGACCAGGTCGACCGTCTCTTGTCGCAGCAGCCTGGGCAGGCGCAGTTCCAACTTGTAGAGAATCCCGCGGAAGTTGCGGACAGGGCTGTCGACCCTTCTCCGCTGCGCTGGCTGATCGAGTCGTTTGCCTTGAGCGGGTTCGATGCCGACGTCATTCTGCTCGCTCTGGCCCCGGAGATCGATCTGCGCTACGAGCGGATCTACGCCTATCTTCAGGACGACGTCACTCGAAAGCGTCCCACCATCGACCTTGCGCTCAACCTGCTGTGCACAACGGCGGAAGACAAGCTGGATTTCCGCTCGCGGTTCTCGCCGGGTGCGCCGTTGCTGCGCAATCGGCTCATCCACGTCGCACATGACTCGAGCCAGAGTGAGCCCTCGTCGCTCGCGTATTCCTTCCACCTCGACGACCAGATCCGTCGTCTCCTGCTCGGCCAGGGAGGGCTCGACGAGCGCCTTGCGCCGTTTTGCCGCCTGATTCAGCCGTCAATCGCCTGGGACGATCTCTCGCTGAGCGCCGAGATCAGGCAGGCGCTGCCGCGGCTCGCACAGGAGTCGGTTTCCGCGCACAAGGCCCTTCGCCTCTATTTCCAGGGTTCGGCCGAGCCTGAGAAGCAGGAGGTTGCCGAGGGGCTTGCATCTCTGCTGGGGCTCAATCTGCTCTCCGTCCGAATTGATCGCCTACCTGAAAACCTGAATCCGGATTTGACCTGGAGCCTGATCACTCGGGAAGCGCAACTGCATCGGGCGGTCCTATTCGTCTCAAGTCTGGACGACTTTCGCGGCGCAGACGCCTCGACGCGCCGCCGTGATTTGCTCGAGGGTGTCGCTGCATCCGCCGGAATCACAATCCTCGCCGGGCACGCCGCCAAGGAGCCGCACTCTATCGCGCCGTTCGGCATTGTTCCCGTTGATTTTCAGATTCCGGACTTCGAGGAGCGTTGCGACCGCTGGGAGCGCGAACTCGCCAAACTCGGCGCGCCGATCGTCGAGCGTGACGTGCAGATGCTCGCCGGACGCTTCCGCTTGACGCCGCTCAAAATCGCGCGCGCCGTCACGACCGCACAGTTGAGCGCGGAATGGCGTCACGCGCAGACCGATACGCAAGAGGAACCCACCGCTCAACCTGACGCGCTTTCGCTCGAAGAACTTTCCGCCGGAGCACGCAGCCAATGCGGCGGGGAGCTGGCCAATCTCGCGCCCAAAATCGAGCTTCATTACTCGTGGGACGACCTGATCCTGCCGCCCGACCCCAAGTTGCAGTTACGCGAAATCTGCTCGCAGGCCGAGTGCCGGCCCATCGTCTATGGAAAATGGGGTTTCGATCGCAAGCTTTCGCTTGGCAAAGGTCTCAACGTTCTCTTTACAGGGCCGCCGGGCACAGGAAAGACCATGGGAGCGGAGGTGATCGCTCACGAACTCTGCCTCGACCTTTACCGCATTGACCTGTCGCAGGTGGTCAGCAAATACATCGGCGAGACAGAGAAAAACCTCGACCGCATCTTTACTGCCTCAGAAGACAGCAACGCCATCCTGTTCTTCGATGAAGCAGATGCGCTCTTTGGAAAACGGTCCGAGGTGCGCGACTCGCACGACCGCTATGCAAACATCGAGATTTCCTACCTTCTGCAAAAGATGGAAGAGTACCAGGGCATCAGCATCCTGGCTACAAACCTGCGCCAAAACATCGACGAAGCCTTTGTGCGCAGGCTGCATGCCATCGTCGAATTCCCATTTCCCGATGAAGAATACCGGAGGCGAATTTGGGAGAGCGTGTTTCCCAAAGAGGCGCCGGTCGGCGAAGACATACGCTTTGATCTGCTCGCACGGGAGGTGCGGCTGGCGGGCGGAAACATCAAGAGCATGGCGCTTGCGGCCTCGTTTTATGCCGCTGCCGATGGAGACATCGTTCGTCTGTCGCATCTTGTTCATGCGGCGTTTCGAGAGCATCAGAAACTGGCTCGCTCGTGGAACCCCGGTGACCTGCTGAAGGCAGCGGCCGCGCCGCAAACAGAAACAAAACAGACCGGGACCCAAGGTCAATTAGCGACACAGTCAAGGATTGTTTGATTTTGTGAAGACCAGCGCGCGGGAAACAAGCGGGCGCAGGGCAGGGAAGAGCAAGACCAATGGCGATGCAGGCGGCATACATTGACGATCTGAGCCACACGCTGGAAGCGGTGCTTCAAGACCCGAGCTTTGCCACAATGTTTCCTGAACTCGCCGCGGCCGACATCGTCTTCGACCGCCCGCTCGATCCATTCACGCCGCCCAAGACGACGATCGATCTGTTTTTGTACGACATTCGTGAAAACCTCGATCTGCGATTGAACGAAGTGACGACAACAACGGTCGGGAACCAGGTCATTACGCATCCGGCGGCGCTGCGGCTGGCATGCTCGTATCTCGTCACTGCGTGGCCGGTCGGAGGAACTGATCTGCCTCTGCAGGAGCAGCGGCTGCTTTCTGAAGTGCTTGTGGTTCTTTCCCATTATCCAATCATTCCGTCCATCTTCCTCGTGGGCAGCATGATCGGCCAGGATCCTTCACTGCCCATGGTGGCCCTGCATCCCGACGCACTCAAGAACCTCGCCGAGTTCTGGAGCTCCCTTGGCAGTAAATTGAAGGCCTCGCTAACCGTCACCGTGACAATCAGCGTGCCTATCTTCAGCGACATCGCAGGCTTCCCGGTCACGGCGCAGAATCTCGGTATCACCCAGGCGCCTCCGCTCCAGCCGCCGGCCACGGAGACGCTGCTCGAAGTCGGCGGCCAGGTCGTGGATCTCACCTCGCAGCCGGTAACGGGCGCGATGGTCGACGTTCTTGATTTGAGCTCGGTTCCCGTTGCACCAGGGCAGACCACCGACAGCAATGGTCAATTTGTCTTCACCCAGGTCAACGCCGGCAGCTACCAGTTGCGCGCCGTCGCCGTTGGCTTCAAGCCACAGATTCAACCGGTCACTATTCCAGGATTGCCCAACGACTTTGTCATTCAACTGACGCCGCTCTAGGCAGAGCCAACAGCGAAGGAGGAAGAAATTTCATGGCCACGACATTCAATTCGTTCAACAAAGCGCCCGGGGTCTACATCGAGGAGATCACGCTGCCCGGCCCACTGCCTGCGGTCAGCACCAGCATTGCTGCCTTCGTAGGCCCGGCGCAGATGGGGCCTTTGAACCAGCCCACTTTACTGACGAGCGTCAAGCAGTTCAACGCCATCTTCGGCAGCTACATTGAGACGCCATACCGCTGCCTTGCCGCGCACGCCATCAATGGCTTCTTCAACGAAGGCGGCCAGCAGTGCTACTTTGTGCGCGTCGGAAACGGGAAGCAGGCATGGCTGAAGATTCCCGATTCAGCCAACCTCAATGTGACGGTCACAAACTCCACCGCACTGACCGCGGCGGTTGTGGCCACTGCTACAACCATTGATGTTGTTTCCGCAACCGGGTTCTCTGCCGGAAGCGCCATCACGATTGTAAGTGGCGCTACGACCGAGAATGCCCAGGTATCCAGCGTGGCCGGAGCCACGGTCACGCTAAATGCCGGTCTTGCGAACGCTTACCCAATCGGCGCAACCGTGAACGTCTTGAGCATCCCAGCGCAGCAGACTTCACTGGTCGCCATTGCGAATCAGGAAGGAAACCCGACCACCGCTACGACAGTTGCAATTACCCCGGCAAGCATCGGATCAACCACGACTGTGCCTGGCACTAAGCTCACGGCGGCATCTACCTCCAACACCGTCACGGTCGCCTCCGTGGCAGGATTCCTGCCCGGCGATGTCGTGACTCTTGTTGACGGCGGCACATCAGAAAATGCGACCATCGCAAGCATCGCCGGATCGGTGATTACCTTCGCCGCCAACCTTGCCAATGCCTATGCCATCGGTTCCACGGTCAACATGACTTCGCTCACGGCAGGCGCAACTTCCATACGAGTCGCTTCGGTCAGCGGATTCCAGCCGGGAAGCTACGTACAATTCAGCGCCGGTACTCCGGCCGTCGTTTCCTATGACGTGGTGCGGGTCGTCAATCCCGTAACGAACCTCATCACCATCACCAACGGTCTCACAAATGCTTATGTATCAGGAACGACGGTCAACATCACTTCGATGGAGTTCACCCTCACCGTTGTCTCCTCGAATGCTGGCACTGAGGTCTTCAAAAACCTGGCAATGGATCCTCGCCACAGCCAGTACTACGCCTCGATTGTGAACTCGCAGGCGATAACTCTGCTCCCGCCAGAGCAGGCCGTGAACCTGGTTCCGCCTCTGTTGGCAGACACGACTCCACCGCCGCTCAATGTGCCTGCCAAGCTCTCCGCAACAGCTCTCGCCGGCGGTGCGCTCGACGACCTGAATTCACTGGCCACCACCGCCTATCAGGCCGGCATAGACACACTGAAGAAGTACGATGTCGACCTGCTCTGCGTGCCCGATGCGGTTAACTCAAACTTCACTGCCGCGACTACACAGGCCGTGCAGGCCTACATGGTTGCGCACTGCGAGCAGATGCAGGATCGATTCACGATTCTCGACTGCGCCGAGCCAAAAGCCTCCGACGTCACTTACAGCGCCGTGCAGAACCAGCGCCAGGGCCTGAACTCAAACAATGGATACGGCGCGCTCTATTTTCCGTGGATCGGTATCCAGAGTCCCTTTGGCAGTGGAACCATTTTTGTGCCGCCTTCCGGTCACGCCGCCGGTGTCTATGCCAACAACGACAACACGTACGACGTCGCGCATGCCCCGGCCAACGAACCCATCATCTCCGCGCTGTCTGTCGAAGCGCTGTTGAGCGACGCAGACCAGGGACCCCTCAATTCAATGGGAATCAACGTGATTCGTTCCTTCCCCAGCCAGGGCATCCTTATCTGGGGAGCGCGCACCATCGCACCACCGGATCAAACCGCCTGGATGTATGTCAACGTGCGCCGTCTGCTTCTCTACATTGAGAAGACCATCCGCGAGGGCACTCGTTTCGCCGTATTCCAGCCCAACAACATCACGCTCTGGCAGCAAGTCAAGCGCATCATTACAGATTTTCTGATGCAGCTCTGGACGGCCGGCGACCTCTTCGGAGCCACTCCCGCACAGGCCTTCCAGGTACGCGTCGACGCAACACTCAACACTCCCGCCGTTGTGGCGCTCGGCCAGATGGTCGCACAAATCACCGTCGTTCCCACCCATCCGGCAGAGTTCGTCGTGTTCCAGGTCATTCAAGATCCGACAGGCGCGAGCCTGCAGGAAGCAAAATCGTAGGAGGAATCGCATGGCGCAGGATCCGTACAAAGGTTTTCGATTTCGAGTCGAGATTCAGGGAATCCAGCAGGCCGGGTTCATGGAGTGCAGTTCGGTTGGCTCGCACCTTGAAGTGGTGGAATACCGCGAAGGGGCCGACATCATCAATGTGCGCAAATTTCCCGGCAAGGCAAGCTATCCCGACATCACGCTCAAGTGGGGCATGACCGACAACCAGGAGCTTTACAACTGGCACAAGCAGGCGGTGCAGGGAAACCTCACCCGGCAGAGTGGTTCGGTGGTGCAACTGGATGACAGCGGCAACGAAGCCACGCGCTGGAACTTCTTCAACGCATGGCCAAGCAAGTGGGACGGACCAGCATACAACGCCAAGGGCAACGACCTCTCCATCAACACGCTCACGCTATCGTGCGAGAGGCTGGAACTGGCTTAACAGAGCTGCGGCGAAGTTGTCCGCAGCAGGTTATCTGCGTTGTTCGAACCAAGTCCGGATTTGCAGCGAGTCACGGAGGCTCTCATGTTTCAGACCGAGCATGAGTTCACGTTACCTTTCGGCTACGTGGACGATCATGGCAATCTTCACCGCGATGGCGTAATGCGACTGGCCACGGCCGGCGACGAAATCCTGCCGCTCAAAGACCCGCGCGTCCAGTCGAACCAGGCCTATCTTGTGGTAGTGCTCCTCTCGCGCGTAATCACGCGTTTGGGTTCCGTTCCGCAGGTTACGCCCAAGGTGATTGAGGGCCTCTACGCGGGCGACCTCGCCTACCTGCAAGAGCTCTACAACCGCATCAACCGAGAAGGCAAAGCCAATCTGCCGGCGGTATGCCCGCAGTGTTCGCATGCTTTCAGTGTGGAGTTGAACGCCGAGGGGGGATTCTAGGCTACCCCCTGCAAACGCTGTATGAGGAGGTAGCCTTCGTCGCTTATCACTTTCACTGGCCGCAGGAGTCGATCGTCAATCTCGAGCACGCCGACCGGCTGAGATGGGTCAAGGAGATCTCGGCCATCAACGAACGGAAGAACAGCGAGCGCAATCATGAATCCGATTTCGATGCGAAGTTTTCCTAAGCAGCCGATGCAGAAACGGTCCCTGGGAAAGCCCTGGGTGCCGCCCTCTTCGCAGGCGCCTCCGGTCGCTTCGCGCCACTTGCGCTGGGCTGAGGGAATCACATCGAAGCTCGCACGCCGCTCGCGGTGGCCGGGATTGCACCTACAAGCCATGACGCTGTCCCATACATTCCACCAGCGGACTGTACGCCTCCAAACCATGCTGAGACACACTCACTCGGAGACGCGCCTGCTCTACGCGCCAATGCAGTCGCAAAAGGCAGTCGCCCCCGCCGGACCGTATTCGCGGTTTGATGTAAGTCGGTCGTTCGCGATGCCGCTGCAACCTGTTGCCGAACAAAGCCACCCCATGGCTTCATTCGTTCAGGAAATCCAGCGATGGACCACGGTTGCGACCATCCAGAGAAATCACACCGTTGAATTCGTCGAGAAGATTGCATCTTCGCTCCCCGTCCGAGTTTTACGCGAGAGGACCGCATCGCCGATGTCTCTCGCACTTCCGCCGGTGCGCCGCAAGTCACCGCAGGCATCCAGTCAATCGGACGAGGACGACTCCCCAGCGGCAACTTTACGCGAGCGCGTGCTGCGTAAGCATCGTCGCATTGAAACCCGACCTTTCATGACTGCTCGCCTAGGCACGTCGCAGAGTAGGTCGGCCGCAATCTCTGAGATTCCCACGCTGATCCATCGCACGCCAGCGCAGCCGCGCATCAATCCGCTCTCAGAATCCACTCCGCGTCAGCATTCCGCGCCGCAAGCGCCCAACATCAATGTCGCCCAGATTACCGACGCTGTATTGCAGCAGCTTGACCGGCGCCTGATCGCTGCCCGGGAACGAATGGGAAGAATTTAGAGGAGAGATCGATGGCATTGGACCGCGTACAAATACTGAACGAAGAGACCAGCCAGACCGTCTTCGCAATGTTCAATCCTGAGGAGTACAGCCTCAACAAGGACAACAACTACGCGTCTCAGGCCATTCCCGGTCTCACCTCTCCTCTGCTTCAATTCGTCCACGGCAACCTGCAAACGCTGGATATGGAACTCTTCTTCGACACCTTCGAACTGCAGGCCGATGTGCGCAGCGAAACCTCGCTCATCTTCGACCTGCTCGCCATCAACTCTGACCTGCACACTCCGCCTGTTCTGCGCGTCACTTGGGGATCACTGGATTTCCGCTGCGTCCTGGCCAAGGTGAGCCAGAAGTTCATCCGGTTCTTCAGCGATGGTCGTCCCGGTCGCGCGCGTCTCACCGTCACATTCAACGAATATCTCGACGCGGCAACGCAGGTGGCGCAGGCCAACCTGCAAAGTCCTGACTTCAGCAAGTCCTACATCGTCAAGCAAGGCGACACACTCAGCAGCATCGCAGGCAACTACTACGAGGACGCGACCAAGTGGCGGCCCATCGCGCTCTCCAACGCAATCGTCAATCCGCGGTCCATCGTACCCGGGCAGGAAATCCAGATTCCGCCGCTGCCGTACACCGATCCCAGCACCGGAGTGGTTCTGAGCTGAAATGGCGCGCTATCCCCAATTCGGTCCGATGTTCACCGTGCAGATCAACGGCAGCAATCTGCCGGCTGCGCTGCGCGGCTCCATCACCAGCATCACCTGGACCGCGGGCATCGAAGGCTCCGACAGCGTTGACGTTACGTTTGCGAACCAGGACCTGCAGTGGCTCGACAATGCTCTGCTCGCCGTCGACAACGGATTCTCGCTCTCCATCGGCTACGCTCCCGATCCGCTTGAGGTGGTCTTCGTCGGCGAGATCACCGGCGTCGAGCCGTCTTTCCCCAACAGCGGCATGCCTACCATCCGCGTCACTGCTCACGACTTTTTGCAGCGTCTCACCCACGGAAAAGTCGACCGGGCCTTTGCGGTTACCCTGCCCACCATCGGATTGGTCCCTCTGCCCGATCCGGTCGTTGCGTCCATCGTTGCCGCGGGCAATCTGCTCATCCCCGATCCCGATCCCATCGGCGCTGCGCTCTCCACGCTCATGAGTCTGGTCAGTTACATTCTTGCGCCGCAGGAGGCGCAACACTCGGTACGCGTGGAAAAAGGCGAGACGGACTTCGACTTCCTCACCCGCATTGCCAAAGACAACGGTTGGGAAGTCTATATCGATCACACTCTTGAGCCGAAGGGCTATGTGCTTCGCTTTCAGTTCCTGCTCCAGGATTATTCGCCAAGCGTCACGCTGCAGTGGGGCCAGTCGCTCATGGACTTCACGCCCCGCATCACCACTGTCGGCGACATCTTCGGTGTTTCGGCGCGCGTGTGGATCGCGACCTTGCAGGTTGAGTTCGTCATCGTGGTCAGCTGGGACTACGACCGCGCAGCATTCGATCTCATGATCTATCCCGGCCTCGGCGACATCGGCACCATTCTCGGTGGCAATGCTTCCAAGACGATATCCATTAAGCCCACGGGATTTCCAACCGCGCTGCGCGACATACTCACCGAGTTACTGCCGCGCTTGAATAACCGTCTCACCGGCACGGGCAGCACCATCGGCAATCCGTCTATCAAGCCAGGAAAGGTCATCAACCTGGTCGGCCTGGGCAGTCAGTTCAGCGGTTTGTATCGCATAACCTCGGCGACGCATACATTCGACGCGGGTGGCTACAAGACAAATTTCAAAGTTCGCAAGGAAGTATGGTTCGGCGGCATTCCGGTTCCCAGTGGCCCGGGTGGATTGTTGCGCGTGCAAGGGCAGGCAGTGAACTGACTTGCGCTGAAAGTTCGGCAATAAGGAGCGAATCAATGTCAACGGGATTGTTGGAGTGGTTCTCCGGAACTCAGAAAGAAGAGTCGGGGTTCGGAATCGCTCCCGGAATTGTGAAGAGCAACTTCAACGTATTCTCTGAGGGCAGAATACAGGTGCATGTCCCTGCGTTTCCAGACATTGATCCCTGGGCGCGCGTTGTCGGCGTCGGCGGCGGCTCAGGTCGCGGCTTTTTGTGGATTCCCCAGATTGACGATGAAGTCCTCGTTGCCTTCAATAAGAACGACCATCGCGACGCATTCGTAATAGGTGGGCTGTGGAGCACGATGAATCGTCCGCCTGCCACCGATCCCATCGATTTCCTCACCAAGCGCATCCTTCAAACTGGAATGCAGGACAGCCCGGTCGGCCACACCGTTGAATTCGATGATGCCCTGCAATCGGTCAAGATCACCACCAGCACCAAGCAGCAAATCACTATGGACCCAACGCAGATCCAGATCAGCGCGCTTGAAGGCGCACTCACCATCACCATGAGCGCGACCGGCATCGATATCCAATGCGCCGCGGGCGACATCTCGCTCAGCGCACC
>Ga0181528_10000784_pt1 | contig 20981 bp, 16 predicted proteins | sample PEATcosm2014_Bin_47_FD_119742 | JGI IMG/M metagenome (GOLD analysis project Ga0181528, IMG submission 119742) | Peatland microbial communities from MTU Mesocosm Facility, Houghton, MI, USA - PEATcosm2014_Bin10_10_metaG | ecosystem: Environmental > Terrestrial > Soil > Wetlands > Peat | place...
AGGCGGGTCCTCGACGACCCATTTCGCCATCAGCACCGCAAAAATCCCCACCGGCACGTTGATGTAAAAAATCCAGCGCCAGGAATAGCTGTCGGTGATCCAGCCGCCGATCACCGGCCCGAGGATCGGCGCGACGACGACGCCCTGCGCGAACGCCGCCATCGCCACGCCGCGTTTTTGCGGCGGGAAACTTTCCAGCATGATGGACTGCGCGATCGGCACCATCGCGCCGCCGCCGACACCCTGGAAAATCCGCGCGATGACCAGCGTCGGCAAACTCCACGCCAGTCCGCACAGCACCGACGCGAACGTGAACAGCATGATGCAGGTGAGCAGGACGCGCTTGCGGCCGAAATAATTTCCCAGCCAGCCGGTCATCGGCAGCACGATGGCATTGGCGACCAGATAGCTCGTCAGCACCCACGTCGCCTCTTCCGGCGTCGCCGACAAGCTGCCCGCGATGTGGGGCAGCGCGATGTTGGCGATGGACGTGTCGAGCACCTCCATGAACACCGCCATCATCACGGTCAGCGTGATAAGCCACGGATTGTGGCGCGGATGCCAAACCTGTTGCGGCGCGTCAGCCATAAAAATTTACGCCGCCGGTTTCCGGTTCAAAAACTTTTGGAAGCCGATCGCCGCCGCAACTGCCAGAATGATGGCAATGATCGCGGTCACAAAATCCGGCACATGGAACGATCCGGTCTGCACGCTCGGCGTCACGGAAAGACCGGGGCCGATGGTCTTATCGGCAGGCAATGGTTCGTCGAAAATAATCTTCACCGGCACGCGCTGAATGACCTTCACGAAATTGCCGGTCGCATTTTCCGGCGGCAGCAGGCTGAACGCCGCGCCGCTGCCGGCCTGCACGCTGTCCACGTGCCCGCGAAACGCGCGTCCGCCGAGCGCGTCAATCTCCACCGTCGCCAGCTGGCCGGGCTTCATGTTTTTCAGCTGCGATTCCTTGAAGTTCGCGACAACCCAGACCTCCACCGGCACGATGGACATGATTTGCTGTCCAGTTTGGAGATAGTCGCCGGCCTCAACCTGCTTGCGCGTCACGCGCCCGTCACATGGCGCGAAAATCTTCGCGTAGGACAAATTCAGTTGCGCCGACGCGACGTTGGTCTGTGCCGCTTTCCACTGTGCGAGCGCCACGCCGACTTCCGCCTCGGCGGCGGCCAACTGTGCCCCGGCTTCGTCCACCAGGGAATTTTCCTCCGCCAGATTTTCCTGTGAGGAATTCAGATTGGCCTGCGCGGAATTGTGCGCGGACTGCGCGGAATCAAATTCCTGCTGCGAAATCGTCTTGTTGGTCAGCAGCGATTCGTCGCGCGCAAAATTGTCCGCAGCGAGCTTCGCCGCGGCGGTGCTTGCGTCCAGATCGGCCTGTGCCTTGCGTGCGCCGGCCTCGGCGGTGGCGACCTTTTTCTTCATCAAGTCGTAGGCCGCGAGCATGGTCCGGTAATTGGCGATCTGCGATTCCGCCGCCGTTTGTTTCTGCGCGACTGCAATCGTGTAATCCGCCGGGTCAATCTCCACCAGCAAATCATTCGAGCGGACCATCTGGTTGTCCAAAACATGAACGGCGGCCACCTGTCCGGCAATCCGTGGCGCGATGGAAACAACATGACCGGCGATGAAGGCGTCGTCGGTGGATTCGTGCGTCAGCACGTCAATAAACAGTTTCAGCCCGACGAACAGTAGCACGGCGAAAACAATTGCCGCCGTCCAGATAAAAAACGGCGAATTTAATTTTGAAAACCGCTGGCCGCTGCCATTGGCGACGGGTGGCGTTGGTGGATTTGGGTTCTCACTCATGGTTGAAAATCATATTTCCGCCGCCGGCGCTTTTTCAGCGGCGTGATCCTTCGCAATCAACATATAGATGGATGGCACGACGAGCAGCGTGAAAAACGTGCCGATGGTCATGCCCGCGACGAGCACGATGCCGATGGAGTTGCGTGCCGCCGCACCCGCGCCGGTGACGAGCACGAGCGGAATGTTGCCGGCCACGGTGGCGACGCTGGTCATCAGGATCGGCCGCAACCGCAGCATCGCGGCCTCGCGGATGGCCTGCATTTTGGTGCGGTCCTGACGCTGAAGTTCGTTCGCAAATTGAACAATCAGGATTCCATTTTTGGAAATCAGGCCGACGAGCGTGATCAATCCAACCTCGGAATAAATGTTCATCGAAGTCGTCCAGCCGTCCGTCCAAAACGCGAGATTTGGATTCGGCATCTTGAGAAAGCAGAAGATGGTGGCGCCAAAAATTGCCAGCGGCACCGAGCCAAGAATGATGATGAACGGATCGCGGAAGCTGTTGAATTGCGCGGCCAACACCAGGATGATCAGGACGACGGCGAGCAGGAATGACAGGAAAAACTGGTTGCCTTCCGTGCGCTGGAACCGTGAATCGCCGGTGTAATCCAGCTTGTAGCCGTTGGGCAGGATCCGCGCGCATTCGCCTTCCAGAAATTTCAGCGCGGTTTCCAGCGGCACGATGGCGACGCCGCTCAACTTGACGGAATTCAACTGCTGGAACCGGTTCAGCGAGCGCGGCGTGGTGTGTTTTTCCAGATGCGCGAACGTGCTGACGGGAATCAGATTGCTGCCCGGTCCCTTGACGTAGGTGTTTTCCAGTTGATTCGCGTCCAGCCGCGCGCCGCGCTCAAGCTGCGGAATGACCTTGTAACTGCGGCCGGCGAAATCAAACCGGTTCACGTAATTACCGCCGACGAGTGCGGACAAATCCGAGCCGACCGTCGCCATGTCGAGGCCGAGCGCAGCGACCTTGTCGCGGTCAATGACCAGCTCGTATTCGGGCTGGTCCACTTTCGTGTCGAGTTGCGGCGGAAAGGCGAACATGCCGTTCGTCGCGCAGATCTGCTGCAACTGTTGCGCGTATTTCAAAATTTCCGCCGGCTCGCCGGTCGAGGACAGGATGAGGTTCAGTGGAAAATTTTCGCCGCCCGTCGGCAGCGGCGACGGCGTGATCATGTAAGTGTGAATGCCGGGAATATGATTCACCATCGCCTGCGCCTCGGGCAGGATTTGGAAAACGGTCCGCTTCCGTTCGCCCCAGGGCTTGAGCACCATGCCGCCAAAGCCTGAGTCGGGAAATGTCAGTTGAAAAATCTGGTCGTGCTCCGGCACTTTGGCAAATTCACGCCCGGCCACATCCGCGTAAAATGAAGTTTGTTCAATCGTCGCGTCCGGCGGCGTTTCCAGCGCGCCGAAAATCACGCCCTGATCCTCCGGCGGCGCCGGCTCCTTCGCCTGCCAGGCCATGTTGAACATCGGAATCGTCAGCAAAAACAGCCCGATCCAGACGGTGTAAACCATCGGCCGCCGTGCCAGCGTCCAGTCCAGCACACGCGCGTAGAAATTTTTCAGCCGGTCAAAATCGCGGTTGATCCGTCCGGCCAGGCCGTGTTCCTCACGCTCGTGGTTCAACAATTTCGACGACATCACCGGCGAAAGCGTCAGCGCCACGATGCCGGAAATGAACACCGCGCCGGCCAGCGTCAAAGCAAATTCCCGGAACAGCGAGCCGGTCAGCCCGCCTTGAAACGCGATCGGCGCATAGACCGCCGCCAGCGTGATGGTCATCGCGATGACCGGGCCGATGAGTTCGCGCGCGCCCATCAGCGCCGCGTCCACCGGTTTCAGGCCTTCGCGGACGTGGCGTTCGACATTTTCCACGATGACAATCGCGTCGTCCACCACAAGGCCGACGGCCAGCACGATTGCCAGCAGCGTGAGCAGATTCAGCGTGAAGCCGAAAATCTGCATCAGGAAAACCGCGCCGATGAGCGACAGCGGAATCGCCACCAGCGGAATGAGCACCGACCGCAGCGAGCCGAGAAACAGGAAAATCACGATGGACACAATGATAAGCGTGATGACCAGCGTCTTGATGACTTCGTGCAGCGCGTCGGAAATATATTTGGTCGCGTCGTAGGCAATTTTGGCATTGAGGCCGGTCGGCAAATTCTTCTCGATGGATTTCATCTGTTCGCGCACGCGCTTCATAACGTCGAGCGAATTCGCGTTGGGTAAAGCCCAGATGCCCATGAACACTGCGCGTTCGCCGCTGAAACGCACTTCCGAATCGTAATCCTCCGCGCCGAGCACCACGTCGGCCACGTCGCTCAACCGCACCAGCCGGTCGCCGTTCTGCCGCACGACGAGATTCTTGAATTCGTCAACGCTGCGCAAATCCGTGTTCGCCGTCAGGTTGACCTGCACGAGCGAGCCTTTGGTGTGGCCGACGGCGGAAAGAAAATTGTTCGCCGCCAGTTTTTGCCGGATTTCGTCGGGGCTGATGCCGAACGCCGCCAGCCGGTCGGGCTTCATCCAGATGCGCATCGCGAACGTGCGGCCGCCGAGGATGTCCGCCGTCTGCACGCCTTCAATGGCCGTCAACTGCGGCTGGACGATGCGCGTGAGATAATCCGTGATCTGGTTCGCCTGCAAAATGTCCGAGGAAAAACTCAAATAGCACGAAGCAAATTGCGAGTCGGCGGTCGTGATGGTGAGCGTAGGAATTTCTGCTTCCGGCGGCAGGTCGTTGCGCACCTGGTCCACCTTGGAACTGATTTCGCCGAGCGCCTTTTTAGAATCGTAATTCAGCCGGAGATGCACCGTGATGGTGGAAAGGCCGAGCTTGCTGGCCGATTCCATGTAATCAATCCCGTCCGCCGCCGCGACGGCACGCTCGAGCGGCTGCGTCACGAATCCGCGCACGAGGTTCGCGCTTGCGCCGACGTAAACCGTCGTGACCGTGACGGTGGCGTTTTCGCTGCGCGGATATTGCCGGACGTTGAGCGAGCGGATGGCCTGCAAGCCCGCGATCAAAATGATCAGGCTAACGACAATCGCCAGCACCGGGCGCCGGATGAAAAGATCCGTGAAAGATTTCATGCGCAGTGGTTCAGCTTTCCGGCGGTTTGGGCGACAATGAAGGTTCCGGTGTGTCCACGTTGTTGACCTGCACGCTGACGCCGTTGTGCAATTTGAAAATTCCCGCCGTCGCCACCCGGTCGCCCGGATTTAATCCCGATTCCACGCTGATGAAATCGCCGTGGCTCCGGCCGGTGCGAACAAATTTCTGCTGCACGATAAAATTCGTCACGCCGCCGGCCACCTGCGGTTCGATCAGGAAAACCGAGTCGCCGTAAGGCGCGCTCAAAATCGCCGTGGACGGAATCGCGAGCACCGGTTTCACGTCCGGCAATTCCACCTCCACGCGCACGAACATGCCCGGTCGCAGCAACTGGTTCGTGTTTTCAAACGTCGCCCGCAACGGCACGCTGCGCGTCGCCGCATCCAGATCGGGATTAATGGCCGTCAGCACGCCGTCGAATTTCTGGCCCGGATAAGTGTCGCTCGTGACCTGCACCGCGAGGCCGGCCTTGAGCTGCGACAAATCTTGCTGCGGCAGCGAAAAATCCACATACACCGGCGTGAGCGATTGCAGCGAGACCAGCGGCCGGCGTGCGTCCACCGACGCGCCGACGTTCACTTGCCAGATGCCCAGCCGCCCCGCGAACGGCGCGCGGATGGTCTTCTTTTCAATGGCCGCGCGGATCACATCGGCGTTGGCCGCATTCTGCTTGAACGTTGCCTCGGCCTGGTCCAGCTCCGATTGGGAAACCGTTTTGTCCGCGCGCAATGTCCGCGTCCGGTCAGCATTGAGCCGCGCCAGTTCCGTCTGCGCCTCGGCGGAACGCAACTGTGCCTCCTCCGATGAAGTATCGAGCTTGATCAGCAAATCGTCCTTCGCCACGACCGAGCCGTCCGGAACCGCGATTTCCACTACCGTGCCCGCGACTTCTGGCGCGAGCGTCACGCCGTTCTGCGGATCAACCGAGCCGACGGCGGTGAGGGTGTCCTGCCAATTTTCCTCGTGCGCGACGGCGGACGAAATCGTTTCCGGCGGCGGCACAAAGGCGTTGTTGAACGCAATCATCGCGTGGATCTGCCATGCCTTGACCCCGGCCAGCACGACAAAAATCACCGCGACAATTCCGATTGCGATAAAAATTTTCCGTTTCATGATTTTTTGGACCTTGATTTTTTCTTCGCCCCCGCGCCGACCAGAAACAACTCCACCACGCGCTCGGCCGCTTTACGATTCGCACGAAATCCCGGCATGAGCAAGTGCGCCGTGATGTAAAAATTCGTCTGGCCGTAAAAGCCGTAGGCCAGCTCACGGCTGTCAAAACGGTTGTCCAGTTCGCCCGCCGCCTGCGCGTGTTTGATGAGCGTGTGGATGAAGTCCAGGCTGCGCTGGCATTTTTGAAGATGATTCAGGCCCGGCGGAATTTCGCCCGGCGCGGCATACGCGGTGGAAAACGCGATGCGCGTCAGGTCGCGGTTCTTGTGGAAATAGTCGAACAGCGCGGTGAGCACCTCCCGCAACTGGCCAGGAAAATCATCGGCCCGCGCGGCGGCCTCCTGCACGACGTGGAACCGGCCGTCATGCGCCTCGTTGACCAGCGCCTCGAACAGCGCGGCCTTGTCGCGGAAATGATAATACAGCGCCGGCTTGGAGACCTTCGCGTCGCTGACGATCTGCTGGACGGACGTGGCGGCATAGCCGGCATTGGCGAAATGCTTCAGCGCCGCCCGCAGGATGTGCTGCCGTGTCTCGGAATGGTTCGTGGCGTGGGCCATAAAAACTTACCGAACGGTAGGTAACAAACCAAAGAATGTCAAACGAAAATGCGCGCGGAAATTTGTCGGCTGTTTATTTCGCCGCCGCCGCGTCCGCCGCCGCCGCGCGTTTGGCCATGATGGCGTCCACGATTTTCTTGGCGAGCTCGGGTTTTTCCTCCAGCGCCTTTTTCGCCGCGTCGCGGCCCTGGCCGATGAGCGCGCCGTCGAATTGCAGCCACGCGCCTTTTTTGTCCACCGCGCCGCACTCAATGCCCACGTCGAGAATGCTGCCTTCCTTGTCAATGCCGTGGTTGTAGATGATGTCGAACTCCGCCTCGGCGAACGGCGGCGCGACCTTGTTCTTCACGACCTTGACGCGCGTGTGGTTGCCGTAAACATTGCCGGCGGCGTCCTTGAGCTGATCCTTGCGGCGGATGTCCAGGCGCACACTGGCGTAAAATTTCAGCGCCTTGCCGCCGGGCGTGGTTTCGGGACTGCCGAACATGACGCCGACTTTTTCGCGCAACTGGTTGGTGAAAATGCACGTCGTCTTGGATTTGGCGAGAATCGCGGTGAGTTTGCGGAGCGCCTGGCTCATCAAGCGCGCCTGCATGCCCATCGTGGCCATGCCCATTTCGCCGTCGAGTTCCGCTTTCGGCACCAGCGCGGCGACGGAGTCAATCACGATCACGTCGAGCGCGTTCGAGCGCGCGAGCGTTTCGCAAATCGTCAGCGCCTCTTCGCCGGAATCCGGCTGTGACACGAGCAGGTCGTCCAAATTCACGCCGAGTTTTTTGGCATAGCCGGGATCGAGCGCGTGTTCCGCATCAATAAATGCCGCGAGGCCGCCGACCTTTTGCGCGTTGGCGATGACGTGAAGCATCAGCGTGGTTTTGCCGGAGGATTCCGGGCCGTAAATTTCCACAACACGGCCGCGCGGAATGCCGCCGACGCCAAGTGCGAGGTCAATCGCCAGTCCGCCGGTCGGGATGACTTCGATTTTCACCTGCGCGCGTGCGTCGCCGAGGCGCATGATGCTGCCTTCGCCGTAGGCTTTGGTGATGGACGAGATCGCGGCATCGAGATCGCGTTCGCGGGTCGCGGCGACTTTGGTTTCAACGGCGGATTTTTCGAGGGATTTGTCAGATTTGGCGGCCATAAAATTTGATGGATGATTGTTGCTGTAACGAACAGCGACGTTAATGAATCGGCCTCGAATAGTCAAACGCGGGATAACCAGGTGAAATTTGTTGAGAGGCCGGCAGCCGTGTTGCATGAACATTTTTCCAAGTTGTGCTGCGACCATGGTTGCCAATAGACTCGCATCATGAAAGCCAGTTTCCATTCCCGCCGGGATTTTCTCAAGACCACCGCCCTCGCCGCCGCCAGCCTGCCGTTCATCGGCGCATTTTCGCCGTGTGCCCGCGCGGCAGAATCGGGCCGCAAAATCAACTTCGCACTCGCCGGCCTCGGCAGCTTGAGCACTTATCAGCTCGCGCCGGCGCTGCAGAAAACAAATTTCTGCAAATTGGCCGGCCTCGTCACTGGCACGCCCGCGAAGGCCGAGCATTGGAAGGCGCAATACGGCATCCCCGACAAAAATATTTACAGCTACGACACGATGGAAAAAATGGCGGACAATCCGGACATTGATGTCGTTTATGTCGTCACGCCCAACGCGCTGCACGCGGACCTCGCCATCAAGGCGGCGAAAGCCGGCAAGCATGTCCTCTGCGAAAAACCGATGGAGGTGTCGGTCGAGAAATGCCAGCAGATGATTGACGCCTGCAAGCAGGCCGGACGACAGCTCGCCATCGGCTACCGGCTGCATTTTGAGCCGAACAACCTGGAATGCGTCCGGCTCGCGCGCGAAAAAACTTTCGGCGATTTAAAAATCATTGACGCCGGTTTTGGCTTTAGGATCGGCGATCCGACCCAATGGCGGCTCAACCGCGCGCTGGCCGGCGGCGGGCCGCTGATGGACGTGGGCATTTATGCGCTCCAGGCGATGCGCTACCTTTCCGGTGAGGAGCCGGTCTGCGTTTCCGCGATCACGACCGTGACCGATCCGGTGAAGTTCAAGGACGTGGAGGAATCTATCGTGTGGGAGATGAAATTTCCCAGCGGCGTGCTCGCGCATGGCAGCGCGACGTATAAAGTTTCGGGCACCGGCAGCTTCCGGGCGTCCGCCGACAACGGCTGGTTCGAGCTGGCCCCGGCTTTTTATTATGACGGCATCCGCGGCCGCCGCAGCGACGGCGAACAAATCCATTTCCCGGCCATTGACCAGTTCGCCGCCGAGATGGACGATTTCGCGCAGTGCATCCTGAACAATCAGCCGACGAAAGTTCCCGGCGAGGAAGGTTTGCGCGACGTGAAAATCATGATGGCGATTTACGAGGCGGCCAGGACCGGAAAAACGGTGAACTTGGCTTAGCGTTCAGGCTAACCGCAATTATCTCCGCAGAAACGTGTCCTCCAGCGAGCCTTTTTCCGTGCGGATGACCATGCCGGTGTTCACGTTGTGCCGCGTGAACCAGCCGTCGCTGGTCTCTAAAACAAACTGGATGTTGTCCGTCGCCGCCAGCACCGGATTTGCATCATTTTTTTCCAGATGATGGATTTCCTGAATCACGCCGTCGGGGCTGATGTAGGCGCAAGAGATGGATTCGGGACAGTTTTTCATCCAGAACGATGCCTGAAACGGCTGGGGAAAAATAAACAGCATCGCCGTCTGATCAGTAATGTTAGTGCGAAACATCAAGCCGGTCTGCACCTCGTGGCCGGTCGTCGCAAGTTCGGCGTCGAGCATTTCCGCGCCGAGATAAATTTTCATCGTCGGCAATTTCGGCTGCGCCTGCGTGGGTTCCCAAACTTTCGGTGGCGCGGCGGCGACTTCTGGTTTTTTGCAACCGGCCAGCAGGACGACGCCCAGCAGCAATGCGAGAAGATTTGTCAGTTTCACGCCATCAGTTTGCCAGAGATGCCGGATATTTCAACAAAAGGTCGCTGTTACCCATTCCGGATCAGAATCCGCCAACGGACGGCAATTATTTCGCCGCAATTCACCGACAGAAAACCGCAAGTCACCGGCAGCCCGGCGGTCATCCATCGGCTATCTTGCCACCGGATGAAAAACACATTACGCCAGGCTGCGTCAACCCGCCGTCGGCCACGGGTTGACTTGCGGGTCGGACAGTTTACTTTAACAGCATTGTGACTACCGCTAATCAAGCCGCGCCCGGACTCGTCCGGCTGGACCTGCTCCCGCCGCGCGTCTGCGCCGTCGTCCGCCAGATCGCGACCGACGACGAGGAGATGCAGCGTCTCAAGACGCTCGGCGTGTGCCTTGGCCGGCGCGTGGAACTGGTCAAGCTCGGCGACCCGCTCATTCTCAAAGTTTTCGGCTCGCGGCTCGGAATCTCCGCCGCGCTCGCGGCCAATGTGCAGGTCGAAGTCTGCCAGCCGGGCCATTGCGCCCTGCGCGAAACTGATTGCGCATGAGCGCGTGCCACGAAACGTCAGCCGCGCCCTCCGTCGCGTCGCATCACCACCATGCATTCACGCTCGCGCTGGTGGGAAATCCCAACGCCGGCAAAACCACCTTGTTCAATGCGCTCACCGGTTTGCGCGCGAAGACGGCGAATTTTCCCGGCACAACGGTCGAACGCAAAGTTGGCCGGCTGCACCTCGCCGGCCAGCAGATTGTCGTCGTTGACCTGCCGGGGCTTTACAGCCTCGACAGCAAATCGCCGGATGAAAAGCTCGCCGCCGACGCGTTGCAGGGAAAACTGGAGCACACGGCGCCGAACGCCGCGCTCGTGGTCGTGGATGCGACCAATCTCGAGCGGAACCTTTTTCTCGTCAGCCAGCTTCTGGACCTCGACTGCCCGGTCATCGTCGCCTTGAACATGATGGACATGGCCAAACGCGACGGCATCCGCATTGACATTAAAAAATTGCGTGCCGAACTGGGCTGCGTTGTCATTCCAATTTCCGCGCGCGCTGGAACCGGCATCGAGGAGTTGAAGCGCGAACTCGCGCGGCTGGTCGGCGGCGCGATGCCTGAATCCGTGGCGCACAGCAAGCCGGATTGCGGCAGTTGCACCGGCTGCACCTTTCAGGCGCGCTACGAATGGACGGAACAGATTTCCACGAAGGTCATGGACGCGGCGCTGGCGCGGCGTTCGGCCTGGACAGAAAAAATTGACGACATCGTCACTCATCCAACCATCGGCGTCGCTGTGTTCCTGGCGGTGATGCTGGCGGTCTTCGCGCTCATTTTCTGGGTGGCGCAAATTCCGATGAATTTGATTGACCATCTGTTCGCGTTCCTGGGCAACCGGGCCGGCGGACTGCTGCCGGCGGGCGATTTGCAAAGCCTGATTGTGAACGGTGTTATCGCCGGCGTGGGCGGCATCCTGATTTTTCTGCCGCAGATTTGCATCCTCTTTTTCGCGCTGTCGCTGCTCGAAGACACCGGCTACCTGTCGCGCGCCGCGTTTGTGATGGACAAGGTCATGCGCCGGTTCGGCCTGCCGGGCAAGGCGTTCGTGCCGATGCTCTCCGCGCACGCCTGCGCAATTCCCGCCATCATGTCCGCGCGCGTGATCGAAAATCCGCGCGACCGCCTGGTGACAATTCTCATCACGCCGCTGATGACCTGTTCCGCGCGCATTCCGGTTTACGCGATGGTCACGGCGCTGATTTTTCCAAATTCGCCGCTCAAGGCCGCGCTGATTTTCACGTCCGCCTATGCCATCGGCATACTCGCCGCGCTCGGTTGTGCGCTACTATTCAAGCACACGATTCTGCCCGGCGGCAGCAAACCGTTGATGATCGAACTGCCGCCCTACCGCCTGCCCGGACTGCGCACGGCACTGTTGCACACGTTTGACCGCGCGAAAATTTTCGTAAAGCAAGCCGGAACCATTATTCTCGCCATTTCTCTGGTTCTATGGGCACTATCGCATTATCCAAAATCTTCACCGCCCGCGACGGCGATTGCCATGCAGACGCAGGCCGCGCAACTGGAAAAATCCGGCGAGCAGACGAAGTCCGATGATTTGCGCGCCAAAGCAGACCGTCTGACTGCGCAGTATTCGCTGCAAAATTCTTATGCCGGAAAAATCGGCCACGTCATCGAGCCGGCCATCCGGCCGCTGGGTTACGACTGGCAGATTGGCATTGGCATCGTCAGTTCGTTTGCCGCGCGCGAGGTCATCGTCTCCACGCTCGCGATTGTTTACGGCGTGGGCGAGGAAGCCGCCGACAACAACCGCAAATCGCTTTATGACACGTTGCGCCAGGCGAAGCGCACGGACGGCTCGCCGGTGTTCACCGCGGCGACGTGCTTGAGCCTGCTCGTGTTTTACATCCTGGCCGCGCAATGTCTTTCCACGCAGGCCGTCGTCCGGCGCGAGACGAACAGTTGGAAATGGCCGCTGTTTCAAATCGCCTACATGAGCGGCCTGGCCTACGTCGCCGCGCTGGTGGTTTATCAGACGATGCTACACCTTGGTTACACGTGAACCGGTAGCTGGAAACAGATGAATTTTGTTTTCACGAAACGCCGTTGCTCCTAACCTCGCGGCATGAAACCAATTCGATTGTTATCCTTGGCCGTTTCAATTTTGGTTCTGCTGTCCCGGCCGGTCTTGGGCGCGGAAACAAACCACAATTTCGCCCAATGGGAAAAGGAAATCGCCGCGTTTGAGCAGTCGGACATCACGAATCCGCCGCCGCACGGCGCGGTGGAATTCCTCGGCTCCTCGACCATCCGGCGCTGGACGATGCTCGCGCAGGATTTTCCCGGCCAGCAGGTTTACAACCGCGGCTTCGGCGGCTCGGAGATTGCGGACTCCACGCACTTCGCGCCGCGCATCGTTTTTCCCTACGCGCCACGGATGATTGTTTTCCGCGCCGGCGGCAATGATTTGTGGGCCGGCAAATCGCCGGAACAGGTGTTTGCGGATTTCAAGGAATTCGTCGCCACCGTTCACGCGAAACTGCCCGATACGGAAATAGTTTTCATCTCGTGGAATCCCACGCCGTCACGGTGGAAACAACATGAGCAGGAAAAGGAATTAAACCGGCTGGTGGAAAATTTTATCCGCCAGACGCCCCGCTTGAAATACATCGAGACCTACGACTTGCCTCTGGACACCGACGGACGGCCGCGCTCGGAACTGTTCGTGGCGGACCAGTTGCATTTCAACGCCGCCGGCTACAAGCTGCTGGCGGAGCGCGTGCGACCATTTCTTTCCGCCACAACCGCACTTGCGCCGGCGCGCGGCGGCCACTAAAGTTTGCATGGCGGCGCCCGTAGCTCAGTTGGATAGAGCATCTGCCTTCTAAGCAGGCGGTCGTGCGTTCGAATCGCGCCGGGCGCGCCAATGAAATCAATGGTTTTTTGATTTCCCCATTTTGGGGAAAACCCGAATTAGACCATGATTTAGTCCACTACTTTTCTGGAGGGGCTTAAAAGGGCGCCCGTTGAGGGTCTTCAAACACAAAAAACGCCTCCGGCATGAAATTAATTGAACCGGCCACCAGGTCGATTCACCGACTTTACGTTCCCAGCACCTGAAGGCTCAATCGGTAAGACGGCTTTTCTGGAAGCGCAGTTGAGCTCCTCCGTTGACGGAATTTTAGTGGTGGACGAGCAGGGCAAGAAAGTCTTGCAAACACAGCGGTTCACCGACCTGTTGAAAATTCCCAGGCAGATCGCTGACGATCCCCACGATGTGAACCAGCGCAGGTGGGTCAAAGGGAATGTCAAAACCCCCGAAGCGTTCATGGATAAAGTCGATTTTCTGAACTCTTATCCTTTTGAAATCAGCCAGGATGAATTCGAGATGAACGACGGGACGGCGATTGAGCGATACTCGGCGCCCGTGATTGGGGCTGGTGGCAAACATTACGGCCGACTGGTTACCATCCGGGATATAACTGCGCGCAAACGGATGGAAGTGTCGTTACGCGAAAGCGAGGAAAAATTCCGGCAGTTGGCGAATAATATCTCCGACGTTTTCTGGATCACTTCACCGGACTTGAAAACGATTCATTACGTCAGCGCCGGCTATAAAATGATTTGGGGCCGTTCGCCGGAGAGTTTGTATGCCCACCCGCACCAGTGGGTCGAAGCCATTCTTCCGGAAGAACGCGAGCATGTCTTTGCTGTCTTCGCTTCGTTGATGGGCAACGAACCGAAGGTGAGCGTTGAGTATCGCATCACGCGTCCTGATGGCACGGTCCGTTGGATTCATGATCGCGGCTACCAAGTCCGGGATGTTTCCGGCAACCTGGTGCGTCTTACTGGCATCGCCAGCGACATCACGGAACGCCGCCGCGTCGCTGAACAATTGATGCTCGCCAAGGACGCCGCCGATGCCGCCAACCGGGCCAAGAGTGAATTTCTGGCAACGATGAGCCATGAAATCCGCACGCCCATGAACGGCGTGATTGGATTTGCAGACTTGCTGCTCGCAACCCCGCTTTCCGACGAGCAAAGCGAGTTTGTCCAAACCATCCATCTGTCGGGACAGACCCTGCTCAAGCTGATCAATGATATTCTGGACTTTTCGAAAATAGAAGCGGGCAAACTGGCGATTGAATCGGTGCGGTTCAATCTGACTCAGATAGTGCAGGAAGTTGCGGCACTGCTCGCCAATCAGGCGCAAGCAAAAGGCATCGCCCTCCTGGTCCACTGCGACACCAAATTGTCCAGACCCCTGTTCGGCGATCCCGGCCGGGTTCGCCAGGTGCTGCTGAACTTGGCGGCCAATGCGGTCAAGTTTACCAAGCACGGCAAAGTCACCATCGTGGTCAAGCCGGACCGGGAAAATCCGGAGTTCTTGCGCTGTGAAATCACGGACACCGGCATCGGCATCGCCGCCGACAAGCAAGCCGCCCTTTTTCAATTGTTCTCCCAGGCCGATTCCTCAACCACCCGCCGTTATGGTGGCACTGGACTCGGTCTGGCGATCTCCAAGCGATTGGTGGAATTGATGGGAGGAAAAATCGGCCTGCTCAGCGAGCCAAACAAAGGTTCTACGTTTTGGTTTTCCTTGCCGTTTAGAATGAATCAGCCGGACGACGTGTTGACTTTGGCTGGGCCGCCGCTCGCCGCCAGCCTGTCCGGAACTAATTTCGCAACCCAATCTGCGCCGCCCGCCAGATATCGTGTCTTGTTGGCTGAAGACGATGCCACCAACCAGCACCTGGCGGGTCATTGGTTGGAGAAACTGTCTTGTCACGTGGACGTCGCGGCCAACGGCGTGGAGGCGGTTATGTTGGCGGGGCAGAAACACTACGATTTGATTTTCATGGATTGTCTCATGCCGGAAATGGATGGCGTGGAAGCGACGCGCGAAATCCGCCGCCGGGAAAACGAAACTGGGCGTGTGCCGATCATCGCGATCACCGCCAGCGTGATTGACAGCCAACGCGAAAAATGCCTGGCCGCCGGCATGGATGATTTCATCGAAAAGCCGGTCAAAGGCCAGGAACTGGTGCGAGCCCTGCAGAAATGGGTCGTCAGCGCGGGCCAGAACCGGCCAGAAAAAAACTCTTCACCGAGGTGTTATGAAAATGTTGATTGTAGATGATTCGAAGCCCATGCGGACCTTTCTGGCGTTTCTCGCGCAGGAATTGTCCTTCACCACGACCGAGGCTGTGGACGGTCGCTCGGCGCTCGACCTGCTGATCCGGAACGATCCGCGAGAGCCGTTCGCCGTGGCGCTGGTAGACTGGGAGATGCCGCGCATGAACGGGCTGGAGTTTGTCCAGGCCGTGCGGCGAAATCATGACTTTGCGGAACTGAAGCTGTTGATGGTGACGACACTCAATTCAACCGAACGGGTCGCCGAGGCGCTGGAGACCGGCGCGAATGATTTTCTGATGAAACCCGTCACCAAGGAGCTGCTCGCAGACAAGCTGCAAATCTTGGGAGTGACGGACTAGAATTGCGATGCCTAAAATTCGCGTCTTGGTGGTAGATGATGCTGTGGTGGTCCGCAAGCTGATCACGGAAACCTTGCGTCGCGACCCGGATCTGGAAGTGGTGGGCATCGCGGCCAACGGGAAGATTGCTCTGCAAAAAATCCCGCAGGTCAATCCCGACCTCATCACTCTGGACATTGAAATGCCGGAACTGGACGGGCTGGCCACGCTGCGCGAAGTGCGGAAGCTGTATCCGAAGCTGCCGGTCATCATGTTCAGCACGCTGACTCAAAAAGGTGCGGTGGCCACGCTGGAGGCGCTTTCGCTGGGCGCGAACGATTATGTCACCAAGCCGGCGAATGTCGGCAGCGTGACCGAAGCGATGGAACGGCTGGAGCAGGAGCTGATTCCCAAGATCAAAGTCCATTGCCGTCATCTCATTGTCACACCAAGCGGACGCGAGAGCGTAAAAGTCCAGAGCGGCAGCGCGTCGTTTACGCCATCGCTCGCGCCGCGTATTGGGCCGATCGAAATTGTCTGCCTCGGCACTTCCACCGGCGGCCCGAACGCGCTGGCCGAAGTGTTCGGCAGCTTGTCGGCGGATTTTCCCGTGCCGATTGTCATGGTGCAGCACATGCCGCCGTTGTTCACCGCCATGCTGGCTGACCGCATGACCGCGCATTCTGCGATTCCCTGCCACGAAGGCGTGGATGGTCAATTTATTGAGCGCGGTCACGCTTACATTGCGCCGGGCGGACGGCACATGGAAGTGCAACGGCCGGGATTGCGCACTGTGCTGCGCCTGCACGATGGCCAGCCGGAAAATTCTTGCCGGCCTGCCGTGGATGTTTTGTTTCGCAGCGTCGCCGCAATTTATGGCGGCGCGGTGTTGGGCGTGGTGATGACCGGCATGGGCCAGGATGGATTGCGTGGTTGCGAAATCATCAACGAAAAACGCGGCCACATCATTGTGCAGGACGAAGCTACCAGCGTCGTCTGGAGCATGCCGGGTTGCGTCGCGAAAGCCGGCTATGCTGACAAAATTGTTCCGCTCAATCAGATTGCCGGCGAAATTTCCCGTCGCGTGCAGCAAAGTCGTTTGCCAGTGCGCTTCTAACTCGAAAACCAAACCACCATGGCCATTTCCAAAATTGATTTCGAGTATGTCAGCCGCCTCGTCCACAGCGAATCCGCCCTCGTTCTCGATTTTGGCAAGGAGTATCTGGTCGAGACCCGGCTGGGTCCGCTCGCGCAGCGGGAAGGGTTTTCTTCTCTGGCAGAGTTCATTCAACGTCTCCGCACGGAAATTAAAGTAAACGGATTGCATCACAAGGCCATTGACGCGCTGACCACCAACGAGACGCTTTTTTTCCGGGACTTTCATCCATTCGAGGCGTTGCGCCGATCCATTCTTCCGGAGATATTGGAACACCGTTCGGCGGCGCGACGCTTGACCATCTGGTCGGCGGCCTGTTCAACTGGACAGGAGCCTTACAGCTTGGCGATGCTGCTGCTGGAACATTTTCCGCAACTTGCCGATTGGACCATTTCAATTCTGGCCACCGATTTATCCCCGACCGTTTTGAAGCTTGCGCGGGAGGGGAAATATACCCAGTTCGAGGTCAACCGCGGCCTGCCCGCCAGCTACCTGATAAAATATTTCAGCAAGCAGGAGGAAAAATGGTGCATCAAGGACGGGGTTAAAAAGATGATCGAATTCCGTCCGATGAATTTGATTCAACCGTGGCCCGTAATGCCGCCTTTGGATCTGGTCTTCATCCGCAATGTGATGATCTATTTTGATGTTGAGACCAAAAAGACCATCCTGAAAAAAATCCGCAACTGTCTTTTGCCGCATGGCTATTTGTTTCTGGGCACCGCAGAGACCACAACCAACCTTGATTTTCAATATCAGCCAGTCACCCACGGCAAGGCTGTAGTGTATCGCGCTATGGAGAGTTTCCGGAATCTCCTGAATGCCGATTAAAACGATGCACGTGGCCGCGAATTTCCATTTCGGGTAAAAATAAGCGCCATTTCCAGCGGGCCAAATTCCAAATGAAAGTCGCTGAGCTTGTGATTTTTCATGATCTACATTCTTCTTGGCTGGTGGTTTTAAGCATGTAAACCGAGTTGAGCCTCGGGAACCCATGCGTTCAAATGGCCGCGCTCCGTTTGCATGGTTGCAGGCCGCTTGGCGTCTTTCACCGTTTCGTAATATGCCAGGTATTGCTTCACGCACTCGCAAAATTTTTTTTTTGGGGGGGGGTGCGCTTCAAAACCGGCAAGTTGTTTTCTTCAGTTGTGTCTGTAGCCGGCGCATGGCGGCCTGCGCTTTTGCCACTGATTGCACCCCATCAAGCGGCACACGGCTCACTTCCTTGCGGCCGGTATTCAGATCCTCGACGGCGAGCCGGGCATAGAACCGGGACCCGCGCTGTCATAATCCGCGTATTGGCCGCTTGCGGCCATCCAAAACCTTGTGATAGCTTGACCCCGCATGAATCCGTTGAGAAACAGGCAGTTTGCGGCTACCAGCCCGCTGGGCGGCCCCCGATTGGCGTTGCTTCCGTTTGCACGCCATTAAGGCGGCACAACCCGAGGCACAACGTCAAGTTCTCAACGCACCATTCACTGCAAGTCATTCATAATTAGGTTGCGCGCGTGGTGGAATTGGCAGACACGCCAGACTTAGGATCTGGTTCCGAAAGGATTGGAGGTTCAAGTCCTCTCGCGCGCACCAATTTCATAATCAAATTCTAAATACAGGTGCTTTATGAGATTTGTAAAAATGCGAAAACCAATCTCCGGTGGCGGTGGCACCACCACGGGCAGTGTTTACTCTGTCAGCGGCACCATCGGCCAGCCGGACGCGGGCGGGCCGGTGACCGGTGGAAATTATTAACTCACGGGCGGCTTCTGGTCGCTCTACGCTGTGCAGACACCCGGTGCGCTGTTGCTGACCATCACCTATATCGGCAATAAGGCCATCGTCTCGTGGTCGTCATCGGTGACTGACGGACATTACAAACCAATATCAATCTTGCCTCGGCATCTGGGGCACTTATGGCGGCTCCGTCGTGAACAACAGCGCGATCAATTCACCGTCAACAGGAAAGGTCTTCTTCCGGCTTACACATCCCTAATTTGAGGCGGCCTTGACTGGCCGACGCAGCAGAGGCGGAGGCGCATATGTGCGATTCCGCTCTCTTTTGTTTTTCAAGTATTTGGAAATCTTCCTGGTGGCCTTGTGCAGCCAGTCATGGTCGCCAGCCAGCCGAATCATTTCAACGGCAGCAAACCATTTCGGCGCATTGGGTGCCGGGTCGCCCAGCAATGTCAGCTTGCCCCCATATCTCAAAAACCACTAATTCCATTCGACCACAAATAATGAAACGGCCTGTCGCGGCAGATTGAATTTTAAGTCAAGATTCCCGTTTTTTACGCGCAGATTTTTTGGCGATTTAAGTTCGGCAAGTTGCCCGGCTTTTTCTAATTTGGAAAATTGTTTGTCAGAAAGCGGCAGCGGCGAACCCATCCTCAACCACGTTTCGTAGGAATTGCTTTGGTCAGCATCAATCCGATATTGTGTCAGCTTCGCATTGCCGTCTGCAAATGGCAGCTCTTCCAGCACCAAGTCCACATTCGCGTCCGGGCCGCGCACATCGTCGTCATGATAATGCCAGACCAGCACTGTCAGCTTGTTTTTTTTGAGGCTCGCCAGCGCGGAGACATCGGGACTGTTGCGCACGCCGGATTTGAGAATCGTTTGCGCGTCGAGTCCAGTGCCACCCTCGACGGCGATGCTCTCCCCGCTCATTTTGGCAAACATCCGAAAAACATTCAGCACCGGTAAATCAATGCCATCGCTCGCCAATTGTCGAAAACCAGCGAAGGGTGGCTGGTCTTCAAATTCAAATGCCCATGTCAATGCGCCGGCAAGATTAACTCCGTGCTTTTGCGCCAGTTCAAATTCCCGCGGAAAACTTGCCGCCGTATAGCTCGAATACATGGTGCCATTGCGATAGACATCGCGCGGTTCACGGCATGCGGCGCAGCCTTCGGGATCGGATTCACCGATGACGACGGGCATGCGCTTATATTCTGGAAATGAAGCGATGACGGCAAAGGCACCGTCCATGTCCCTAAATTGATTCGCCATGCCCATGCGGACATGGTCGTTGATGAAAACCGGCGAGCCTTTCGCATGAAATGAAATGAAATCCAGCGGCGAGCCGATTTTTCCGCTGACGTAATTTGTCCCGTGTGCGCAATGTTCAAGAAACTCGTGTAATAAATTTCCGCCCGGCCCGCCGGCCGTCTCCGGCCCGCCGACACGCGCCGTTGGCAACGCGCGGCGAACACCGTCAACCGCGTAATCGTAAAGTTTGAAATAATCTTCGGCCGAACCGTGCCAATAAGCGATGTTTGGCTCGTTCCAGACTTCCCAATACCATCTTTCAACTTCAGCCTGACCGTATCTTTCCACACAGTGTTTCGTCCACTGATACGAAAGCTCGCCCCACTTAACGTAATCTTTTGGCGGATACGATTGGCCGCCCTCAACTGGCGCACGTTCATTTTCCGGTGGATTGTGCGGATAATTTTCAGGATGTGTCGTAAGCGCTTCGGGCATGAATCCAATTTGCACATATGGTTTGATGCCGCGTTCGAGATAGGTGTCGAAAATTTTGTCGTTGATCGTCCAATCGTAAACCGGCTTGCCGTTCGCGTCCTCCTTGTAAGCGCTGCTTGAACCCCACTTCAACGCATATGAACCATCGCCGCTCGTGAGTAAATGATGACAGCGGAAATAAACCTGCGCCCCGCCAAGCCGGCCGAGTTCGGATAATAATTTTTCTCCATTCTTCATGTAAGCGTAGTTCGGCTCGTCCGCGCCGAAGAACCGCCAGATCGGGGTCAACTCTCCAATGGGTCTGTCTGCGTGAACCAAAATCGTGACCGGGAAAGAATTCGTGTCGGCAGCAAAAAGGAAATTACCATATGGCACAAACAACAGCGCGAAAATCAAAAACGAACGCGGCTTCATCGAGCAAGATTAAATGATTTGCCGGAACTTTTTCAATCAGGTTCTGAAAATTCTGCAATTTTCATGTCAACTCTGGAGGCAACTAATTATTTTTATTTTATCAGACGACCTGGATTGTCTCCGTTTAAATGGGCAATCTCCTGAACTTCACCCTTTGCGCTCTTAGCCGGATGTAATTCTTAGACCTGGAATCCTCCAACAACCTATCAGGATTCAGCCTCGGCGCGATTTGGGGAGCAATTCAGTTCCCCGACCGCTTGCAGTCGTAGCCGTCGGCAGGTTCGTACTTGACGGTAAGCCCAGCCACGACTTGCATTCCGTGACA
>Ga0181528_10000785_pt1 | contig 20980 bp, 15 predicted proteins | sample PEATcosm2014_Bin_47_FD_119742 | JGI IMG/M metagenome (GOLD analysis project Ga0181528, IMG submission 119742) | Peatland microbial communities from MTU Mesocosm Facility, Houghton, MI, USA - PEATcosm2014_Bin10_10_metaG | ecosystem: Environmental > Terrestrial > Soil > Wetlands > Peat | place...
CACTGCGCGCCCCCCGGTGCGGCGGTCACGGTGAACGAGGAGGCCGTTCCGACGTTCGGCCCGGTCGGCTCGGTCCAGGACACCGTGGCCTGGCCGGTGCCCGGCGCGGCGGCCACGGCGGTCGCATCCGTCGGCACCGCGGGTACCAGGCTGTCCGATGGCGTGACCTGCACCGTGCTGCTCGTCGTCTCCATGGCCGGCGAGGCGGGAGGATTCCCGCCGCTGGGCGGAGGGTCGGTGGCCACCACCGTGATGTCGTAGGTGACACCGACCGACAGGCCGGGGACGGTCGCCGGTGAGCTGGTCGCCCCGACCACCGGTTCCGGGCCGCCGCCCGGGGCCTGGACGTAGACCTGGTAGCCGACGTCGGAGGCGTCGACCGGTTGGCTCGGCACCGTCCAGGACACGGTCACCGGGTCGGCGGCGGACCCCGAGCCCATGACCGAGAGATGCTGGGCCGGGGCGAGGGCGGTGATCGTCACCGATCCGGTTCCTCCATCGCCGTTGTCGGTACCACCGTTGTCCGACGTGGCGAAGGTGGACCCCGCGGGGCCGTAGCTTCCACCACCACCACCGCCGCCTTCGGCACCAGCACCGCCACCGCCGCCGCATCCCGCCCCACCGCCGCCGCCGGCGTTCGAGAGGCTGAATCCGCCGTTACCTCCGCTTCCGGCCAGGCCGGAGTCTCCACCGGTTGCGAGACTCGAACCCCCGCCGCCGCCGCTGCACGACCCGCCGGGCTGATCACCCGGTTGGCCGCCTCCTCCGGTGCCGCCACCTCCCCCGTCCCCACCGTCGTCATCGGCGTTCTCGCCCTCCTGGCCCGCCGCGGTCCCGTTCCCGCCGCCCGAGCCCCCCCACGAGCCGTCTTCGGTGCTGCCCCCTCCTCCGCCGCCCGCATCCACCAACACGGTGTTCGAAGGACTCTGGATCCCGCTGTCACCTCCACCGCCGCCGCTGTAGTACAGCGACCAGCTGCCGTCACCTTGGCCACCCGAGTCACCGTTGATGCCGGTGCCGCCGTTGGCGCCCGCCGAACTGCCGTTCTTGCCGCTCTGTCCGCCACCCCCGACCGTGACCCCGAGTTCCTCCGCCGGGGTCACGGCCACGCTCGCGGTGACCTCGCCGCCCGCCCCGCCCGCCTCGGTGGGCGACGATTCGCCGCTTCCTCCTCCTCCGCCGACGGCCTGCACCGACACGACGTCCACGCCGGCCGGGACGGTGTAGGTGTCGTTGCCCGCCGACGGGAACGTCGTCGCGCCCCACGCCGCCGCGCCGGCGGGGAGCGGACGTCCGACGGCGCACAGTCCTGCGCACACGAGCGCGACCACGATGGCGGCCCTGGCCATGGCGCGGGACCGGCGTCGACGCCGGTCCGACTCAGACATGGAGACCCGGCTCGCGCGCCACCCCCGTCCTCCCCGCGGTGCGCGGGGGCACGGGTGCGCCTACCGCGAGGAGCGCGGGTGCAGCCATGGGCAGTCGGACGGGCACGGACATTTCATCGACGCCGGGTCGCCACTTCTTGAACCCGGCGGTCGCAGTCGCGCGCCAGGTCCCCCTGGATGACGTCGTGATCGAGGAGGAGGCGCGTCGACCCGGTCAGCGAGGATGAAACCGCAGCCACCGCGCGCGCACGGTCGCCCGCGGCTTGCCGTCGAAGACGAGTTCCGCCTGTACGACGATTTCGGATGCCGAGACCTTCTCGGGTGCGGCACGCAGCGACAGCACGGGACCCAGAGGGGTCGGCCTCAGGAACTCGACCTCGAGACCAGCCGTTATGAACGGGACGGGTGCCCCCTTCTCCGCCCTCCAGCCCCGCTGGTCGGCTTCCCACATGACGACGGCGGCCGAGTGACAGTCGAGCACCGTCGTGATGATCCCGCCGTTGAGAAAGCCGAAGCCGTTGTCGTGCTCGGGGCGCGGCGTGAACGTCGCCACCGTACGGTCGCCGTCCCGATAGCTGCGGAGGTGGAATCCGTCGGGGTTGGCATGCCCGCACCCGAAGCAGGTGAGGTCGGGAAACAGGGCTTCCTGGATGCTCAGTTGGGACCTGGGTGACGTCACGGCCGCCCCTCTCCTGGCTCGACGGTACGGGAAGATCGGGTTACGTCTCGTTGGACAGCCGACTCTTGACGGCTGATCGGGCGCGGTCGATCACGGCCACGTCGTCGTGGAGAACGCTGACGATGTTCGTTCCCGCCAGGACCACTCCGAGTTCGAAGGCGAGCTGGTCTGGATCGATGCCGACGGGGAGTTCACCTCGATCGACGGCCGCCATGGCTTCGAGTCCGAGCAGGTCGCGCCACTGCTGCTGGATGCGAGCGACCTCGTCGCGGACGCGTCCGGGACGGCCGCCGACCTCGGCGGACGCGGATACGAAGAAGCATCCACCCGGGAAGACGCGCCGCTCGACGTAGGAGAGGAAGCCCTCGCACAGGGCGAGCAGGCGCTGGCGGCCCGGCTCGGTCGTACGCAACGCCGGGACGACCACCTCGATGATGAAGCTGTCGCGTGCCGCGTTGATGGTCGCCAACTGGAGGTCCTCCTTCGAGCCGAAGAGCGCGTAGACGCTGCTCTTGGCGATGCCCGTGGCGTCGGCCAACCGGCCGATCGAGATCCCCTCGATTCCCTCGATCGTCGCCAGCTGGGCTGCCTGTTCCACGACGCGGGCGCGTGAGCGCTCCCCCGGGGCCCGGGTCTGCTTCTTCGGGGTCTCCTCCCCGGCCATCACGACTCCCGTTCGATCGGCACCCTTGCATCTTAGACGTACGATCGTTTAACGTCGCTTGTACGGTCGTGCGTCCAAGGAGGACCGAATGCCGACGAGCGGGGTGGACTGGGAAGCAGCCGGGCGGGGTTGGGGGGCGCGGGCGACGGAATGGGCCTACCTGTGGGAGCCCTACGCGCTTTCGGCGAATGAGGTGCTCTTCGATCGACTTGGCGTCGAGCCCGGCGTCCGCCTCTTGGACATCGCGTGCGGCTCGGGCTTTGCCGCGTCGGTGGCCGCCCGGAGGGGCGCGGCGGTCTCAGGCATCGATGCGTCGGAAGAACTCGTGGCCATTGCCGCGGCGCGGACGCCCGGTGGGAGCTTTCGGGCCGGGGACATGTTCGCTCTGCCCTTCCCGGACGGCAGCTTCGACGTCGCCACCAGTTTCAACGGGATCTGGAAGGGGTGCGAGGATGCCCTGGAAGAGGCGCGGCGCGTACTGGCCCCCGAGGGCCGCCTGGGCCTCACCTTCTGGGGCCGGTTCGAGCGGTTGGGGCTGATGCCCTACTTCCTCAAGGTCATCGAGTTGTCCCCCTCCGGCCATGGCGCGGCAACGACGGAACAGGGTGACACGCAGAATGTGATGGACGACATGCTGGCTGCTGGCGGATTCGGGGTCCTCGAGCGCGGAACCGTGGACGTGGTCAACGAATGGCCCGACACGTCGACCGCCGTTCGAGCGCTCGCCGCCGCGGGCCCGTCGGTACCCGCGATCGCGTCCGTCGGTTACGAAGAGTTCGGCAAGCAGCTCGAGGAAGTGATTTCTCCACGTTTCGTGGATGGCCTGGGCGTGAGGATCACGTCCGAGTTCAACTGGGTTACTGCCGGCCTCGCGTAGCCCCCGACCCTCGGAAGGCGTAGACACTGGGCCGGGCGCTCGTCGGGTAGCGCAACGTACCGGTCGGGTGGACGCCCCTGGGGATCCGACCGAGCGGATGGTGGAGGTGAGCGGACTCGAACCGCCGACTTCTACATTGCGAACGTAGCGCTCTACCAGCTGAGCTACACCCCCGGGTGCGTTGCAGAGATTAGCCGCCACCCGGGCGGCCCCGGCACGCCGTCGGATCCAGGGGCACCGCCCCGTGGGTCACGGGCCGAGGGTCGTGGTCGTGGTGGTGGTCGGCGGCTCGGTCGTCGTGGTGGTGGTGGTGGTCGGCGGCGGCCGGGTGCTGGTCGTCGTGGTCGGCGGGGGCTCGGTCGTGGTCGTCGACGCGGCGGGAACCGTCGTCGGCGTCGGAGCCGTGGTCGGCGGCGGTATCGGGAACGTCCACACCGCGCTGGCGCAGTTCCCCGGGGTGGCGGCCGTCACCACGTAGATGCCGGGCAGCGTGCTGAAGGACCACACCGGAAGGGGCGGCCCCGACGACAGACAGGCCAGCGCCGGATCGGTGGTGCCCACGCCACCGAGGAAGCCGATGAGGGTCTGGGTGCCGCTCGTGGGGATGGATGCCACCGGGGTGAGGGCGACGTTGGGGGTGCCGGCGAAGGTCGCGAAGGTCAGGTAGCCGCTGCCGGGGGGTGGCCCGCTCAAGGCGTCCTTCGCCACGGGGGCGTTACCCAGCAGCGCGGCAATCATCGCCGGGTCGTTGCCGTCCATCCCGAGAGCCCAGATGCCGACGCCCCCGATGTGGAAGTAGTTGGCCAGTTGGGCCTTCAGCGCCATCGACGTGGGGTCGTCGTAGTAGGTCGTGTGCCACTGGGTGCCCACCTGGTACGAGGTCCAGGGCGTCTCGGTGGTCGCATCCCAGTAGGTCGGGTGCCCGGCCGCTTTGATCGTGGCGTAGCTGAGCGGGGACTCCGGGCCGGTCGCCGCGGCGGTGGCCGTGCCCCCCGTGGTCGGCCAGTCGTACCCGTAGTACGGCAGCCCGAGGATGATCTTCGAGGCCGGCACGACCTTCAGGAACTGCTCGATGGTCTCGGCGTCGCTGAAGTTCCCCCCGAACAGCGGCGACGTCGGACTCGGCGTGGACCGTGAGTTCATGTCGTAGGCCATGACGAAGAACCCGTCGACGGCCGGGGCGATGGCGCCGATGTCGTAGAAGCCGCCCGGGTCACCGGCGGCGCTGGCGTACACCGCCATCGTGACCTGCCAGTGCGGGTCGGTGGCGTGCAGGGCGTCCGAGACCTTGGTGACGAGGTTGGTGAGGCCGGCCTGGTCGCCGCTCCCCTCCCCCTCGAAGTCGAAATTGACGCCGTCGAGGTGCTTGGCCTCGATCGCGGCGGTCAGGGCCGCGGTCAGCCGGCCGGGGGCGTTCGGGTCCGAGGTGATGGCGTCCAGTGTCTGCTGGTCGAAGCAGGTGATGGTGAGCACGACCCGGTCGCCGGCCGCATGCGACCGGTTCACGAGGTCCACGAGGTCCTGGCTCTCGTAGCCGTTCCACCCGGGACCGCTCTCGTCCAGCGTGCCGTCGGCGTTGGCGTCGACGCTGAAGTAGGCGAGGGTGGTCAGGTCGGTGACGTCGAAGCCGGACGACTGGGGCAGCGTCCAGTAGGGCGCGTAGCCGAAGACCTCGTGGGACTGCAGCGGCGCCGAGTCGGCCACCGCCGGAGGGGCCGGCGCGGGGGCGCTCGTGGCGACGCGCAGGTGCGACCCCCGGTGCGTCGACGCCTCGGACCGGTTGCCGGACGTGGCCGAGGCCGAAGGGGCGGCGGCGGCGGCCGGTCGGTGCGACGCGCTGGCGGACGTGGCCACGAAGGAGGCGATGAGGGCGATCACCATCGCGAAGACCGTGGCGGCGCCGACCGCCGCTCCGATGCGCCGGGCGCGTCGGCTCCGCGGCACCTCGGCGAGGTCGCCCGGCCCGGCCGCGTCGTCCTCGATGTCCAGGCTGGGCACGAGCCGCGGGACCGGGCGGCCGGCGGCCACCGGGTCGACCGTCGCCGGTCCGCCGTCCCCGGTCGGGACGGCGTGGGGCACGGTCCCGTCCGTGGGCGCGGGTCCGGACGCGGGGGTGGTGGGTTCGGGGGAGTCTGTCATGGGAGTAGGTCGGTCGGGAGCAGCGGGAGGCCCGGTCGGCCCCATAATCCGCCCGCTCTCGTGGTCAGATCATCACTCTCAGTGTCAGTTGAGGTCGGCAACCGCAGTGGTGGGGCCTCCTCGCGTACCGGGAGCCCCGCCGGTCTCGCGCTCCAATCCTAGACGACCGGTGGCGCGCCGCATACCCGCCCCCTCAAGGTTGTCCCTCCGGAACCCGACAATTACAGGGACGGCTGCGCGCCCGCGCCACCGGAGCCATGACGGAGCACTGCCTCATGAACCAGCCCGACAGCCTCTCGGCCCCCCGGCGCAACGGCGTGATCTTCGTCGAGGGGGTCCGGCTCATCGTCGTCCTCCTCGGCGCCCTGGTGGGCTACGAGATCGGCCACCACAGCAACCCCCTCGGGAACAGCGACGTCATCGGTCTGCTGATCGGCGCCGCCGTCAGCTACGTCGTCGGCGGCGTCGTCGGCCGGACCCTGGACCGCGGCCTCCAGCGGGGTGTGCGCCTGTTCCGCCTCAGCCCGCCGGGGGAGATCTTCGCCGCCGCCATCATCTCGACCTCGGGCATGATCCTCGGCCTGATCCTGGGCATGGCCCTGGTGGCCATCGTCCGGTCCGCCTACGCCTACGTGATCACCGCCGGGATCGTCTGGGTGTTCGCCGGGTTCGGCTGGCGTCTCGGACTGGTGAAGGGCCGCCAGATCGTGGCCGCCGCCGGACTGTCCCGCATCCTCAGCCCTCCCTCCCGACCGCTCCCGGGCCAGGCCCTCCTCGTCGACGCATCGGCGGTCATGGACCGCTTCCTCCTGATCCTCGGCCGGAACGGCCTCCTGCCCGGCGGACTCGTCGTCCCCCAGTTCGTCGTCGATCACGTGCGGCTGATGGCCGAGTCCCCCGATCCGGTGACCGCCCGCCGGGCCCGCCGCGGCCTCGAGGGCCTGGAGGCCATGCTCAACCTGTCCGTCGCCGTCGACCTGGCCAAGGACGAGGTGCCCGAGGTCGACGACCCCACGACCAAGCTGCTCACGATCGGCCGTCGGACCGGACTCCGCATCGGCACGTGCTCCAACGCCGTCATGGAGGCGGCCACCGAGTGGGACCTGGCGGTGGTGAACCTCCACTCGGTCATGAGCGAGCTGGCCCCGGACCACGTACCCGGCGAGCGGATCAGCGTCTCACTGGTGAAGGAGGGTCGTCAGGCCCGGCAGGCCGTCGGCTACCTGCCCGACGGCGACATGGTGGTCGTCAACGACGCCACCCACCTCATCGACGAGGGTCCGGTGGAGATCACGGTGCTCTCGACCCGACCGACGAGTCAGGGACTGATGGTCTTCGCGAAGCTCGCCCCACCCACCGAGGTGGATGAGGCGAGCCCGCTGACGTCACGCTGACCGGCGACCAGAACGCCCCTGCGATCAGGAGGAGACGCCCACGACCGGGGAGCTCCCCGAGGACTGGCTGCCGTAAAAGTTGCTGCTCGGGTACGCGAAGACCGCACCCGACTGACCGGTGAGGACGTAGCCGGTCGACGCACCGGCGGCGATCCCGATGATCGGCTGGTTGGTGACCCCCGAGGCCGATCCCATGAAGGGGGCGCCGTAGGCGAAGACACCGCCGTCCGCGCCGGCCAGGTAGTAGCCGGAGCCGTCGGCCGGCACCGTGATCCCGACGATGGGGGCGTTCAGGTGGGTCCCGCCGAGCGAGCCCTGGAACGGAGCGCTGCCGTAGGCGAAGACGCCGCCGTCGGCGCCGACCAGCAGGTAGCCGGCGGTGCCGTTGCCGGCGATGCCGACGATCGGGGCATTGAGGTGCGTGGCCCCGAGCGAGCCCTTGAAGGCGGCGTCACCGTAGGCGAAGACGCCGCCGTCGGAGGCGACGAGCCAGTAGCCCTTGCCGTCCGAGGTGGAGGCCATCCCCACGATCGGGGCGTTCAGGTGCTGGCCACCCGTCGAGCCGTAGAACCCGGCGTCGCCGTAGTTGAAGACGCCACCGTCGGCGCCGACGAACCAGTACCCCTTACGATCCGGTGTCGGTGCGAACCCGACGATCGGGGCGTTCAGGGTCATCCCGGCCGGCGAGCCGTAGCTCCTGGCGGCCCCGTTGGTCAGCAGCGTGCCGTTCGCGGTCGCCATCCAGTAACCCTTGATCGGGCCGTTCGGCGACGGCGTGACCGGGCTGCTGGCCGTGGACAGCGGTCCGGTGCCCACCGCGTTGGTCGCCGTCACCTGGAAGGTGTACGGCGTGCCGTTGGTGAGGCCCGGGACGGTGCAGCTCGTGGCCGGGGCCGTGGCGGTGCACCCGGCGCTCGAGGGCGACGACGACACCGTGTAGGAGAGGATCGGCGAGCCACCGTTCGAACCCGGCGTCCAGGACACGGTGGCGGAGTTGTTGCCGCCCGTGGCCGTCACCCCGGTGGGGGCACCCGGCACGACCGCCTCCGGCGTCACGGACGAGGAGGGCGCCGAGGGCGACCCCGGCCCCTTGGCGTTCATCGCCTTGACGGTGAACGTGTACGGGGTCCCGTTGGTGAGGCCGTGGACGGTGCACGAGGTGGTCGAGGTGCTGCAGGTGAGGCCACCCGGCGACGAGGTCGCCGTGTACCCGGTGATGGGGCTCCCGCCGTCAGACCCGGGAGCGGTCCAGGACACGGTGGCTGTCGCGTTGCCGGCCGTGGCCGACACCCCGGTCGGGGCGTCGGGCACCGTCGACGGTGTGACCGGCGCGGACGCCGTCGAGGGCGAGCTGCTCCCACTGATGTTGTTCGCGACCACCTGGAAGGTGTACGGCGTCCCGTTGGTGAGGCCGTCGACGGTGCAGGTGGTGGCCGGGGCGACGGCCGTGCAGCCGGCGCTGGTGGGAGTCGACGTCACCGTGTAGCCGGTGACGGCACTGCCACCGTTGCTGGTCGGAGCGGTCCACGAGACCGCGACCGAGGCGTTGCCACTGACCCCCGTCACTCCGGTCGGCGGACCGGGGACCCCCGCCACGGGGGTGACCGGGCTGGACGCGGTCGAGGCCGCGCCGGTGCCGATGGCGTTGGTCGCCTTACCTGGAAGGTGTACGGCGTCCCGTTGGTGAGGCCGTTGACGGTGCAGGTGGTGGCCGGGGCCGTGGCCGTGCAGCCGGCGCTGGTGGGCGACGAGGTCACGGTGTAGCCGGTGACGGCACTGCCGCCGTCGTTGGTCGGAGCGGTCCACGAGACCGAGACCGACCCGTTGCCGGCGGTGCCCGACACCCCGGTCGGGGCGTCCGGCACGGTGGCCGGGGTGACCGCTGTGGACGGGGCCGAGGCCGCGCCCGTCCCGGCGGAGTTGGTCGCCGTGACACTGAACGTGTAGGGCGTCCCGTTGGTGAGGCCGTCGACGGTGCACGACGTGGTGGTCGTGGCGGTGCAGGTGAGGCTGCCCGGTGACGACGTCACCGTGTAGCCGGTGATGGGACTGCCGCCGTCGTTGGTCGGGGCCGTCCACGTGACCGTCGCCGACGCGTTGCCGGGCGTGGCGTTCACGTCGGTCGGGGCGTCGGGGACGGTGGCGGCCGCGACGTCGACCGTCCATCGGGGGCTCGGGGCGGCGTAGACCGGTGCCGGGGCACCGAGTCCCTGGTCGAGGAAGGATGCGAGGTTGGACGGGAAGGCGTCGAGGGAGAGGAAGCCGATCGACTCCACGTCCGTGCTGACGGCGAACTCGGTCTGGAAGGCGCTGATCGAGCCCGACGAGGCCGTGACGGTCCACGTGGCCGAGACGGAGGGCAGGCTCAGCTGCGACCCGCCGGGGATCAGGGTGCCCGCGTTGAGCGACGTCTCGAGGTAGGGGTACGTCGACTTGAAGTTGCCGGCGAAGTTGGCCGTGCACACGTTGGGCACGTAGCCCATCGCCTGGGTGCAGAGGGTCGACGTGTACTTCCCGGTCGACAGGGCGTCGCCTCCGGTCACGCTGAGCGAACCGGGAACGAGCGTGACGCCACTCGGGACCGGGGTGATGGACCGGTAGCCGCCGATGCCGATGACCGGCAGCACGTCCGTCGACGGCAGATCGGTCGAGGTCGGCGAGGTGACGGTCGTGAACGTCGATCCGGGGGCGGCCGTGGGCGGGGCCACGACACCGCCGCCCGTGTCCTCGACCACGGAGACGAGGAGTCCGATGGCGCTCAACTGGTTGCCGACGTAGAGCCCCGTGTTGCCGGGGTTGAACGTCAGTGTGCTCGTGGCGCAGTTCGTGTCCGGCGCCGAGTCACAGATCGAGAAGGTGACGCCCTGGGCGCCCGTCGTCGTCACGTGGGTGAGCCAGATGGTGGTGCCGTTCTCGTTGTAGCTGGTGGGATCGGACTGGGCCGGGAGGTAGATGAGCTGGGTCCCGACGATGTGGACGGTGCCCGACGCCGGCTGGCCCCCGCTGGGGATGGTGACGCTGGCGGGATTGATGGTGCCGCCCCCGGTGACCAGCGTCGACACGTTGTAGCTCTGGGCCTGGAAGGGGATCACGGTGCCGGTGCCGGTGGCGCTGACGGTGCCCGTGACCGAAACGGTGAAGGTCCCGTTGGTTCCCGCCGTGACGTCGTAGTCGCCGGCGGTGATGCCATTGGTGAAGCCGGTGAGGAACACCCGCTGTCCGGTGTACCAGGCCCCCGGGGCGGTCAGGGTGATGGACCCGGTCCCGGTCGTGGTGGCGGACACCGCCACCGGGCTGACCGTCGCGAGCACCAGCGCCGTGCCGGTGCCACTACCCGTCGTGGTGCCGGAGATGGTGACCGTAAAGCTGTTCGTCGCGGCCGCGAGGACGGTGTAGTCGCCGGCGGTGACACCGTTGCTGAAGCCGGACAGGCCGACCTTCTGGCCGAGCAGCCACGAACCGACGGCATCGACGGTCAGCGTCGTGCCCGACTGGCTCGTCCCGGTGACCGGCACGGACGTGCCGGGTGAGTTCGTGTACGCCGCGGAGCCAGCGGCGACGGCGAGCGTCGAGTTGTACGTGTAGTGGTCCGACACGCCGGACGTCGAGGTACCGAGACCCGTGGTGACGGTCACGTCGACGGTGCCCGTGCCCGCCGGGGCGACGGCCGTGATCGAGTTCAGACCGTTGAGCAGGAAGGAGGTGGCCGGCGTGGTGCCGAAGTCGACCGCGGTCACGCCGTCGAAGCTGGTGCCGGAGACCGTCACCTGCGTCCCACCGCCGGTCGGGCCGCCGGCCGGGGTGGCCGTGGTCGTGAGGCCGGTGACGGTCGGGGTGCTGACGTAGTTGAAGGTGTCGTCCGCCGGGACCACCACCGAGGTGGAGGGGGTCGGGGACGTGGGGACGGTCACGGTGATGTCGACTCCGCCGACCGCGGTGGCGGCCGGGGCGACCGCCGTGATCTGGGTCGCCGAGTTGACCACGAAGCTCGTCGCCGGGGTCGCGCCGAAGTGGACGGCCGTGGCGCCGGTGAAGCCGGACCCGTCGACGATGACCGAGGTCCCTCCGGACAGCGATCCGAGGGCGCCGTTGAGCGTGGGGGACACACTGCCCGAGCCGGTGCCGCTCGCGGTACCGCTGAAGGTGACGGTGAAGCTTCCGGTGCCGCCGGTGGCGATCGAGTACACGCCGGACGTGAAGCCGTTGGCGAATCCGGCGATGGAGACGTGCTGGCCCGCGGTCCACGTGCCCGCCGCGGTGACGGTCACGGTGGTGCCCGACTGGGTCGACGTCGCCGGGGTCAGACCGGTGCCGGACACCGACGGGGTGTAGGTGAAGATGTTGTCACCGGTCGCCGTCGGGGTGGAGGCGGTGCCGCTGACGGTCACGACCACCGGGACGGCCGGCGCCGAGCCGGCAGCGGCGGCGGGGGTGATCGCCGTGATCTTGCTCGCGGAGTTGAGCGTGAAGCTCGTGGCCGCCACGCCGCCGAAGGTCACGGTGACGCTACCGGCGGTCGTGCCGAAGTTGGTGCCGGCGATGACGACGCTCGTGCCCCCGCTGGTCCCACCGGTGGCTGGCGTCAGCGACTTGATCGTGGGAGTCGTCGCGGCGCCGGCCGTGCCGGCGCCGATGACCGAGAGCCCGAAGATGCTCAACATCGCGACCAGGAAGACCCGTGCGATCCTGCTCACATAGGACACGCGCGTAACGGACTGTTCCATCGACCCAACCCCCGGGATTGTCTTCCATACGCACCGCCGTCCGACTCACCCCGACGACACTGCGGGCCCGCACCTGCGGACGGGCCGACGGTAGGTCATGTCCACACTTATTGCAATGCCGGACGGCAAATCAGCCCTGGGTGGGGTCGGGTCCCTACGCACCGTCACCACGGGGCCGCCGTCGAGGCCGCGTCCCGGGGCGTCCGGCGATGGTCACCCGGCCGTCAGGGCCTCCGGGAGGGCCGCCCGGTGCCCGGGCGCCCCCCGGTGCTCACGAGTCCTCGACCGCCTTGACCAGCTTGCCCAGGGTGTCCTTGGCGTCACCGAACAACAACGTGGTCTTCTCGTCGAAGAGGAGGTCGTTGTCGATGCCGGCGAACCCGGGCCGCATCGATCGCTTGAGGAAGACGATGGTGCCGGCTTCGTCGGCGTTGATGATCGGCATGCCGTAGATCGGGCTCCCGGGGGTGTTCTTGGCCGCCGGGTTGACGGTGTCGTTGGCCCCGACCACGAGCGCGACGTCGCACGTCGCCATCTCGGGGTTGGCCTCGTCCATCTCCTTCAGCTGGTCGTAGGGCACGTTGGCCTCGGCCAGCAGGACGTTCATGTGACCGGGCATGCGGCCGGCCACGGGGTGGATGCCGTAGAAGACCTCGACGCCGCGTTCAGAGAGCAGGTCGGCGAGCTCGCGGACGGTGTGCTGGGCCTGGGCCACGGCCAGGCCGTACCCGGGGATGATGGCGACCTTGCGGGCGTAGGCCAACAGGACGCCGATGTCCTCGGGCGTGCCCGACTTCACCTGACGCGTCTCCCCCGTGCCGTCCGCGCCGCCCCCGGCCGTCACCACCGAGCCGAACGCGCTGAACAGCACGTTGGCGAGCGATCGACCCATGGCCTTGGACATGAGACGGGTGAGCAGGATGCCCGAGGCTCCGACGAGGGTGCCGGCGATGATGAGCAGGTTGTTGTTGAGCGTGAAGCCCGACGCCGCCACCGCCAGACCCGTGAAGGAGTTCAGCAGCGAGATCAGGACCGGCACGTCGGCGCCGCCGATCGGCAGGACGAAGATGACCCCCAGCACCAGCGACAGAACGGCCGTCACGACCATCAGGGTCACGCTGCCGGTCACCAGCGTGGCCACGGCGAGGGCGACGATGGCCACGCCGACCAGTCCGTTGATGACCTGCTGGGCCGGGTAGGTGATCGGACGCCCGGTCATCAACTCCTGGAGCTTGGCGAAGGCGATGGCACTGCCGCTGAAGGAGACGCAGCCGATGAGGAGGCCGAGCAGCCCCTCGGCGATCGTGTACACGGCGGGCTTGGTCGCGAGCTGCGAGTGCTGGAGGAACACCACCATCGAGATGAGGGCGGCGGCACCACCACCCACGCCGTTGAAGATGGCCACCAACTGGGGCATCGCCGTCATCTTCACCCGGCGGGCCACCGGCACGGCGATGACCGTCCCGATCACCATGGCGACGAGGGCCAGGATCAGGTTGGTCGTGTGGTGCCCGAAGTCCGCTTCGGGGTTGAAGAAGGTGGCGACGACCGCCACGATGGCCGCGGCGGCGGCCAGGATGTTCCCGTTCCGAGCCTGCTTGGGCGAGCTCAATCCCTTCAGGGCGATGATGAAGCAGACCGCCGCGGCCAGGTAGATGAGGTCGATGACCTCGAGCCTCCACACGGTGGCGATCACTTGGCACCGTCCTCGGTCTCGCCGGACTTCGAGCGGGCCGCGTTGTCGGCGGGCTTGGCCTTGAACATCTCGAGCATGCGGTCGGTCACGGTGAAGCCGCCCACGATGTTGAGGGTGGCGAGGAGGACGGCGAAGAAGCCGAGGATGAGCTGGGCGGTGCCCGACGCCGTCCCCAGCACGATCATGGCGCCCACCAGCACGATGCCGTGGATGGCGTTGCTGCCCGACATCAGTGGCGTGTGGAGGATGCTCGGCACGCGGGCCACGACCTCGTTCCCGACGAAGATGGCCAGGATGAAGATGGTCAGGAACTCCAGGATTCCTGTGGTGTTCATGACTCCCCCTGCTCGTTGTCGTCGCCGTCACCCGGCGCATCGGTGGTCTCGGGTGCGGGTGCCGGCTCGGGGGCGGGCACGGTCAGTCCCAGTGCCTCGGCCGTCGGACCGTGGACGACGGTCCCGGCGCGCACCACACAGGTGCCGGCGACGATCTCGTCGTCGAAGTCCGGGGCGAGCTCCCCGTCCTTGACGATCAGGCCGAGGAAGTTGGCGATGTTGCGGGCGTAGAGGAAGCTGGCGTGGGTCGGCATCGACGCGGGCGGGTTGGTCAGACCGACGACCGTCACCCCGCCGACGCGCACGTCCTCGCCGGGCTTCGAGAGCTCGCAGTTGCCCCCCGAGTCCGCCGCCATGTCGATGATCACCGCTCCCTCGGACATACCTGCCACCATCGCCTCGGTCACCAGCACCGGCGCCTTACGGCCCGGGATCTGGGCGGTGGTGATGACCACGTCGGACGCGGCCACCTCGGCGGCGAGCAGCTCCTGCTGCTTGGCCAGGTACTCGGCCGACTGCTCCTTGGCGTAGCCGCCGGAGCCCTCCTGGGTCTCGAGGCCCAGCTCGACGAACTTCGCCCCGAGGCTCTGCACCTCCTCCTTGGCCGCGGCCCGCACGTCATAGGCCCGCACCACGGCCCCGAGCCGGCGCGCCGTGGCGATGGCCTGCAGTCCGGCGACTCCCGCGCCCATCACGAGGACCTTGGCCGGCGGCACCGTGCCGGCGGCGGTCATGAACATCGGGAAGAACTTTGCGAGGTGCTCGGCGGCGGAGAGGCCGGCGCGGTAGCCGGACACCGTGGCCTGCGACGAGAGCGCGTCCATCGACTGGGCCCGGCTGATGCGGGGCAGCAGGTCGAGGCTGTACACGGTCGCGCCCTTGGCGGCCAGGGCCTGGACGACATCGGAGGAGGCGACCGGCTGGAGGAAGCTGATCACGGAGATGCCCTCGGGGAGGGACGCGACCTCGTCGAGGGTCAGGGGCTGCACGTGCGCCAGCGCGTCGGCACCCAGCAGCACCGCCGCGGCGTCGGGTGCCACCGTCGCCTCGGCCGCGACGAACTCCTCGTCGCCGAAGCGGGCCGCGGTCGCGGCTCCGGCCTGGACGACGACGTCGACGCCGGTCTTGGCCAGCTTGGCCGCGACCTCGGGGACGATCGCCACGCGATCCTCCCCCGGACGCGACTCCTTGATGACTGCGAGTTTCACGGGCATGGGTATACCAGGCGATCGGGGGCGCGGACCGCTCCTGCCTGCAAGAGGAGGGGAACAACGGACGGACGAGACATCGTAGCCACGCCACGGGGTGTCCCTCCGACGCCCGCCGCACCCGAGGGGTGCAATGGGGCGTGCAGGGTCGCAGCCGGCCGTGGTGGTCGGCACCTCGTGGTCGGCGAACCGTGGTCGGCGCCCCGGGATCCCGTCCGCGCCTGTCCTCCGCGGGCTCGGGTCGACCCGGCTCCGTGCCGCTCAGCTGCCGGGCAGGACCTGCACGTCCGGTACGAAGCGGGGCGTCGGGAGCCCCGCCGGGGCCTCCGACGCGTCGGGCTCGGGCTCGATGTCGGTGAGCATCGACTCGACCGGAGCGCTGGAGCCGTCCGCCAGCAGCAGCGTACGGGCCTCCGTACGCGAGAAGACGGGGATCTCGGTCCCGCCGGCGAACGTCCGGGCGTCGGCCCGCGAGATCGGATGGGCGAAGAAGAAGCCCTGGGCGGCGTCGGCGTCGAAGCTGGCGGCGATGCGGACCTGGGCGGCCGACTCGACCTGCTCGACGATGGCCGACATCCCGAGGGAGTGGGCCATGTGGATGACCGTCTCGACGACCAGGCGGTTGATGCCCTGGTTGGACTCGAGGCCGGCGACGAACGAGCCGTCGATCTTGACCGTGCTGATGGCGTGGCGCTTGAACGGTTCGAACGAGGACCAGTTGGTGCCGACGTCGTCCACCGACAGCTGCACCCCCATGTCGCTGATGGCCTGGAGGTCCGCCGCCGCCGTCGGGTCGACGACCGCGTCCTCGGTCACCTCGATGTTGAGCTGGTCGCTCGGGAAGCCGGTCTGGTGGAGGGCTTCGGCCACGGCCTCGGACACCTCACCCCGCTGCAGCTGCTCGACCGTGCAGTTCACGCCGAGCTGGATGCTGCGGGACCAGCTGCACGCCTCTTCGCAGGCGGCCGCCACGATCCACCTCGTCAGCGGACCGATGTCCCCACTGGCCTCGGCCGCCGGGATCAACAGGTCCGGCGAGATCCGCCCGCGGGTGGGATGGCGCCACCGGACGAGGGCCTCCATGCCGAGGAGCCGGCCCGTGGGTACGTCGACCACGGGCAGGTACTCCAGATAGGGGGTGCCCTGCAGGGTGAATGTCGGCTCCGGGTAGGTCAACATGCGACTCGTCGCTCCTGGACGGTGCTCCGCCGCCCCGGTCGGGGCGGTCCACGAAACTCCTGTCCTGTGGTCATCCATCGTCCCGTGACCCGGGGAACTTGAGCGTCGCGGGGCTAGCCCGCACCCCCCGTTTCAAGGCCGGAGACGCCCTGGACCGCCGTGAGGAAGGCGGGCCGCTCCCCACCGCCGTGGGCCACGACGTTCGCCCCGGTCACGTACGCGGCCAGGGGGGAGGCCAGGAACAGGCAGATCCCGGCCATGTCCGACGGGGTGCCGAAGCGGCCCATCGGCACGGTGGCGGCCGCGGCGGCGACGCCGGCCGGTCCGCCGTAGTGGTCGTCGCCACCCTCGGTGGCGATCAGCCCTCCGCTCACGGCGTTGACCCGCACCCGCGGGGCCCACTCGACGGCCAGCGTGCCCGTCAGGTTCAGCAGTCCGGCCTTCGCCGCGCCGTAGGCGGCGGTACCCGGCGACGGCCGCATGCCGCTGACCGAGGCGACGTTGACGATCGAACCGCCGTCCTCCTGGCCCTGCATCACGGCGTTGGCCGCCTGCGCGCAGTACAGCGGGGCGAGCAGGTTCAGGTTCACCACGGACGCCAGGAACCGCGGCGAGGCGGTGGCCGCGTCCACGTAGGGCGATCCCCCGGCGTTGTTCACGAGGACGTCCAGGCGGCCGTGCCGGCCGACCGCCGCCTCCACCACGGACGCCGCCTGGTCGGGGTCGCGCACGTCGGCGGCGACGAAGCCCGCCGTGCGCACCACCCCGCCCGCGTCCGTCCCGGCCGGCAGATCGTCTCCGGTCAACCCGGTGCGGCCGCACACCACCACGTCGGCCCCCGCCGACAGGAACGCCTCGGTGACGGCCCGGCCGATGCCCCGTCCGCCCCCCGTGACGACGACCACCCGTCCGTGGAAGTCCAGCGGGCCGCCGCCTCCGGTGCTCGCGTCCGCTGCCACTGCTGCCTCCCTGGTCCGACTGGTACTGTCCTCACCACTATTACCTGACACTGCATCAGATCGGAAACCCCAGTGGCCCGGTCGTGGTGTCGGGTGGGAGCCAGCACCCGTGCACGACGAAGGCACGACCGCCCCCCGCCCCGCCTCACACCGGCCGGGCCGCGATCGTGCCGCAGACCTCCGGAGCCGACCATGCCCATCACCACCCATCAGGACCGACCCGGAATCGCCGAGGTGGTCATCGACCACCCGCCGGTCAACGCCCTCGACGTGGCGGGATGGTTCGGGCTCGCCGACGCGGTGCTGGCGGCCGGGCGCGTCGCCGACAACCGGGTCGTGATCCTGCGGGCCGAGGGCCGTGGCTTCTGCGCCGGGGTGGACATCAAGGAGATCCAGGCCCGGGGGGACGAGGCGCTGATCGGAGCGAACCGGGGGTGCTTCGCCGCCTTCGCCGCCGTGTACGAGTGCGAGGTACCGGTCATCGCCGCCGTCCACGGGTTCTGCCTCGGTGGCGGGGTGGGCCTCGCCGGCAACGCCGACATCGTGGTGGCCTCCGACGATGCCACCTTCGGCCTGCCCGAAGTCGACCGCGGCGCCCTCGGCGCGGCCACCCACCTGTCGCGGCTCGTGCCCCAGCACCGGATGCGGTCGATGGTCTACACGGCCGAGCCCGCCACCGCCGCCGAGCTCCACCACTACGGGTCGGTGCTCCGGGTCGTGCCCCACGACGAGCTGGTGTCCGCCGCCTACGAGGTGGCCGAGGACATCGCGGCCAAGAGCCCCACCATCATCCGTCGGGCGAAGGAGTCCCTCAACGGCATCGACCCGGTCGACGTGCGGACGAGCTACCGGCTCGAGCAGGGCTTCACCTACGAGCTCCACGTGGCCGGCGTGGCCGACGAGCAGCGGGCCGCCTTCGTGGAGAAGCGCGACGCCGACACGACGCGATGACCGCGACCACCCTCCGACGACACCCGGCCGGTGACCCGGCCGCCCGGCAGACAGGACCCACGCATGGCTGACAAGCGCCTCACCCTCGACGAGTTCGTGGCCGAGCTCTCCTCGGGCATGACCATCGGCATCGGTGGGTGGGGATCGCGCCGCAAGCCGATGGCCGCCGTGCGCGCCATCCTGCGCTCCGACCTGACCGACCTGACCGTCGTGTCCTACGGAGGCCCCGACGTCGGCCTGCTCTGCGCCGCGGGCAAGGTGCGCCGGGCCGTCTACGGCTTCGTGACCCTCGACTCCATCCCCACCGACCCGCACTTCAAGGCGGCCAGGCAGTCGGGTGCCGTCGAGGCCATGGAGGTCGACGAGGGGATGTTCTACCTGGGCCTCCTGGCCGCGTCCCAGCGGATCCCCTTCCTGCCCACCCGCGCCGGACTCGGCTCGGACGTCCTGGAGGTCAACCCGGGGCTGCGCACCGTGGTGTCGCCCTACGACGACGGCGAGGAGCTCGTGGCCATGCCGGCCCTACGGCTCGACGCCGCGGTGGTCCACGTCAACCGGGCCGACGCCGCCGGGTCGGGGCAGATACTCGGGCCGGACCCCTTCTTCGACGACCTCTTCCTCGGGGCCGCCGACAGACGGTTCGTCACCACGGAGGGCGTGGTGCCGACCGGTGAGCTCGCCGCCGGGGGCCCCCTCCAGTCGCTGTGCATCAGCCGCCTCCTGACCGACGGTGTGATCGAGACGCCCGGCGGCGCCCACTTCACCGCGTGTGTGCCCGACTACGGGCGCGACGAGGCGTTCCAGAAGGAGTACGTGGCGGCGGCGGGCGATCCTGACGCCTGGGCCGCCTTCGCCGACCGGTTCCTCGCCGTCGACGAGGACGGCTACCAGGCCACCGTCCGGGAGACCACCGAGGCCAGGGCCGCGGCCAGGGCCGCCAAGGAGGGCGCATGACCGACACCACCCCCACCGGGGTCTCCCGGGCCGAGTACTGCGCCATCGCCTGCGCGGACGTCTTCCGCGGCGACGGCGAGGTGATGGCCAGCGCCTTCGGCACGGCGCCGGCCCTCGGCGCCCGACTGGCCCGTCTCACCTTCTCCCCCGACCTCGTCCTGACCGACGGCGACGCCGCCCTCGTCGACGGTGCGCCGCCGCTCGGGGCGGCACCCTCGACGCTCGTGCTCGAGTCCCACATGCCCTATCGCCGGGTGTTCGACGTCGTGTGGTCCGGTCGACGCAACCTCATCATGATGGCGTCCCAGATCGACCGCACCGGCAACCAGAACATCAGTGCCATCGGCTCCTGGGCGCGGCCCAAGGCGCAGCTCGTGGGGGTGCGCGGCGCCCCGGGGAACACCGTCAACCACTCGACCAGCTACTGGGTGCCGAACCACTCGACCCGCTCCTTCGTCGAGCAGGTCGACGTCGTGTCGGGCGTCGGGTACGCCCGCGCCGCCGCCGCCGGGCCGTCGGCGACCCGGTTCCACGAGATCCGCTACGTCATCTCGAACCTCGGGGTCTTCGACTTCGCCACGGCCGACCACACGATGCGGCTGGCGTCGGTGCACCCGGGCGTGACGGTCGAGGAGGTCGTCGCCGCCACCGGGTTCGCGCTGGTGGTGCCCGACGAGGTGCCCGAGACCCGCGACCCCACCCCCGAGGAGCTCGATCTGCTCCGCACGGTCCTCGACCCGCGCGGCCTGCGCGACCGCGAGGTGAAGGCGTGACCCACCCCGCGCTGCACACCCCCTTCTGCGACCTCGTCGGGGTGCGGTACCCGATCGTGCAGACGGGCATGGGATGGGTGGCCGGCCCACGACTGGTGGCCGCCACGGCGGAGGCCGGAGGCCTGGGCATCCTGGCGTCGGCGACCATGACCTACGACGAGCTCGTCCGGGCCATCGGGGAGGTGCGGGCCCGGACGGACGAGCCGTTCGGGGTCAACATGCGCACGGACGTCGCCGACGTGGGCGACCGGGTGGCGCTGATGATCGACAACGGGGTCCGGGTGGCGAGCTTCGCCCAGGCGCCGAGCCCGGACCTGGTGGAGCGGTGCCGCACCGCCGGGCTGGTGGTGATGCCGACCATCGGCGCCCGGCGGCACGCCGAGAAGGTCGCCGGCTGGGGTGTCGACGCGGTGATCGCCCAGGGGGGCGAGGGAGGTGGCCACACCGGGACCGTGCCCACGTCACTCCTGACGCCGGCCGTGGTGGACGCCGTGGGCGACCGGGTGGCCGTGATCGCCGCCGGCGGATTCTTCGACGGCCGGGGCCTCGTCGCCGCCCTGGCCTACGGTGCCTCGGGCATCGCCATGGGGACGCGCTTCCTCCTGACCCAGGAGAGCCGGGTGCCCGACGCGGTGAAGGCGCTCTACCTGCAGACCCCCGCCACCGGGACGGTGGTCTCGACCGCGGTCGACGGGGCGCCCCAGCGGGTGATCCGCACCCCGCTCGTCGACCATCTCGAGAAGTCGGGGTGGCTGCGGGCCCTGCCCCGCGCCCTCGCCAACGCCCACGCCTTCCGCAAGGAGACCGACACGACGCTCCTGGCGCTGCTCAAAGAGGGGAACGCCATGAAACAGGGCAACGACCTGACGTGGCCCCAGGTGGTCATGGCGGCCAACGCGCCGATGATGACCAAGGCGGCCCTGGTCGACGGGCGCACCGACGTCGGCGTGCTGCCGACCGGTCAGGTCGTCGGGGCGATCGAGGAGCTACCCACCGTCGAGGAGCTGATCACGCGCGTCATCGGCGAGGCCGGGGCCGTCCTCGACCGTCTGTCCGCACC
>Ga0181528_10000788_pt1 | contig 20955 bp, 22 predicted proteins | sample PEATcosm2014_Bin_47_FD_119742 | JGI IMG/M metagenome (GOLD analysis project Ga0181528, IMG submission 119742) | Peatland microbial communities from MTU Mesocosm Facility, Houghton, MI, USA - PEATcosm2014_Bin10_10_metaG | ecosystem: Environmental > Terrestrial > Soil > Wetlands > Peat | place...
CCACCGAGAATATCGCCTATCAGACCAGCCGGACGGTCAAGAAGACCCGCATGCCCGCTGGGCTCGTGAAGAAGATGTCGCTGGCCGTACTCGTGGATCAATCCGTCACGTGGGAAAAGGATGGAAAAGGCATGAAGAAGGTTCTCGTGCCGCCCGCCCCGGAGACCATGAAGATCATCCACGATGTGGTGGCCGGAGCCACCGGTTTCAGCCAGGATCGGGGCGACCAACTGGTAATTGAGACGCTGCCTTTCGAATCCACGCTCGAAATCGAGCCGCCAGCGGCTCCCGGCTCTGTCCCCGCGCCGCCGAAGCCCACCGGACTGGCCGGGCTGCCGATCGAAATGAATCGCAAGAACCTCTTAATTGGTGGGGGCGCGGCGGCGGGCGTCATCGTGCTGGGATTTCTGCTGGCCCTGCTGCTCCGCAAGCGCAGGAAACGCGCCAGGGCAGCCACTACACCGGATGAACTTGAGGCGGGCGATACTCCCGCGGGGCGGGCCGCCCTCGCGGCCGCCCAGGCGCAGAATGAGCTGGAAGCTCAACTCGCCGAGCGCGACGCTTTACAGCAAAAGAGCGATGCGCAGGTATTAAGCAACCTGAAGCTGGCGCCGGTGATTACCAAAAAGGCCGAGGTATTGGCTAAACATCTGCGCGAGAAGGTTACCAAGGAACCAGAAGTTTCCGCCCAGATCCTGCGGGCGTGGATCCGCGAGGAGGAGCAGTGAGGCTTCGGAAGCGCGCCCGATGATTGTCAATACAACCAAATCCGAGGAGACCGTATCGGGGCTGAAGAAGGCCGCGATGCTATTGGTGGTGTTGGGCGAACAAACCAGCGCGGAACTGCTGCAGCAGCTTTCCGAGGAAGATGTCCAGAAGGTCAGCCGCGAAGTGGCCAAGATCACTTCGATCTCCGGAGAACAGGCGGAAACGGTTTTGAACGAGTTCCACCATATCTCGACGGCGGGAGATTACGTGGCGCGCGGCGGTATGGAATACGCCCGCAAACTCCTGATGACGGCGTTCCCTTCCGATGTGGCCAAGCGTCTTCTGGACCGCCTGACCAAGGCTCTCGGCGCCGAAGCCGCGTCCTTCGACGCCATCCAGAAGGCCGACCCCGGCCAACTCGCCAAGTTCATTCACAACGAGCACCCGCAGACCATCGCACTGGTGCTTTCGCACCTCAACCAGACGCAGGCCGCAGCCCTGCTGACTTCGCTTCCGCCGCAGATGAGGGCGGATGTGGCGCTGCGCATGGCGAGTCTGGACCAGATTTCTCCCGAGGTGATTCTGAAGATTGCTTCGGTAATCGGCCAGAAGCTGAAGACATTGGGCGAGTTCGCGCGCGAATCCTACGGAGGCGTGCGCGCGGTGGCGGAGATGCTGAACCGGCTTGACTCCACCTCGACGCGGGAGATCCTGACGCACATCGAACAGCAGGACACCAATATCGCCGAGACGATCCGCCATCTGATGTTCGTATTCGAAGACCTGCTGTTGATCGACCCCATGGGCTTGAAGGAGGTACTGGCGAAGGTTGATCGCAAGATCCTGACGGTAGCTTTAAAAGGCACGAGCGAGCAGCTGAGGAATCAGATTTTGGGATCGATGTCGCAACGCGGGGCCGACATGCTGCGCGAAGACATGGACGCTCTCGGTCCGATCAAGATCAAGGAAGTGGACGCGGCGCAGCAGCAGATTATCGCCGTGGTCCGGCAATTGGAATCGGAAGGAGTGCTGAGCCTGAAGGGCACGGTGGGAGAGCAGTATGTCGTCTAAGATTGTGCTGCCGGGGGAGAAAAGCGACGTCGGGCCGGTTCAGTGGCCAAGGGTGGGAGCCACGGGAAGCGCGCCGCCGGCCGCCAAAGCACCCGCGGCCGATCCGGCAGCTCAGATGGCCGAACTGGAAGCGCGGTATCAACAAAAGGTGTGCGCAGCCCATGCCGCCGGGACGCGGGAGGGCGAAATCGCCGGCAGGAACCGTGCCACGGCGGAACTTCAGCCGGTCATCGAGCGGTTGACCCGATCGATTCAGGAAATCGTCAACCTTCGCGCTCGCCTGCGGCGCGAGGCGGAGGCCGATGTGGTGCAACTGGCGCTGGCCATCGCCCGGAGGGTCATCCGGCGCGAAGTGGCGGCGGACCCCGACGCCTTGCGCGGGCTGGTGATAGCCGCGCTGGAGAAACTCCAGGGTCAGGAAATCTCGCGGGTGAAGGTTCACCCGTCGCACGTGGTGGCGGTGAAAGCCGGCCTGGAGCAGGCGGTGAGCGGAGGGGTGGTAGAGGTACTCGCCGATTCCTCGCGCGAATTAGGATCGGTGATATTTGAAACCTCTCGTGGGAATCTGGACGCCTCCGTGGATTCCCAGCTTCAGGAGATCGAGCGCGGTCTGGCCGACCGTTTGCGCAAACAATCATGACCGAAAAAATCTCGCTCGCGCCCTACCTGGCGCAACTCGACAGCATGCCTCGATTTCGTTGGACCGGTCAGGTGACCGAAGTGATCGGCCTGTTGATCGAATCGCGGGGACCGAACGTGGCCATCGGCGATTTTTGCGAGGTCCGGGCCTCCAACGGGCGCCGCATTCGCACGCAGGTCATCGGATTTCGGCATGGACGAGTGCTGTCCATGCCGCTGGAAGAAATGGAGGGCGTGCAACTGGGCGACCTGGTGGAGGCGCGTAGCGAGGACGCCCGGGTGGAAGTGGGACCGGGCCTGCTTGGCCGCGTGATCGACGGTTTCGGAAAACCGATCGACGGCGGTCCAGGTGTCGACGTGCGCGACACCTATAGCCTGCACGGCGAGGCGACCAATCCGCTCGATCGCGAGCATATCAGCCAGCCTCTGGTTACCGGGATTCGCGCCATCGACGGCCTGCTTCCTTGCGGAAAAGGGCAACGGCTGGGGATTTTCGGCGGCAGCGGGGTTGGGAAAAGTACGCTGCTGGGCTCCATGTCACGCCACAATTCGGCCGACGTGACCGTGATCGGGATGATTGGCGAACGCAATCGCGAGGTGCGCGGTTTTCTGGAAAAGGAATTGGGGCCTGAGGGGCGAAAGCGGTCGGTGGTGGTCTGCGCCACTTCGGAACGGCCGGCACCCCTCCGCGTGCGCGCCTGTTTCGTGGCCTTGGCGGTCGCCGAATATTTTCGCGATCAGGGCGCCAACGTCCTGCTGGTGATGGATTCCGTCACGCGCCTGGCGATGGCGCAGCGGGAAATCGGGTTGGCGGCCGGCGAGCCACCCAGCCAGAAAGGCTACACGCCGTCGGTGTTCCATCTGTTGCCCAAGGTGCTGGAGCGGGCGGGGAATTTCCGCCGCGGCTCGATTACCGGGTTCTTTACCGTGCTGGTGGAGGGCGACGATTTCAACGAGCCCATTTGCGACGCGGTGCGAGCCATTCTCGACGGCCATATCATTCTTTCGCGGCAGCTCGCGGCGCAAAATCATTACCCCGCAATCGACATTCTGCACTCGGTCAGCCGGCTCACATCGGCGATCGCCACCCCCAAGCAGAAAACCGGCGCCGCGCGGCTGCGGCAGGCTCTTTCCGCCTATCACGATGCCGAGGATTTGATCCAACTGGGGGCCTACGTGGCCGGAACCAATCCCATGCTCGACGCCAGCATTCGCGTGCGCCCCGAGATCCTGGAATTCCTGCGCCAGGACCACACCGCCAGCGTGCCAATCGACCAGACGCTGGCCCGGCTGGAGCAGGTGGCTGCGCATCTCGACCAGGCGGCCCCGGCGCAGAATCTACCCGCTAAGAAAACCAAATGACAACCTTCCAATTTCCCCTGCAAAAGGCGCTCGATTGGCGCCGTACCCAGCTCGCAGTGGCGGAAGCGCGCGTCCAGCAGCAACTCGCTGCCTTGGCGGCGCTCGATCAGGCGCGAGCCGAACTGGACGCCATGAGCCAGCGGACGGAGCTCGAAGTGCGCCGGTTCGCGCCGCTCGACGGCGGGCACCTGGCGACGTGGGATACTTTTCGGCTGGCGATCCGGGCGCGAACGAGAGATCTGGCTGGAAAGCGCGCGGAATGCCAAAAGGAGCTGGCGACGCGGCAAAGCGCAGTGCTGGAAGCCCGGCGCCGCTGCCGGCTTCTGGAGCGCCTCAAAGAGCGCCGGTGGGCGGAATGGCATGCGGCCGCCGAACGGGAGTTGGACGAACTGGCGGCTGACTCCTATCTGGCGCAGTGGGCGCGGCGCCGGGCGTTGTCCATATAATGGAGCCAATGAGTCCTGAAATCATCGCCGAGATCCAATTGCCAGAAGTTCCGTTAACTGTCGAAGGGGCCAGCGTTCTGCACCAGATGATGCGATTTCGCTGGAGCGCCTGGCGCGCTCTTTCGGAGAGCGCCCGCTCGTCGATGATCGCCGAGGCGGCGGAACTGCTGGGTTCGTGGGAGAAGCCCAATGAGGGACGGCAGAGCGCCATTTTTTCGCTGCTGGGTCATAAGGGCGACCTGATGTTAGTCCATTTCCGGCGCACGTTCGAGGAGTTGAACCAGGCGCAGACGCAGCTCTCGCGGCTGGCGCTGAGCGATTACCTGGAGCCCACCGGGTCCTACGTGTCCATAGTCGAACTGGGCCTGTACGAATCGTCGACGGACACTTATGGGGAGCTGGCGCGGCGGAATATCAAGCCTCACTCGGAAGAGTGGAAGCGCGAAATCGAAGCCGTGCTCGAGCGCCACCGCAAGGCCATGGCGCCGCGCCTGTGGCCCGAGGTTCCCCCCGCCAAATACATCTGCTTCTACCCCATGGACCGGCGCCGCGGCGAATCGAAGAACTGGTACCAGGAAGCCATGGCCGACCGGCAGCGCATGATGAAGGAGCACGGCCTGATCGGGCGGCGGTATGCAGGCGAAGTGCGGCAGATCATCACCGGGTCGATCGGCTTCGACGATTGGGAATGGGGTGTCGACCTGTTCGCCGAAGAACCTCTGGTTTTCAAAAAGTTGATCTACGAAATGCGCTTCGACGAGGTAAGTGCGGTGTATGCGCTATTCGGCGCGTTTTACGTGGGACTGCGGGTGGCGGCGAGCGGGCTAAAGGATTTTCTGCGGCTGTGACAGATCCCGGGGTTTCCGAAAGAGGCGCTAAGCTGGAGTCATGATCACGGCGGGACGGCGAAAGTCGATCGCATTTTATATTGCGTTCGGCATTGGCCTTATCCTGGTCATCCTGATCCTCTATTTTGGATGGGTGCAACTCAACTGGCGGCACGGGGCGCTACTGGTTCTCGGCATTCTGCTGCTGGTCATCATCATCAGCGGCGTCATCCTCAATACCATTTCGCTGGTGCGCGAAATCCACCGCAATGAGCAAAAGGACGCGTTCATCAACGCCGTCACGCACGAACTGAAGACGCCGGTCGCGTCCATCCGGCTGTACCTGGAGACGCTGCAGACCCGCGCCGTCGACGAAGAGAAGCGCAAAGAATTCTATCGCATCATGCTGGACGACAGCGACCGCCTGCTGGCCACCATCGAGCAGGTGCTGCGCACCGGCCGGATGGGCGCCGCGGGGCGCGGGCTCAACCTGGTGCGCATCGATCTCAATCCGCTGGTGGAAGAATGCGTGACGCGGGCGCGCGCGCTGCACCGCATCCCGCAAGAAGCGATCGCATTTCGCCCGGGGGCGCCGGTCAGTATCATGGCGGACCTGGAAGAAGTGCGAGCGGCCGTCTCGAACCTCATCGAGAACGCCGTCAAATACTCCGGCAAGGACGTCCAGGTGCTTGTGGAGACCGAGCAGATTGACGGTTACGTGCTGATGCGCGTCAAGGACGCCGGCGTGGGCATTCCGAAAACCGAACTGAAGCGCGTGTTCAAGCGCTTTCACCGCGTTCCCGGACCGCTGGCGTCGCGGGTGAAGGGCACCGGGCTGGGACTGTTCATCGTGCGCTCGGTGGCCAGGCGCCATGGTGGACGTGCCTGGGCGGAAAGCGAAGGGGCGGGCCGCGGGAGCACATTCTTTCTCAAATTGCCGGTGGCGAAATGACGCAAATTCTGGTGGTGGAAGACGAGCTGCACCTGGCCGAGGGGCTGCGCTTCAATCTGGAGCTGGAAGGGTATCAGGTGCGCGTGGTGGAGACCGGCGAAGCGGCGCTGGATATTCTGCGCGTGCCGGAAGCGCCGGTGGAAGTGGTAGTGCTCGACGTCATGCTGCCGGGCAAAGACGGATTCGCGGTGATGTCGGAATTGCGGCAGGCGGGGCAGTTCGTGCCCACCCTCATGCTGACGGCTCGCGGCCATCCGGAGGACATTTTGAAAGGGTTCGCCGCCGGAGCGGACGACTATCTCACCAAGCCTTTCGAGCTGGCGATTCTGCTGGCGCGTTTGCGCGGACTGCTGCGCCGCCGCGACTGGCTGCGCGCGCCCGTGAACCATGTCGCCAAGCCGCAGCCAACGGACACTTTCACATTCGGCGACAAGTCGGTGCATTTCGACCTGCTGGAACTGCGCGTGCGCGGCCAAATTTTCCCGCTGACGCTGATGGAGGCGAACCTGCTGCGCTATTTGATCCAGCACGAGGGCCGGCCGGTCTCGCGCAAGGCGATGCTCGAAGACGTGTGGGGTCTGCATGAGGACACCGACACGCGGGCCATCGATAACTTCATCGTCCGTCTACGGCGGTATATCGAAGATGAGCCGGCGCGGCCTCGCCATTTACTGACGGTGCGCGGCGTGGGATATCGATTTGTGGCGGCGCCGGCGGCGGCGAAGTAGGGATCTGCCGTTCGGAAATGGGTCGGCCATACTTGGCATCGCTGAGTGGTGGCTATTTCCAAAATCGCCCAGAACAGTAATCCGCCGATGACTACCGCGTCCAGGAGTATGCCGACGCCTGCGAACAAGACTGGAAGTCCGATGCAGACGACCGCAGCAACTGACCAAAGGACGAGCCACTGAGCTGAATTCGGATAGTTCCCACCATGCCGCTGATTGGCCGTCGCCCCATCCGCGGTTTGGATGGACGCTGCAAATACAAAGCCGCAGGCGCTGCTTGGGTTTTCGAGCTTGCATTTCGGGCATTGCATGAGGCGGCTGCCTTACAATTCCGCCAGCACCGACGCGGCGTGGCCTTTCGCCTTCACCGTGGCGTAGATCTTTTCGATCTTCCCATCCGGCCCGATGACGAACGTGGTGCGCTCGATGCCCATCACTTTGCGGCCGTACATATTTTTCTCTTTCCAGACGCCATAAGCTTCGGCGGCGGACTTCTGCTCGTCGGCCAGCAGAGTGAAAGGCAGATCGTATTTCTGTTTGAACTTCGCCTGCGACGCCGGCTTGTCGGGCGAGATGCCGACCACCGCGGCGCCCTTTTTGGCGATGGCCTTGGCGCTATCGCGGAACTCGCAGGCCTCGACCGTACAGCCCGGCGTGTCGGCCTTGGGATAGAAATAGAGCACTACGCGCTTGCCCTTCAGATCGGACAAGCGAAACTCCTGGCCCGCGTCAGTGTGCACGGTAATCTCAGGAGCCGGATCGCCTACTTTCAACATTGCGTCACCCCAGTTTTTGTTTGAGCAAATCCGTTACCACAACTACGTTTGCCTGGCCGCGCGTGGCTTTCATCGCCTGCCCCACCAGGAAATTGATGACCGTCGTCTTACCGCCGCGGTATTGCTCCACCTGCTTCGGATTGGCGGCGATCACGTCCTCGATCACTTTTTCGAGCGCGCCCGAATCGCTGATCTGCTTCAGCCCTTCGCGCTCCACGATGGCGGCCGGCGCTTCGCCCGAGGCGAACATCTTGGGAAAGATCTCTTTCGCCAGTTTGCCGGAGAGTTGATTGCCGGCAATCAACCTGACCAGTTCGCCGAGATGCTCCGCGCTCACCGTCGAGTCAACCACCTCTTTCCCCTCGGCCTTCAGCATTGCCATCAGGTCGCCCATCACCCAATGCGCCGCCATTTTGGGATTGCCGGAGACGTGCGCGACTGTCTCGAAATACTCGCTGGTGGCGCGCGAGGCGGTCAGCACATCGGCGTCGTATTCCGAGAGCCCATACTCCTCCAGGAATCGCGCCCGCTTGCGGGCGGGCAACTCCGGCATGGCGGCCTGGATGCGGGCCAGCCATTCGCCGCCGATGCGCAGCGGGACCAGGTCGGGCTCGGGGAAATAGCGATAATCGTGCGCTTCTTCTTTGCTGCGCATGCTGGCGGTTTCGCCCAGATCAGGATCGAACAGGCGCGTCTCCTGCGCCACGCGGCCGCCGGCGTCGATCAGCGCCACCTGGCGCGCGATTTCGTAGTCGAGCGCCTGCTTCAGGAAGCGAAACGAATTCAGATTCTTCACTTCGGCCTTGGTGCCGAGCTTTTCCTCGCCGTTGAGCCGCACCGACACGTTGGCGTCGCAGCGGAGATGGCCTTTTTCCATGTCGCAACTCGACACCTGGATGAACTCGAGCGCCTGTTTCACGGCGGCCAGATAGGCGTACGCTTCGTCGGAACTGCGCAAATCGGGTTCGCTGACGATTTCGATGAGCGGCGTGCCGCTGCGATTGAGGTCCACGTAAGAGAAGCGGCTGGAATCCTTGAAGCCTTCGTGGATGCTCTTGCCGGCGTCGTCCTCCATATGCACGCGGGTCACGCGGATGCGCTTCGGGACGCCATCCACCGCGATATCGACATGGCCCCACTCGGCGAACGGCTCGTCGTACTGCGAGATCTGGTAGCCCTTGGGAAGGTCGGGGTAAAAGTAGTTCTTGCGGGCGAAGCGGGAGTGCGGGCGGATGCGGCAGTTCAACGCCAAGGCGCCTTTGATGGCCAACTCCACAGCGGCGCGATTCAAGACGGGCAGGGCGCCCGGTAAACCTAGGCAAACCGGGCAGACATTTGTATTCGGCGGTGCTCCGAACCCGGTGGGGCATCCGCAAAAGATTTTCGTCGCGGTGGCGAGCTGCACGTGAATTTCGAGTCCCACGACAGCCTCGTAGCGCGCGATGGCATCGGGCGTGGCCATAGCAAGCATAGTGTCCTTCTATTGTAAAGCCAGCTTGCTGAAGACGCGTCTGGTGGGTGCGATGAGTCTATTTCTTCTGCTCCGGCGGACCGGGTATGGCGGCCGGCGCCTTCTCCGATTTCGCCGTGGCTTTCGGCTTCCAGAAGCCGGGGTCGGCATCGATCACGCTCTGTGAGGGCAGGCTCATGGCCGGCTTCACTTCGAACAGGTTATCCTCCATGGAGACGAAAACATCTCCCGTACCTGTCATCAACTGCTGGTACGTGGACTCCGCCATCCCCGCCTTGAGAGCCTTCTCCCGGTCAGGCTCGGCGTCCAGAAATTTCATGGAATCCATCATGGTGACGAACAGAAACGTTCCCGACGGCGCACCTGCCGTCACTTGGTATCCGAGGATGCACATGTCGACGCTGCTCTTGGCATAGGCGCCGAAAATGGCCTTCGCGCCGGCGGCGAGATCTTCGTCCTTGCCCAGTTTGATCCGGTAGGTCGCCACATCGATGAATCGGGTTTTCGCCAGATTCAGGCTTTCCGGTTTGTAGCTCAGATCGGGACGGTACACTGCCCACATACGCCGCGAGTTCACCCGCAATTCACCATCGCGCGAGTCGAGCGTGTTCACGGAACTTTTCAGCGGCTCGTTGGCATTGAACCTTCCGTATTCCTCATTGACCGCGAACGAGGGCATGGGCTGAACGAACCACACCTGGCTCAAGCCCGACACGGAGTCCAACGCATAATAATGCATCGGGGCGCCAGCCTTGCGAAGGGCCGCCGACCATTCCGCCTCCACCTTTTCGTGCGCCCCGGTCCGCCCCTCTTTGACCGTCTCGATATCGATCTTGATCACCGGCGCTGGTTGGGCAGACATGGGCATCGCACTGAAGCCCGCCACCATCAGTAATGGGACTGCTATTCTCATAATCCCCGACTTTCCGCCTTATTAGGCCAAGCGGGTTGACCATATCATGTTCGCTGCGCAATGTCTCTCCGGTGAAACCTAGTCCGAATGCTACCATCGCATTTATGGCCAAATTCAAGCCGGCCAGGGCGAAGAAACAAACGGCGCCAGCGCCGCAGGGCGCGATTCCCTGCGTGGTGATGGTGATTCTTGCCATCGCGGGCGTCATGCTGCTGCTGTTCTTCGTGATGAAATCTTCCGGCAGCTAACCGATCATGAGAAACCACGACTTTCAGCCTGGCGATATGCGGCCCGTGGAAATCACTACGGGGTATCTGATGACCGCCGAGGGTTCGGCGCTCATCAAAGTAGGCAACACGCATGTGCTTTGCGCCGCCACAGTGGAAGACACGGTGCCATCTTTCCTGCGTAATTCCGGTAAAGGGTGGGTGACCGCGGAGTATTCCATGCTGCCGCGGTCGACGGCCAAGCGTACGCCGCGCGAGGTCACCAAGGGCCGCCCCTCGGGCCGCACGCACGAGATCCAGCGGCTCATCGGACGCTCGATGCGCGCCGTGGTGGATACCGCGGCGTTGGGTGAACGCACGGTGGTGATCGATTGCGACGTGCTGCAGGCCGATGGCGGAACGCGCACGGCGTCGATTACAGGCGCGTTCGTGGCGTTGGCGCTGGCGATGCGGCGCCTGGTGGAGTTCCGCGTGTTAAAGGCGATTCCTCTGCGCGATTACGTGGCTGCCACCAGCGTGGGCATTGTGGGCGGAGTTGCCATGCTCGATCTGTGCTACGAAGAAGACTCGCGCGCCGACGTGGACATGAACGTGGTGATGACCGGCGCGGGCAAGTTCGTGGAAGTGCAGGCGACGGCCGAGCACGCGGCGTTCGACGATGGCCAGATGGCCGCCCTGATCGCGTTGGCACGCGCAGGAATTGCGCAGCTGGTTGAGATTCAGAAGAAGGTGGCGCCGATTTGATTCGCTTGCAATGCGCCACCGGGAATCAGGGGAAATTGCGGGAATTCCGTATGGCTGCCGGGTTGGCGGCGGTGGAAATCGAGCTGCTGCCCGGGTTCAAGCAGATCGAACCTTGCGTGGAAGATGGCCGCACCTTCGAAGAGAATGCCGCCATCAAGGCGCTCTACTACGGCCGGCACTCCGCGGGACTGCTTTTCGCCGACGATTCCGGCCTCGAAGTGGATGCGCTCGACGGCGCGCCGGGCGTCTTCTCGGCGCGATTCTCCTTAATGCATCCGCCAGTGGAAGGTGCGCCGATGACGGTGGACGAGGCGAATAATCGCCTGCTACTCGAAAAACTCCGCGGCGTGGAAAATCGTGCCGCTCGCTTCGTGTGCGCCATCGCGCTGGCGGAGGCCGGCAAATTGCGCGGGCTGTGGCGCGGCGCGGTGGAAGGAACGGTCATCGACGAAGCGCGCGGCAAAGGGGGCTTCGGTTACGATCCGCTGTTCTACTGTCCGCGGGTGGGATGCACATTCGGAGAGGCTACCCAGGAGCAGAAATTCGCGGTGAGTCACCGGGGGCAGGCGCTGCGAAAGATGTTGGACGCGATCGGATAGGGACGTCGCGCGGGCTTCAGCCGGCAGCGCCGAGACTCAGAGCTCCTGAGGCCGTGGATGACTCTGTTCACGTCGACGGAATAACGTTATGGCCACGGATGGGCACGGATTCCCACGAATAAGAAGGACTCGGTTTTATCTGTCTGAATCCGTCCGTGGCCAAACTTGTTTTGCGAAGCTCAGCTCAGGTTCATTCCCCGCAGTTTCCAAAACTGTGGATAGACCTGGTGGAATTTAAGTTGACGGCTTCCGGAGTTACGAAAACAGGCTCAAGTCAAATTTCCCGGGGCCACCGAAACTCCGGGACGACCTCAGGAGGCCCGAGACTCCTCTCGGCGGGATGGTTCGAGAAAAGTCTCGCTCCAGCAGCCTGAAGGCTGCGCCACGAATTCAAGCGGCGCACAATGCCAATTCGGCGCGGGATTCCACTAACGGATGCCGGCAGGCGCTTAACATGCGCACGGCGGCGAAGGTCAAATCCTCGCCAATTCCCGGCCTGCGAGAGACCTCGAGGACGCGTTGGGCCAGTTCGGCCGTGCTGGCCTGAGGGGACTCTTCGACGACGCCCAACACGGCGTCTTCCGAAACCGCCTCGCTGAAGATCGCGAGGAGGTCGCCGGCTTCGATTCGGATCGCTTTCTGACGATGAACGGCGCGTGTCGAAAGCCCCAGAGCCGCACCCGTCCGTTCCAGGCGCTCGATGCCGCCGTGGCGGATGAGCAAAGGGGCTTCGTGTCCGGCATTGACGTATTGCAGCTGACGGCCCGCGGGATCGATGCGCGCGTAGAACCAGGGTACACAAAGATCGCGGGGGCCGAGTAGATGGAGCACGCTGTTGAGCTCGCAGGCAAGACCCGCCAGGTCGTCGCGGATTCCGGCACTTAGTCCGCGGACAAGTGCCGCGAAACCAGGGACATTGATGGACTGAATTTCGCCGGCAAACGGCAAGTCGCCGAAGGAGACTGACAGACCACTGCCGCCGTCTGGGATGAAATCGTAAAAATTACCGCGGTAATCGCAGGCGCACTGGCAGAATGCGTTGTAATCGAGCTCCGGGTGCCAATGAGTATTAGGAAGAGAACGTGTCCGCATACCTACTTGACGAGGACGAGGGCAATTTCAGTGAGCCCGAACCGTGGCAAGTATGTAAAGAATTGTATAGCGGCCGTGCTATTCGGCCACATTGTGCCGTTGGAGCAACGCCACGGCGCGCGATTCTCCGCCGCGTTCCGCCGCGCGGGCGTGGCGCCATGCCGCCGGGTAATCGCCGCGCACTGCGTAGATCTCCGCGAGCGAGGCGTGCGCCGCGGCGAATTCCGGGTCCAACTGTACGGAGTGCAACATCAGCCCGAGGGCTTGGTCCTCGCGCCCCTCCATGCGATAGAATTCCGCCAGATGCAGATAGGGCCGCGCGTTACCCGGTTCGCGCGCGATCCAGGCAAGCTGCTCCTCCATGTGTTTCCGCGTCGCGGCATCGAGGGCCGGCTGGATCACTTGCTTGCGCCAGAAGCTCACTGCGCGGCTCCCACCAACACGATGCGCACGTCCATTACGTTGGTGTTGGTCGGCCCAGTGATCACCAGATCGTCGAGCGGCTGAAAATAATGGTACGAGTCGTTGCCATCGAGATAACGGCGTGCGTCGGGATTGCGCTTTAAGGTATCGCCATCGGCGATGGCGCCGGCCGCATCGGTGGGGCCGTCGCTGCCATCGGTACCGGCGCTGAGCACGACGACATTCTTGAGACCGGCGATGTCCAGCGCCGCCGCCAGCACGAATTCCTGATTGCGGCCGCCGAGGCCGTCGCCACGCAGAGTCACGGTGGTTTCGCCGCCGGTGACGATGCAGGCCGGCGCCTTCACGGGCCGCGACGTGGACACGATCTCGCGCGCGATGGCGGCGTGCATGCGCGCGATTTCCCGCGTCTCGCCCTGAATCTCGCTGGAAAGCACCAGCGTTCGGAATCCCAGTTGGCGCGCTCTTTTGGCCGCCGCGTCCAGCGCCAGCCGATTGTTACCTACCAGCACGTTGCGCACGCGGCGGAAGAGCGGGTCGCCAGCCTTCGGGGTTTCCGGGAGTTCGCCGCGAGCGCCGCGCTCGATCCGCTCGCGGACGCTCGCCGGCACGCGCTCCACGAGGGCGAACTTTTGGAGGATCGCGAAGGCATCGGCGAAGGTGGAGCCGTCGGGCGCCGTGGGGCCTGAGCCGATGACGTCGAGGTCGTCGCCGATGACATCCGAGAGCAGCAGCGCTTCCACCGCGGCGGGCGCTGCCAGGCGCGCCAGTTGTCCTCCCTTGATGCGCGAGAGATGCTTGCGCACGCAGTTGAATTCGTGGATTGTGGCGCCGCAGGCCAGCAGCAGCTGCGTGGTGGCCTGTTTCTCCGCCAGCGTCACCGGCTCGGCCGGCAGCGGCAGCAGCGCCGACCCGCCGCCGGAGATCAGGCACAGAACCAGGTCGCCGTCGCCCGCCTGAGCGGCCATTTGCGCGATGCGCGTCGAGCCTGCGACGCCCGCCTCGTCAGGCAGCGGATGGCCGCACGGGTTGAGTTCGATGCGCCGCAGTTTCGCCGTGGCTCCGTACTTTACGTTCACCAGGCCGGCGGTAATGCACCGCCCCAGCACGCGCTCCGCGGCCAGCGCCATAGACGCGCCGGCTTTGCCCGCGCCCACCACGTAGATATTGCGGAAGCGCGAAAACTCGCGGCCACGAAGATGCCGCAGAACGGCATCCACAGGATCGGCCGCGGCCAGCGCCGCTTTAAAGATGGATAGCGCCTGGCGGCGCAGAAGGCGGCTCATTTGAGAAGAGGGTGTGACAGAATAGCTTGTACGGTAACGGTCGGATCGTCGCTTTCGATGGCGATATGGACGTCGGCCAGGGCATAGCATTGGCGGCGCGCGTGGTAGAGCGCGGCGAGTTTTTCGGGATCGCGCGCCAACGGGCGATGCGACGCCTGGGCGACGCGCTGCTTCACCTTTTCGAGAGGGCAATCGAGCCAGACCGCCAGGCCATGGTCGAGCAGCAGGTCGCGATTCCGCGCCTCGGCGAATGCGCCTCCGCCCAGCGCCACTACCGCCGGATGTCCGCGTTCGATCCAGCGCACGTGCTGTGCGATCACTCCTGCTTCGATCCGCCGGAATTCCGCCTCGCCGCGACTATCGAAAATGGACGCGATGCTCGTCTTTTCGGCGCGCTCGATCTCCTCGTCTATATCGAAGAAACTCCAACCGAGCTCGCCGGCAAGGTGCCGGCCGATGGTGGATTTGCCGGAGGCCATAAACCCCACGACGTAGAGACCGGGCGTGCGTTTGAGCCTGATGTTCATGCCGTGCCGCTCATTTTCGCCATGCGCGCTTCCACCAGCCAGGGGCACAGCCGCGCCGCCGCTACCAGCAGCCAGCCAGCTTTGGGCGCGAGAACGGTGCGCGCCTCCCGCTCCACTCCCCGGCGAATCGCGCGCGCGCATTGCGCCGGACTGACCGCCATGCGGCGAGCGCGCACCACGCGATCGGGCGCGCTTCCCGCGAGCACGTGTTGCTGGAAGCTCGTGGTCACATAGCCCGGGCAAACCAGTAGGACCTTCACGTTATCGCCGCGCAATTCCATGCGCAAGCCCCCGGTAAGCGCCGTCACCGCGTACTTCGATGCGCTATACAAAGTCATCCAAGGCAGCGGAATTTTGCCGCCGATGGAGCCGACATTGACGATCATGCCGCTTTTCCGTCGGCGCATGTGGGGCGTCACTAGTTGAATCATCCCCAGAAGCGCGAAAAAATTCAACTCCATCATGCGCCGGATGTCGTCCATGGCCGCGTTCCAGGGAGGGCCGTAGACGCCTACGCCGGCATTGTTGATCAGGATGTCGATGGCGCCGAACCGCTCCAGCGTCCCCTCGACGACTCGCCGGCGTGTCTCCTCCATGGTAAGATCGCCCGCGGTGATCAGCGCCGGCGATCCGCCGGCCCGTGTCAGCCCTCCGGCCGACCGCGCCGTGAGCGACAGCTTCGCCCCGGCCGCCGCGAACTCGGCCGCGCAAGCCGCGCCGATACCGTCCGACGCCCCGGTAATCAGGACAACCTTGCCGTCAATTCGCATAGTGGTCCGTACTCGGGCAAGCTAAAGCATGCCCCACGTAGGACATGCTTCATTCAGCTTGTCCCGGAAAATGGTGGATTGCTGCCCCAGCCGTGAAAACGTCATAATGTTACCATGCCGTCGCGGCTCCTCCCGCTGTTTCCTCTGCAAGTGGTCGTCTTCCCCCGGACGCCGCTGCCGCTCCATATTTTCGAAGAGCGCTACAAAGAAATGGTGGGCGGCGCCATCCGCGATAACTCCGAATTCGGTATCGTTCTGGCCAAAGATGGCGGTATCGTCAATGCCGGCTGCACCGTCACGGTCGAAAAACTGGTCCAGATGTACCCCGACGGCCGCATGGACGTCCTGACGCGCGGCCAGCGCCGCTTCGAGATCCTCTCCCTGAACGAAGAGAGAGATTATCTGCAGGCGGAAGTGAACTATTTCGATGACGAAGACTCCGGCGATCCGGCGCCGGAACTGCGCGACCAGGCGCTCGCTCAGTTCCAGACCCTGATGCGATTGCCGGGTAGCGACCCGCGTCCCGATCCCGATTTGGCTGACCGGCAGCTCAGCTTTCAACTCGCCCACCACCTGCCCGACCTCGATTTTCTCAGTTCGCTCTTACGGCACCGGTCGGAGAACGAGCGGCTGAAGCAATTAAACCATTATCTGGCGCAGTACATCCCGCGCCAGCGGATCGTCGAGCGTATGAAGGAACTGGCGCCCAACAATGGCCACGGAGCCACACCCGCGGGGCTGTAAGCGATGACCTCGCTCACCGAGACCGCGCCCCAGCCGATGCGCAGCCCATGGGGCTTCATGGGATCCCTTTGCCTGCACATCTGGGTATTGGCGTGGGTGGCGTTGGTTCCCGCGATTCCAGCCGGGCGCACGAAATCTCTGTATGAGCGCGAAATCCAGCCGTACGAAAAACACATTGTCTGGTACAAATTGAGCGACCGTCTGCCAGACGTCAACCCGCCGGCAGCCAAGCGCGACGTGCGCCCGCTGCGCGCCAAAGTCAGGTTCGAGCAGAACATCGTCGCCGGCCCCAAGGATACGGATCGTCCGCCGCAATTGATCTTTGCCCCCGCGCCGGAGATCGCGCCCGTCAGGCCGCTGCCCTTGCCGAACATAGTCGCGCTGGCGCCGCGGCGGCCGCCGGCTCTGCCGTTCACGGCACCGCCGCTCCCACCGCGAGCACCGGAGCGTGCGCCCATCTTGCCCGATGCGCCGAAAGTCGCGGCGGCCGGGCTGGAGGCAAAACCTTTGCCGCTCGACGTGCCGGCGCCGCGCGCTCCACGTTTCACTCCGCCCAAGGATGCCAAGCTGCCTGTGCCCGCCGAGCCCGCGCCGCTGCCCTCCGCCCCCGAAATCGCGTCGGCAGCGCCCGATCTCAGCGCGCCGCTAGCATTGCCGCGGCAGCAGCGGAAGTTCGTGCCTCCCGCCACGCGCGTGGCCGCGCCCGAGGCTCCCGCGAGCATTTCGCCTCCACCCCCCGCGCTTACGGCCAAGGCGGCGGCGCCCGCGGAGACCTCTCTGGTGATCGCCGGCCTGAATCCGGCCAAGTCCACCGAAGTGCCCGCCCCACCGGGATCGATGAAAGGCGGATTCTCCGGCGGCCCCAAGCCGCAGCCCAGCGGCGGAGAAGGCACGCCGTCCGGGGCGTTGCTCGAAATCCCCAGCCTCACCGTTCAGGGGGGCGCCAAAGACCCTCAGCCTCCAATAATGGTGGCGAGCGTTTCGCCCACCTCGCCCGAAGGCCTGGCGGCGGCCCTCCGCGCGAGCGCACCCCCGGCAGCCGGTCCGGCCCATGGAGCAATCCGCGCTGCCAGAACTCCCGATCCGCGCATGCGCGGGAGACAGGTTTATAGCATGGCCGTGCAGATTCCCAACCTCACGAGCTATTCCGGCAGCTGGATGGTATGGTTCGCCAGCCGCGAAGCCGACAACGGCAAAGCGGAGGATGTGCGTCCTCCGCTCCCCCTGCACATGGTGAGCGCACGCTATATCCACAGCGCCGAAGAAGACCATGTGGAGGGCAAGGTGCGCTTGTGGGCGGTGATCGGCAAAGATGGACACGTGGGCGAGATCTCGCTGCTGCAGCATCTCGATGACCGGCTCGACCGCAGCGCGCAGGAAGCTCTCGGCAAGTGGCTCTTCCAGCCGGCCGCGTGCAACGGCGAACCGATCGATGTAGACGCAGTTTTCGAAATTCCTTTCAATCTCGCTCCCGCCAAACGTGCTCGATGACGACCCAATACCTTTTGATCGACGCCGACGACACGCTCTGGGAGAACAATATTTATTTCGAGCGTGCCTTCGATGAATTCGTATCCTTTCTGGATCACTCGGCGATGTCGCCCCAGGAAGTGCGCGCCGTGCTCGACGAGATCGAGGACGCCAACGCCCGCATTCACGGCTACGGCTCGCTGAATTTCGGGCGCAATCTGCGCCAGTGTTACGAGCGCCTGGTGGAACGCGCGGTGAACCCACAGGACCTGGCCACCGTAATGGCGTTTGCCGAGCGCATTCTCGAGTGCCCCATGGAGACCATCGCGGGCGTTCCGGAAACGCTGGAGTACCTGCACACCCGACACGATCTGACTCTTTTCACCAAGGGAAATCCCGAAGAGCAGAAGCTCAAAATCGATCGTTCCGGGCTCGGCCGATTCTTCCGTCACACCGCCATCGTGAAGGAAAAGGACACGGCCGCCTACGAGAGCATCGTTCGCGAGCGGCAGCTCGATCCGGTGCGCACCTGGATGGTCGGCAACAGCCCAAAATCCGACATCAATCCAGCTATGGAAGCGGGGCTCAACGCGGTCTTCATTCCCCATGCGCACACCTGGGTTCTCGAGAAGCAGGAGATTCGCCCCGGCGGCGGCCAGCTGCTGACGGTGGAGGCTTTCCCGGAGTTGAGGAGGCACTTCTGAAGGGGATATTCACCACAGAGCCACGGAACGCCAAAAGGCAAAACCGGAGACTCACCGAGGCGGCGGAGGCCACGGAGGGGTAACGTTGCGGGCCCTGTTTACGCTCTCGTGGCTTCGCTTCGGGGATACTCACCACAGAGCCACAGAGACACGGAGGAAGACGAAGTCAAAAGGCAAAACCGGAGCTCACTGAGGCAGCAGAGGACGCAGAGGGATGAGGGTTCCAGACCTCAGCGTCCTCGTGTTACAGGGAGTAAAATAACGGTTCAACTCCGGCGATGCTGCATATTTCCAACGCTCTCGTGGTCTTACTTTTGTGGCTGAACCTGGCCGGATTGGCCTTAGCGCTGCGAAGAATCAGCGGCTCCTGGGCCGTGACCAGGGTGGCATCGCCCATCGCCCTGGTGTCGGTCCTCTTCTGCGTCGAGCATTTCGTCGGACTTGGCCACCTCGCATGGCTGCTTCCCTTCAGTACCAGTTTCTCCCTCTGGATGGTAATCCGAGGGCGTGATTTTCTGCGCTCCCGTTGGCGTACGGAGGCGATTTTCCTGGCCGCGTTTTTATACGCCCTGGCGTGGCGCTATGCCTTCCCGGATATCGACGCCAGTTCGGAGAAGATTACCGATCTCAGCTTCATCGCCAACTACAGCGGCGGCGGCCGGCTTCCGCCGGTGGACCGCTGGCTGCCGCCGTTCGCATTCGACTTCTATTACGCGCTGCAACATTACGCTGCTGCGCTGATCGGCCGCCTGTTGGGCGCGGGTCCGGGAATGGCGTATAACCTGGGATTTTGCGTTCTCGTCGCGCTCGTCGTGACCGCCGCGGGAACTACCGCCATGCTGCTGGTCCGGCGGCGTCTCCCGGCGGTTCTTATGACCGCGACCTTCCTGCTGGGGGGAGTGGGAACGGCTCCGCTTATCCGGCAGATCAATCCGGCCCCGCCGCTGCACGCCAGCGTTCGCTTCATCGGAAGTTATCTGACACCGGAGAACGCCACCCTGGACTTCGGCCGCTGGCTCCTGCACGCCAGCCACGTCAACGCCGACACACCGGACCTGCCGGTGGAGACGTTCTCCTATCTGGTGGGCCTGGGCGATTATCACCCTCCTCTGAGCGGGTACCTGCTGCTCATGCTGGCGTTGTTGTGCATCGCCCACATCGAAAACGGCATGTCGGCGGAGCGGGCGCAAGCCGCACTGGCCGCGACGGTGCCGTTAATGATCGCCTGCAACTCGTGGCAGTTGCCGCTGCAAGCGGGATTGGCCGGCGGATACCTTTTGATCCGTCACTTTTCCGGGAAACGCGTCGATTGGAAAACCGTGGCGGCCGGGTTTGGCGCATCGCTCCTGCTGCTCCAACCCTTTCTCTTTCATTTCGGCTCGGCGGCAGTGGATGCCGGGATGGCCATCCGGCTGGTGCCGGGCGCGCTGCGAACGCCGCCGCTTCTCTGGCTGGCGACATTCTATCCTCTCGTCGTCCTGATACTGCTCCATCTCGTCTGCGGAGATCGATCGCGGCGTACGGTGGGACTCTGCCTGCTCTGGGTGCTCTTCCTGGCCGGCTCGGAGCTTTTCTACGTCGACGACCTGTATAGCGGCAAGTTCGAGCGCTTCAATACCGTGTTGAAATGGTGGGCCTGGATTTACTCGGGCGGCATGCTGCTGATCGGCGGCTGGAATCTGCGTTCTTCTTCGCGCGTCTGCCGGTTGGGTACGGCCGTGGTATTGATGCTGCTCCTCTGCTTCGGGGGGGAGTTGGCGAATCAATTCCTGACGGCGGGAAAGCCGCATATCGGCCAACTAGATGGCGCGGGTATCGTGCGCGACGATGCCGGCGAACGCGTGATGGTCGACCTGCTTCGCCGCGAGCCGTCTGCCATTGTCCTGCAACGCATTCCGAAAGACGCCTACACCATTCAGCCCGCTCTCACCATTTTGGCCGGGCAGACTGCCTATCTAGGCTGGGCGAGTCACGAAAATGTGTGGCGCGCGAATCGCACCGACATTGAGGTCCGCAGGCGCGAGGTGGAAACGTTCTTTCGGGGCGACTTGCCGGACAGTACGCTCTGGCTGGAATCGAACCGCATCGGCTACGTGCTTTGGCTGCGGGATGACAACCAACTACCGGCGCACACATTCGATAAATTGAACGGGCTAATCACGAATCGCTACGCGTGGCGTGGATATTACGAAGCTGGCGACTATCACGTCGGTCTATGGCAGAGGCGTCCCTGAGGCTTAACTCATACGCCGCAGCGCGACCATCGCAGCCCCGATCAATAGCAGCCCCAGAGCTACCAACCGTCCCCCGGAAAGCGCCGGAGCGGCAAACAATACGGGCGTTGGAGTTGGCCCGAGCGGAGTGGGTGTCGGCGTTGGAGTCGGAGTCGGTGTAGGGGTCGGAGTCGGACTCGCCGGAGTAAACCCGCTGATCGCCATAATGAACTGGAAGGTATTGCCGCCAAATGGGAAGTTGC
>Ga0181528_10000789_pt1 | contig 20937 bp, 10 predicted proteins | sample PEATcosm2014_Bin_47_FD_119742 | JGI IMG/M metagenome (GOLD analysis project Ga0181528, IMG submission 119742) | Peatland microbial communities from MTU Mesocosm Facility, Houghton, MI, USA - PEATcosm2014_Bin10_10_metaG | ecosystem: Environmental > Terrestrial > Soil > Wetlands > Peat | place...
ACGGGCAGATGCTTGATGTCATCCGCGGTAATGAGAACGCTGCGTTCGCCACTGGTCAAGATGGTGCTCGGCGCGGCCGTGACGGTGACCGTCATTTCCACTGATCCTATTTCCAGCTTGATGTTCGTCAAATTGAGCTGGTCGGCCGGATGCAGCACAATGCCATTCTCCTCGAACAAAGCGAAGCCCGCATGCTCCACGGTGATCGAGTAAGTAGCCGCGGGAATCGCGGTAAAGCTGAAGTATCCCGACCCATTGCTGATCGTCTCGCGATGATCCTTGGAGGCTTCATTCGTCAGCTTGATCTTTGCGTGCGGCACAACCGCGCCTGCCTGATCGTAGACAAAGCCCGATAGGGTTGCCGAAATGGTCTGTCCGCGGCCCGGCGACGGAAAGACAGCAAGCATCAGCGCCGCAAGAAGCAGAGTCCAAAATCCGAAAGACAGCTTTGTTTTATTTTCAGCAGCCATGTTCGCAGCGTGATCGCTATCTGCAGCCAGGAAGATTCCATGTGAATCCATCGCGTCAATTCTCCGATTTCTCATCTTGCTCTCCGAGTCCTTGTATGGCGGCCATCGCAAAACCGGTGGCCGCCTGGAGCACTTTTTCCTATTTGTTGACCGTCAATGTGAACTGCAATGTTTGCGTAGGCGGAGGATTGGGAACCTGGTTGGCAGAACTGATTGTCGCCGTGACCGTAAAGGTCGATGTTCCCACTGGAGTGCTGAAGGCCGTACCCGATGAGCCGCAGCCATTGATTCCCATCATGCCGATTCCGAGCAAGAGAAGCAGAACCGCCGTCCAGCGCCCAACAGCGCCGCAGGCAAGCCTTGCGCCTCTCAGCCTGAAACCGAGAATCGCACCGGGAATCAGCAGGCTGAGTCCCAAGAGCGTCTCCAGAACCGGACGTCCGGGCATATGAGGAATGCCCGCAAAACCCGCTGGAGATGGCGTGATCGGCGGCGGCTGATTGATGACTACCGCAAGGGATACCTGCTGCGTCGGATAAGCCACATTATTATTGGTGATGAACTGCACAAAGCCCGGAGTGAAGGAGCAACTGGCGTACTTCGGCAGTCCGCTGCAGGCCAGACCGACGGTGTTGGGACCGGTCCCCAAGCCAAAGCCGGCGATCGAATTGAATGTCAGAGTGACCGGCGCGCCGCCCCCGGTAATGTCCAGCGAACTGGAGGTCATGGTGATGGTCGGACCGGAAACCAGCAGCGAGACCGCCGATGGAGAACTCGACCCTGTGAAGTTCGAGTCGCCGCTATAAACCGCCGTGATGTTATAGCTGCCCGCAGTCAGGCTGGAGGTGGTGAAGCTGGCCTGTCCCGCAGCGTTGACCCCACCTGAGCCGAGCACGGTATTGCCATTCATGAAGGTGATTGTGCCGGTCGCTCCCGGCGCGGAGACGCCGGCGCTGAATGTCACCGCTTCGCCAACGTTAATGCTGAGCGGATTCGTCCATAGCGGAGACGCTGCAATGCTCACCACCGATGTCGCCGTCGACGCGGCATTGATGGTAAAGCTGAGCGTATTCGAGGTGCTGGAGGAATTCTTAGAGTCGCCGCTGTAAATGGCGGTGATCTTACTGACTCCGCCAGGCAGATTGTTGAAGGTGTATGAAGCAGTGTTGTTTGTCAGAGTCTCGATCGGCGTCTGCGGAACATTGTTCAGATAGAAAGTAACGGTTCCCGTTGGTGCGCCGGTCGATGCTGCGTTGGGTGTCACGGTCGCGCCAATCGTTACCGCCTGTCCATAAGCCGGCGGACCGGTTGGTGAGATGACGGCAATGACAAGGGTGCTCACGGGAAGATTTGTGCCAACCCCTGTGAACACCAGGCTGCTGCTGTTCAGAGCATTGGCTGAGAAGGTAAGGGTTTCACTTTGGACACCCGATGTCTGGGGCGTGAAGGTTGCTGCCACCGTGCAATTTGCTCCGGGGTTGACGGATCCCGCCGCACAGGAAGAGGAATTCTGAAGGGCAAAGCTGGCCGCGCCAGTTCCCGATGCGGTGTAGTACGGCGAGTTGAGTGTCAGCGCAGTCGTGCCGCCATCGGTGATGTTAGCCGCGATGGAGGCGCTCGTAGCCAGCGCATTCACATTGCCGAAGTTGATCACACCCGCGGAGCGATTCCCTTCCGCAACACGCCCATCGGTTGCATCCGCCGCATAGACATTGCCGGCGCTGTCGAGAGCAATCGCATTCGGCTTGGCAACCACACTGCCCAGCGTCGACTGGAAGGTCTTGTTCAACACTCCATTGATGCTTGGAATCCGGTAGATCAGTCCCGCGCCGGAGTCGTTCACATAGAGGCTGCCGCCAGCGTCCACGGCCACACCCGCTGCGGTCGTCAACCCGGTCAGAATCGTCGTCTGCTGGCTGGTAGGAATCGCGACCTGCACAATCTTATTGCTTCCTGCATCGGAGACATACAGATTGCCGGAGTTATCGATCGCTACGGCGACCGGCGAGGTAAATCCGCTGCCGACCGTGGTGAGGAGACTCTGCGCCTGCAGGTTGCCGGTGCGAGAGAGCCGCAGGACACGTGCATTTCCGCTATCGGCAATATACAAATCCCCAAGCCCGTCGAGTGCCAGACCGGATACGCCCTTGAGGCCGGTCGTGAGCACAATCGGAGTGCCATAGAGACTGTTCACATAGGGAACCTCGACAATCTGCTTGTTGCCGGAGTCGCCCACATAGAGATCGCCCGCGCCGTCGATCGCAACGGCGGAGGGATTGCTGAAGCCGCTGGCCACAGCCGACGGCGAACCGCCCGGCGTGGTCTTGTAGATCTTGCCCGCATCCGCAACATATGTATTGCCGGCTGCATCCACAGTGATCGCGCTGGGAGCTACCCACGTTGTACCAATGGCGGAAACCGTGGCTGGATCGACATTGAGCAACGGAGCCTGCCCCGAACCGGAGAGTGTTGCCTGACCCAGCAGGTTGCTGTTGTTATCCAATGCGGTTATCGCCCCGGACTGCACGCCGGCAGCCGTTGCCGTATACGTGATGCTGACCGTGCAGAATGCGCCAGCAGCGTACGTCTTACCCTGCGTGCATCCATTGGTTCCGATGGCAAAGGCGCCGTCTCCTCCACTCAAGGCAAAGCTGCCAAAAGTAGCGGGAGCCGTGAAGTAAAGGGCAAGCGTGGAGGCACTGGTGGCGGTGCCGATGGCAGTAGAACCAAAGCTCTGTCTTCCGACCGTCAAATAGTTGATCGAATTGCCGTAGTTGCCGACATAGTAGATCTTGCCGAAACCGTCAACGCCCACGCCGTTCTGCGCATGGTTGGAACTGATGTTTGTGCTGCCGGTCAGCGTGAATTGATTTGCGTTTTTGATGGTGCCATTTTCATTGGGAATCTCCACTATGCGATTGTTCCCTTGATCGGAAATGTACAGATTGCCGCCGGAGTCGAGCGAGACTCCAGTGGGATCGCTGAGACCGGTTCCGACGGCTGTAGCCGTGGTACTTCCTGTTGTGATGGGGAAACTGGAGGCGACAAAATAGTAGACTCCATTTCCATCCGCATAATAGACATCGCCAGACGGATCGACGGCCAACTGCGCGCCGCCTACGGAGGGCAAACCGTCCACCAGCAGCGTCATCGTTCCATCGACTGCGGAGAACTCAAGGATGCGGTTCTTGCCGCCGTTGGTCGTGCCATCGTATTTATCCACGACATATACGTTGCCGCTGCCATCCAATGCCACGTCCGACGGCTGAACATAGTCACCGACGGCATTGGTAAGTTGCCAGTAATACTTGCAGGGCGCGGTATTGGTTGAAATAGGCGCGGTGCAAGTGCCCAGCGAAGCATTGACGACAGTCCCGGACGCATAGGCGCCATTCACAAAAGGAATGTAAACGATGTTACTGTTCTCATCCGCGACCCACAGATTGTTCCCGGAGTCGGCATAGACGGCATTGGAGCCATAGCCCAAACCGGAGAGCAGCGTGATCTGCGACCCTCCATTCGCGGGAATTTCAATCAGATATGCGGTGTTGGGAAATGCGTAAGGCGCATCGACGAAGAAGACATCGCCTCGTGAATTGGCGGCCAAATGTCCCGCCGAGGCCTGATAATCCGGTGTCGATGTCAATCCCGGCGCGCTGTTGACGGAAGAAACATATCCAGCGTTGGTAAAGACCGCAAAGGTGGTGTTGGGCGGCGGAGCATTAATCACCAGCGAGGCGGCCGAGGCGGATACGGATGCTGCAAAGTCGGTATCGCCAGTGTAGGTCGCCGTGATGCTATAAGTTCCTGCGGTCAGAGTTGAAGTGGTGAAGGAGGCCGTTCCAGCGCCTCCGCCGGTCTGCGTCACAGTAGCGCCCGACTGCAAGACTGTGTTTCCATTCTTGAATGTGACGGTTCCCGTCAGCGTCCCGGGAATTGCCGGAGTCACCGTCGCGCTCATAGTGACCGCTGTACCGAGCGTTGCGCTGGTCGGATTCGATCCCAGTGGCGGAACACCGCTCAGCGTCACAACCGAAGTCGCTGTCGCCGCGGGATTGATGGTAATCTGCAAGCTGTGATTGGAGCTGGCAAAGGCTGCATCGCCATTATAGGTAGCTGCAATGGTATGCGCGCCGCCTGCCAGGCCGTTTAGAGTGATCGATGCCTGTCCGCTCGCAAGCGCCACATTCGGCGTTTGTGCAGCACCATCGACGTAGAAAGTAACGTTGCCTGTCGGACCTGTTCCCGGAGTCAGCGAGGCTGTAACTGTCACTGATTGACCATAGGTCGGTGTTCCCACTGGAGCGGTCACGGCAAGCGACAAGGAGGTAACTGCAAGGCTTGCACCGGTGCCCTGCACCGTCAAGGATGCGCTGTCCTGTGCGTTGCTTTGGAGGCTCCACAATGCACTCCGCGCGCCTTGTGCCTGTGGCGTAAAGATCGCGGCCACCGTGCAGCCCACTGCGGGGTTGATCGAGCCGCTCGCCGTGCAGGTCGAGGAGTTCTGGAAGGCAAAGTCGCCCGGATCGGCGCCACTCGCGGTGATGACCGGAGTGCCAAAGGTCAACGCCGCCGTGCCGCCATCTGTAACTTCAGCCGCAATCGCCGCGCTCGATGCCAGCACATTGATGTTGCCTAAGCTGAGCGTGCCGGCATTGCGATTCAATTCAGATACAACTGCATCCGCCGAATCCGCTGCGTACACATTGCCATTTCCATCCACGGCAATCGCATTCGGCTTGGCAACCGTCGTTGCCAGCGCCACCCCAGGATTCAGGCTGGTGTTGATCGTCCCACCAACATTGGGAACCCTGGTGATCGTCCCGGCGCCCGCGTCTGCCGCATAGAGGCTGCCGCCCGCGTCCACCCCAACTCCAGCCGCCGTCGTCAATCCGCTCAGAATCGTCGTCTGCGCGCTGGTTCCCAAAACTATCTGCACAACCTTGCCGGAATCGGAGACATACAGATTGCCAAGATTGTCCACAGCCAGGGCCACCGGCGCAGTAAATGTGCCGCTCACCGTCGAAATCAAGCTGCCCAGGGGCAGATCGCCGGAGCGAGAGAGCAACAGCACGCGCGATTTGCCGCTATCGGCGACATACAGATTTCCTTGCGCATCCAGAGCCAATCCCGATGCGCCGCTCAACCCGGTCACCAGCACATTCGGAGTCCCGTATGCGCTGTTCGCGTAGGGTATTTCCACCACCTGATTGCTGGAGTTGCCCGTCTCGGCAACATAGAGGTTGCCCGCGACATCAACCGCAACGGCAGTCGGAGCGTTCAGCCCGCTGACCACCGCTGCAGGCGTACCGCCGCCCGCCGCACTCTTGTAAATCTTGCCTGCATCCGCAACATAGGTATTGCCTGCCGCATCCACGGCGATCGCGCTCGGTGCCGTCCATGTCGTGCCAATCGCCGCGACCGTTCCTGGATCCACATCCAGCACCGCTGCCTGGCCGGTTCCGGAAAGCTCCGCCGTGCCCAGCACATCCCCGGAATTATCAAGAGCAATCAGCACGCCCGACTGCGGACCGGCAGCCGTCGGCGAATAGGTCACGCTCACCGTGCAACTGCCATTAGCCAAGTATGCTTGCGCGGCACAGGTCGTCGCCGATTGAGCAAAGGGACCGGTGATGGTAAAGGAGCCGAAGGTCACCGCTGTCGGGAATTCGACATTCAGCGTCTGCGCGCCGGAGGTCGTATTCACCGGCGTAGCGCCAAAGGATGTCCTTCCAAAGATCGCATAGTTCAGCGAGTTCGGATAGTTGCCCGCAAAGGTTACTCTGCCGTAGCCATCCACGGCCACGCCATTCTGCGGACCTGAGGTCTGATAGGTGCTCAACGCACCGCTGAGTGTGTACTGATTGGTTGTGCTAATGATCCCATTGATGATGGGAATCTCGGCAAGGCTCTTGTTGGCTTGGTCAGTAATGTAGAGGTTGCCGCTTGCGTCAACCGAAACGCCCGTCGGTTGAGTGAATCCCGTTCCGAGTGTCGCGGGCAGGGAGTTGTTTGTCGTTGTGCCGGCTGTAACCGCGGTCTGGCCTGCCGCCAGGTACTGAATAGTGCTGCGCGAGGTCGTGTCGACATAGTAGACGTCGCCCGTCTTGTCGACAGCAATCTCTGCGCCGCCATTGCTGGGAAGATTGTCTGCCAGCAGAGTGTAATTGCCAGTAACAGGCCATTCAAGGATCATATTCTGCCCGTTGGCATAGCCCGTCGAAGAAGTGTTCCCGCCCGTATACTTCGAAAGCGTATAGAGATTGCCTTGGCCGTCCACACCCACGTCGATGAACTGGATGTAATAGCCGAATGCGCCGGGAAGCCCGCCAAATCCGGAGCATGCAGTGGTTTGCGTCGGTGAGGCAAAGGGCAAATTTCCGCTCCCGCATTGGCTCAAGCTGGCGAAGGTTGCGCCCGTCGGATAGCTTCCGTGCACAAACGGAACAAAGATGATCTTCTCGTCTCCGGGATCGGCCGCATAGACGTTGCCCGCCGCATCGACGGCTATGCCGCCGCTGCCATTGCCACCCAGGCCGGAGACTAATGTCACCGAATTGCTGGTTCCCGCGGGATATTCTTCAATCGAGGCACCCGTGCCGATAAAGACATCGCCACGACTATTCGCCGCAATGTGGCCCACTGTCGAACCGTAGCCGTCGACTGAACTCAAGCCATTCGCCAAACTGAAGACCGCACCCGGCCCCGCATAGGGCAAGGGGGGATTGATCTGCAATGCAACCGCCGAAGCGGAGACCGAGGTTGCGTTATCGGCGTCGCCTACATATGTCGCCGTGACGTTGTAGCTGCCCGCAGTCAATGCTGACGTTGTGAAGGTTGCCGTACCCACCCCGTTCCCGTTCTGCGTCACCACCACCGCGGTGGCCAGCGATGCGGCTCCGTTCTTGAAGGTCACCGTTCCCAGCAGACTTCCCGCAACAGATGGAGTCACGGTCGCCGTGAAGGTAAGCGAAGCGCCCGTCGTGGCGCTGATGGGATTCGATCCCAACGGCGTAGACGACGTGATGCTCACCACCGAGGTCGCCGTTGGCGCAGGATTGACGGTGACCGGCAGACTCTGATTCGAGGCCGCATACGTCGAGTCGCCGTTATAGGTGGCGCTGACCGTGTGTGCGCCGCCGGCAAGGCCGTTAAGTGTGATGGATGCTGCGCCAGCCGTCAACGAAACATTGGGCGTCTGCTGAATGCTATCGACAAAGAAGGTCACATTCCCCGTCGGCCCCGTTCCCGGCGTCACGGTAGCCGTAACAGTCACCGATTGCCCATAGACCGGCGCCCCCACGGGCGAGGTAACAGCCAGACCCAGCGTGGTCGAGGTCAAATTGACCACACCGGTTCCCTTCAGCGTGATGACCGGGCTGTTCAAGGCATTGCTTTGGAGGGTCCAACTCGCGGACAGCGCTCCAAGCGCCCCCGGCGTAAACTTTGCAGCCACCGTGCACGTGGAACCGGTGGGACCTACCCCACCAGCCGAGCAGGTAGACGAACCTTCGGCAAAATCGGCGGTATCCGCCCCCGAAGCCGTGAAATAAGGAGTGCTCAGGGTTACCGCCGCCGTGCCACCGTTCGATACAGCGGCCGTCATCTGCGGACTGGTCGTGTTCTCATCCACGCTGCCAAAGTTGATCACGCCGGCGCTCCGGTCCACCTCGGTCACGGAGGCATCCGTAGCATCGGCAACATACAAAATGCCGTTGCTGTCGAACGCAATGCCGTTCGGGTGGGCAATCGCAGTTGCCAGCGCAGCCGCGATATTGCTCTTTGCCGCGGTATTCAGCGCCGAACTGATATTGGGTATCCTGGTGATCGTTCCCGCGCCGCTGTCAGCCGCAAAGAGGCTTCCGGCGCCGTCCACGGCAACGCCAGCCGGCGTTGTCATTCCGCTTAGAATCGTAGTCTGCGTGCTGGTTGCCAGCGCAATCTGTACAACTTTCTTCGATCCGGCATCGGAAACATACAAATTACCGAGATTATCCACAGCCACGGCAACTGGTGTTGTGAAGGTGCCGTTCACTGTCGAGATCAGGCTGCCAATGCCCTGATCGCCGGAGTTGGAGAGCAGAAGCACGCGCCCATTGCCGCTATCAGCCACATAAAGATTCCCCTGCGCATCCAGAGCCAATCCCGATGGGCCGCTCAGGCCTTTCACCAGTACAACCGGTGTTCCATAGGCAGAGTCGCCATAGGGAATCTCCACCACTTCATTGGTGGAACTTCCCGTCTGGGCAACATACAGGTTTAACCCTCCATCAATCGCGACTGCGGTTGGCGAATTGAGTCCGGTGACCACTGCCGAGGGCGTTCCTCCACCCGCCGCTGTCATATAGACATTGCCAGAGTCCACCACATAGGTCTTTCCAGAGGCATCGATGGCAATGCTATTAGGAGCGGTCCAGGTCGTACCGATGGCGGATTCCGTGCCGGGATCCACATTGAGCAATGCCGCCGTACCGGAGCCGGAGAGCGCAGCGCTGCCCAGCACATTGTTTGAAATGTCGCTAACCAATAAGGCGCCCGACTGCGGACCAACCGTCGTCGGCTTAAAGGACAGGGTAATCGTGCAAACACTGTCCTTCGTAAAAGTTTGACCGTTGATGCAATTACTGGATACGTATGAAAACGGACCCATTATTGTAAGAGAACCGAAGGTCGCTCCAGAGGTAAACGAAACATTCAGCGTTTGCGAACCGGAAGTGGTATTGACTGCCTGGGCTCCAAATGCAGCCTTGCCGATGATGGCTTCATTCAAAGAATTCGGATAGGCGCCGGCATAGAAGATATTTCCGTAGCCGTCGATGCCCACACCCGTGCTCGGTCCGTACTCATTGTTGCTTGTATTGGTGAGGTTGGAGTTCCCGCTGCTGATCTCATTGCTCAACGTGTATTGATTCGCCGCACTCACCGTGCCGTTGATGCTGGGAATCTCTACTATGCGATTGCTGGTGCTGCCGCTGATGGCAACCTGATCAGTGATATAAACATTGCCACTGGCGTCAACCGAAACACCTGTCGGATGATTTAAACCGGAACCTAATGTTGCGGGCAGAGAATTGTTCGTCGTCGTTCCTGCGGTCACCGACGTGACGCCTGCCGCCATATACTGGATCGTGCTGCGCGAGGTCGAGTCAACGTAGTAGACGTCGCCCGCTTTGTCCACTGCAATCTCCGCGCCGCCATTGCTGGGAAGATTGTCGGCCACCAATGTGTAATTACCTGGAGAATTGGCCAACCATTCAACGATCATGTTCTGGCCGTTCGCATAAGTCGCGCCACTGCCGCCTGTATATTGCGAAAGCGTATAGAGATTGCCGCTCCCGTCAAATGCCACATCGATAAACTGTAGATAATAGCCCAGCGCTCCAGGCAAGCCAAATCCCTTACATGCCGTTGTAATCCCTTGCGTCGCAAGCGGAAAGTTCCCGTTGCCACATTGTGACAAACTGGTATAGGCCGCTCCGGTCGGGTAGGACCCATTGACAAAGGGGACGTATACAATCGAGCCGTCACCCGGATCGGCCGCATAAACGTTGTTGGCCGAATCGACAGCAATGCCCACATTGCCGTTTCCATAGCCGTTGTTGAACATATGAGAGACCAGGGTCACGGCAGTTGTGCTTCCAGCCGGATACTCCTCAATCGAGGCCAACGATCCATTCACAGAGCCGACAAAGACATCTCCGCGGCTGTTGGCCGCGATATGGCTGACCGTCCCGTCGATCCCGCCGATGCCGTTGGCGTAGCTGAAGACCGCCCCCGGAACCTGTCCCAGAGCCAGTTGCGTTGCGCCCAGGCACAGCCCCGCGATTGCCATCATAGCCAGCAGGGCAACTTTGCCCACGTAGTTGCCGCGATTCACATCCTCTGATCTGTACATCGATTCGCCCTCGAAAAGTCTATCCTGCGTAAATTGAACGCTTGCACACCTGAAGCCCACCCGCCATGCTCGGATGGCGGTCGTTGAAATCAAAACTGCGGACACAGCGATGCCGGCTTGTAAGGCAGCCTGCATTCAGAAACAGAATCATCCTGCCGGAAATCGCATCAGGCAACTCCCGGCACAAGCCCGCATAAGCCAGGCTCGGACGAGCTTCTTCATTCAGTCTGCCACTCTAGCACTCTTGACCCAGCGAAAGGAAGGACGGGGGGGAATCCAACGCAAATCGAGAACGGCCAAGCTCTCTTCCCAAAGTTCTCTGCCAGCATACTCCGCTTTTCGCTTAAAGTCACCGTTAACTTTGATGACATACCCGGCGGCGTCTTCGCTTGCTATCTTCCCGGAGGGATTATAGAGTGGAGTTTGCTGGCGGAAGAAAACTCATTCTCGTATCTATCTGACAGTGAATTGAGGGGTTGAAGATGAATATGTCTCTATTGAAAACAATTCTCTACATCGCAAATCGGACGATGAAAAAAAAATTGCATGGCCCGCGAAAAATCACGCGGACGGGCCTGAATCCGCTCGCTCTCGGCATGGCCATCGCCCTGCTGCTCGCGGCCAACGCCGCTTTTGCGCGCAAAGCCGTCACCGCTACAGTCAATACGGCCAAGATGCATCAGGAGATTGCGGGATTCGGTGGATCGGAGGCGTTTTTCCAGGGATATTTGGCGCAACATCCTCATAAGCAGGAGATCTATGATGCGCTATTCGGCCCGGTGAATGGCCTGCACATCGATTTTCTGCGCCTGCAAGACACCTTCCGCTATCAGAACAAGCCGGGCTTCGATGCCGACACCGTCGATATTGTCCAGCACGCCAACAGCCTTCGCGGCAATCCCATCACCATCGTCATGAGTTCCTGGACTCCGCCGGCCTCGCTGAAAAGCAATCATGACGAAAAGAATGGTGGAACGCTGATCAAAAAGAATGGGCGCTACGACTACGCTTCATTCGCGCAGTATTGGAAGGATTCCATTCTCGCCTATCGCGCCGTCGGAATCGATCCGGCTTATGTCAGCATCCAGAACGAGCCGGACATCACCACGGACTATGAGAGCTGCCGCTTCAATCCAACCGAAGCGCCCTTCCACGGCGATAGCTTCGCCGGCTACGACAAAGCGGTAGATGCGGTCTATGCCGCCTTCCAGACCCTCCCCTCGCCTCCTCGCCTTCTGGGTCCGGAGACGATCGGCATCGGCGACGGCAACGTGCAGGCCTTTATCAAAGCGCAAAATCCCGATCATATCTACGCCATCGCCAACCATCTCTATACCGGCGGCGACAAGAGCCAGCCGGATACTTACATTCCCGCCATGCAAGCCGTCAGAGATGAGAATCCCGGCAAGCTCCGCTTCCAGACCGAGTACTATACCGGCGGCGGCTTTGAGACTGCGGAGATGATCCACAACAGCCTGGTCGCCGAAGAGGTCAGCCTCTACCTGTATTGGCCGCTGACTTGGCCCGGCGCCGACGGCACCCTGCTCAGCATCGATAATCCCGCCGATCCATCCAAGTGGAAGACGCCCCAGGGCTGGAGCTATACCGACGGATACTACGCGCTGAAGCAGTACTCCTATTTCATTCATGCCGGCTATCGCCGCGTCGACGCGCAAACCTCAAATGACGAGATCAAGCTCTCCGCCTATCTGAGTCCCAAGGGCGACAAACTGGTGGTTGTCCTCATCAACGCCTCGGCGGCGGCGGCCAACACCGTCAAGCTGAAGCTGGGCGATTTCGATCATGGCAAGTCGAGCATCTACCGGACGACTTTTCCCAATACTCCGGAGCATTTTGCCCCGCTCGGCGCGCTGGGAGCCGATAACTCAATCACCCTCCCTCCGCACTCCATTGCTACCGTCGAGATCACGCGCTGATCCTGGCGCTGAGCGGCTTACAAAAAAATAGCGGGCAGCCTCTTTCAAGAAGCCGCCCGCTATTTTTTGCCCGGTTCAATCGCCGTTCGTCTGGCCACTCATTGCGGTTACTTCGGCAGGGCAAGAGAACCGTTGATCGTAAAGCCGGCCTCCGACTTGGCATCGGTCTCCTGCGGCTGCGCCCCTCCTAAAGTAAGAAGATATTTGCCGGCCAGTATGGCCCGGTCGCCGTTGTCATCGACGCTCGACAGCGTGCGGGGATCGATGGTGATTGCGACCGTCTTGCTGGCTCCGGGAGCCAATGTCACGCGCTGAAAGCCGGCGAGTGAATGGATGGGAGCGTCCGTCTGCGGTGTTGTGAGATAGGCTTCGACGATCTCGTCGCCGCCTATGGCGCTGGTATTCGTCACCGTGACGGTTGCGGTGATCGGATCGCCCGCCTTCAGCGAATCGGCCGACAGCTTCACGGGACCATACTTGAAGGCGGAGTAGCTGAGGCCGTATCCAAAGCCCCACAGCGGCTTGCCGGTAAAGTAGCGATAAGTGCGGCTCTTCATTGCGTAATCGGTAAAGGCGGGAAGACCGTCGAGCGATGCATAAAAGGTGACCGGCAGACGCCCGGCGGGATTGTTGAGACCCGTCAGTGTGCGTGCAATGGCCGTGCCGCCTTCTACGCCGGGATACCAGGCTTCAAGAATCGCGGCGGCGTGTTCCTTGGCCCACTGAAGACTGACGGCGCTGCCGCTCTGCAAGACCACAACCAGCGGCTTGCCGGTGGCCGACAAGGCCTCCAGCAGCTTCTGTTGCGGAGCGGGCAGATCGAGACTGGTGCGATCGCCGCCATCGAAGCCATCGATCTTGATCGGCATCTCTTCGCCTTCAAGCTGCGGCGAGAGGCCGACGAACGCAACCACGACATCGGCCTGCTTGGCGCGGGCCACGGCTTCATCAAGCTGTGCCTGGGCCGGCGCCTCCCATTTGAGAGTCAACCCGCCGCCTGCCAGCACGCCGGCGTGCGAGTATTCCACGCGGAATTCATGCGGGTTGGTATCGGTGAAATCCACCGCGATGACGGGATTCTTCTGCGACAACATAAAGGGAGGAGCCGTAGGCGAGGCCCCGGTAGAACTCTTCGTGGGATCGGGTGGTTCACGAAGGCTGCCCTCGGAGAGGACCTTGCCGTCAAGAACAAAACGATAATTCTCGGCCGGCGAATAGGGAAAGCTGTCAGCGGGTTCGAGGCTGAAGACGTAATGGCCGGGAGCAGGAACGGCCAGCGATCCGCTCCAGCGAACCGAATAGCTGTGTGTGGCCAGCTCGGGAACGGGAAGAGCACTCTCCCAGTCGGCCTGCACCGCCGGCTCGGTCTCTGTAGCCACCGGCCTCCCCGTCCAGTCGGACGAGGCGAAGAACTCCGTTTTGAGACCCGCCCCGAAGGCGGTGCGCGGAACCGGCACGCCTACGCCAAGCGCCAGCGTTGAGCCTTGCGCATAAAGGATGGACGTAGGCGACGCGTGGAACTGCTGCATCATGCCATCGAGCGGCGTTACCGGATGCAGCGGCGTGCCGACATAGTTGCCCAGAATCGAGGTCAACTGATCCGCCGTGGGTCCAATGACCGCGATGTGGGCAATGTTTCCTTTGAGCGGCAGTATGCCTTTGTTCTTGAGAAGAACGATGCTTTCTTCCGCGGCTTTGAGAGAAGATAGCCGATTCTGAGGCGAAGCGACGACCGAGAATGGAATCCGGTCCAGCGGATTGGAGCCTTGCGGATCAAAGAGGCCGAGCTTAAAGCGGGCTGTGTACAGCCGTACGGCCGCCTGAGTGATCGGGTCTTCCGTAACCAGACCCTGGCGGACGGCATCGGCCAGCGTGTTGAATCCCGGACTCCAGATGCTGCACGACAGATCGGTGCCCGCCAGCAGGGCGCGCGCCGAGGAGTGTGTGACATTCGGAGTTTTCTTGTGGCCCTGGTTGACATCGACAATCGCGCCGCAGTCGGAGACCACAAAGCCCTTGAAGCCCCAGGCATCGCGGAGGTGATCCTTAAGCAGCATGGTGTTGATGCAGGAGGGCCAGCCGTTCACCGAGTTGTATGCACACATCACCGATTGGACATGGCCTTCGGTCACCGTGGCGCGGAAGGCGGGCAGATAGGTCTCTTCCAGATCGCGCGGACTGGGATCGACGTTGAAGCCGTGGCGCAGTTGCTCCGGCCCGCTATGCACGGCAAAGTGCTTGCTCGTGGATACGGCGCGCAGATGATCCAGGTCGTCGCCCTGCACGCCGGTCACAAAGGCTACGCCCAGTCTGCTGGTAAGAAACGGGTCCTCGCCATAGGTCTCCTGGCCGCGCCCCCAGCGGGGATCACGAAAGATGTTGATATTCGGCGACCAGAAGGTAAGGCCGAAAAATATCTGATGATTGCCCTCGCGCTGGGCCTGGTTGTACTTGGCGCGAGCCTCTGTCGAGATCACATAGCCCATGCTGTGCACCATGCTGGTGTCCCAGGTGGCGGCCATCCCGATGGCCTGCGGAAAGACGGTCGCATAGCCGCCGCGGGCCACGCCATGCAGTGCCTCGTTCCATGTCTCGTAATCGGGAATTCCCAGCCGCGGAATGGCGGGAGCCCAGTCTTCAAGCTGGCTGACCTTCTCCTCCAGCGTCATGCGGCCAACCAGATCGCGGGCGCGCTCCGAGGGGGGAAACTTCGTATCCTGATAAGCGGGTTGCTGCGCCAGCGCAAAAGTGGCAAAGGTCAGCGGCAACAGAAGTAGAAAACGGCGATACTGCATCGGTAAATTCCTCCTGAAAAGATGACTGCGAGTGCTTGCAGCCATGCATGACGACCACGGTCTCCGCGATCTTTGGCGCGCGGTTTGAATATCGGCCAAGCGCAATCAATAAAATCATCCCGCCGGAAGACATCGCTCGTTGGGGAACGAGACTGGCTGGATTTCTGTCTATCGAGAGTCTAAAGCAGGCCGCTGGAGGCGTCGAGGGAATTGCTGCAGGGTGGCGCTCCGGATTCCGCCGCGGCTTGTTACTCTTGAACTCTGGAGGAATCCATTCATCATGCCCATCGACAATCCCGCCACCGCCACATTGCCAGACCTTCACTGCTGGGAGACGGGCGGAGCCGCTTCAGCCGAGGCGCTCTCCGCCTGGGTAAGCGCGCGGCTGCAAGCGCATGAGTCGGAGCTGGCCGCTCTGTTGGCCGTTGCGGACGCGCGCACGCCGCAGAACTCGCTCAGCCGCTATGATGCCGCAATCGAGCAGCTCAGCTTGGCCGGAGCGCAGGCCGGCGTACTGAACTCCGTGGCTTCGAGCAAGGCAGTGCGTGACCAGGCTCAGCAGGAAGCGCAGCGCGTGGCCATGGCCGGCAGCGCGCTCAGCCTCAACCGCCAGGTCTATGAGGCGTTGATGGCCATCGACCTTGATGGCGCTACCCCGGCCACGCGCCATTTCGTCGAGCGCACGCTGCTCGGCTACCGGTTGGCCGGCGTCGACAAGGATCAGGCAACCCGCGAGCATTTGCAATCGCTGCACGAAAAAGCTACGCGCCTCTCGCTGGAATTCAGCCGCAACATTCAGGAGGGCGCCAAGTCCATCGATGTCCTGCCCGGCGAACTCGATGGCCTGCCTGCCGACTACCTCGCCCGCCATCCGGCCAATGCGGAGGGCCGCGTCACACTCACCACCGATCCGCCCGATATGCAGCCGGTGATGACCTTCGCCAGCAATGCCTCCCTGCGCGAACGTATGTTTCTGGCTTACAACACCCGCGCTTATCCCGCCAACCGGCAGATCCTCCTCGACCTGCTGGCCACGCGCCAGGAGATCGCGGCGATTCTCGGCTTCCGCAGTTGGGCCGATCTGGCCACCGCCGATCAGATGATGGCCTCGGCGGCCAATGTGCGCGACTTCCTGGCCAAGCTCGACGAGGCCAGCCGCGACGGCGCACGCCGCGAGCATGAACTCATCCTCGCCTTTGCGCGCAAGGACCATCCGGAGATGCAGGCCATCGACATCACCAGCCGCGGCTTCTGGTATGAGCAGTTCCGCCGCTCCGCCTTCGACTTCGATTCGCAGTCCGTGCGTCCCTACTTCCCCTACGCGCAGGTCGAGGCCGGCGTGCTCTCCACCGCCGCGCGGCTCTTCAAGATCGACTTCCGTCCCGCCCCCGCCAGCGCATGGCACCCCTCCGTCTCGGTCTTCGATGTCTTCGACGGCGTCCGGCGCGTGGGCCGCTTCTATCTCGATATGCACCCCCGCGAGGGCAAGGACAAATGGTTCTCTGCCGCTCCGATTGTGACCGGCGTGCGCAACCGCGTCCTGCCCGAAGCCGCGCTCATCTGCAACTTTCCCGGCGGACCCGCTGGGGATCCCGGCGTTGATGCCGATCCAGGCCTCTTGCAGTTCAGTGACGTTGTCACCTTCTTCCACGAATTCGGACATCTGATGCACGCCATCCTCGGCGGACAGACCGAGTGGGCCGGCATCTCCGGCTTTGCCACCGAAGGCGACTTCATCGAGGTTCCCTCGCAGATGCTTGAAGAGTTCTTCCGCGACGAAAAGCTGATTCAGAGCTTCGCCAAGCACTATCAGACCGGCGAAACCCTCCCCGCGGAGATCATCCGGAAGATGAAGCTCGCTGGAGCCTTCGGCCGCGCCGACTGGGTGCGCTCGCAGCTTTACTACACCACGCTTTCGCTCGATCTCCACGACCGCAACCCCTCCGGCCTCGATCTGGACAGCACCACCAAACACCTCTATCAGTCCTTGCAGCCCTGGACCTGGCTGGAAGGCAACCGGATGTACGCCAGCTTCGGCCACCTCACCGGCTACTCGTCGAATTACTACACCTACGCCTTCGACAAAGTTATCGCGCTGGATTTCTTCGCTCAATTCGACGCCGCCAATCTCCTCGCCGGCGAGACCGGCAGCCGTTACCGCAAAACGGTTCTCGAACAGGGAGGATCGAAGCCGGGGCGGCAGATGGTGCGCGACTTTCTCGGACGCGACGAAGAGTTTTCGGCCTTTGCAAAGTGGATGAATGAAGAATTTGAAGGCGGGCTGCTTGCTGCTTTGACGATGTGAATGTTTTCTGCATCCGGCCGCTTCTCTCCCTCATCTTTTCGGTGGTGTGTGCCGATCTAGCCGATAGGACCGCAAAGGGGATAGCCGCGCCGCGGGGATTCTGGCAGGCGCGAGGCTTGGTTTCGCGGGCCGTAAGAGCATCCGGGGGGAAATCATGCGCGAACCTTTCGTCGCCTGGACGGGAAAAATGAGCGTCGGCGTCGCGGCGCTGGATGAGGACCATAAAAAACTGATCGCCATCGTCAACGATCTTCATGACGGCATCGCTTCCGGGAGCGGAACCGAAAGGCTGGGCAGGGTTCTGGATGGCCTGGTGAGCTATACCGGGAGTCACTTCGCGCACGAAGAAGAGCTGTTTGCCCAGACCGGTTATCCGGCTGCGGCCGCGCATATGCTGGAGCACAAAAAAATGTCACGGCTGGTGCGGGATATTCAGGCGCGCTACAATAAAGGCCAGTTCGACTCCCTCTCCCTGGAAACCATTGAATTCCTCAAGAATTGGCTGCACGAGCATATTCTGGCATCCGACAAGAATTACCAGAAACATCTCAATGCCTGCGGAGTTCATTGAAGGCGCTGCCAATCCTGCGCCGGCTGCAAAATAAGCTCTCTTCGGGAAAGGCTGATCGCCCATGGACTTCATGACCTGGACTAGCGATTTGAGCGTGGGCGTCGAAGTCCTCGATGATGACCACAAAAAGCTCATGGGAATCATCAACCAACTGCACTTTGGAATCACCTCCGGCCACAAGAAAGAGGTCCTCGCCTCCGTTCTTGACGAACTGGTCGAATACACCAAATTCCACTTTGCCCGCGAAGAAGCCTTCTTCCTGCAAACCAATTATCTGGCCTCGTCCTCGCACAAACTGGAGCATGAGACCTTCATCAAGCGCATCTCCAACTTGCAGACGCGCTTCAAAAACACGCCCGTCGCCATGCTCGATCTGGAGCTGATGAGCTTCCTGCGCAATTGGCTGGTCACCCACATCCAGGGTTCGGACAAACAGTATGGTCCACGCCTCAACGCCCACGGCATCTTCTGACGCCATTTCTCAGCGCGGCCTCTCCGCCTCCTCGATCTTCATCACCAGGGAAGTGACGGTCGTCTCTCCGGCAACCAGCATCTGATGCGGTAGCCCCGCGGGAACGTGCGCCACATCGCCCGCCCGCAACTCCTGCCGCCTGCCGCCCACCAGCGACCTGCCGCGAATCTCTCCCGGCCCGATGCTCGCCGCGCCGCTCACCGTGCCGCCGGTCACCAGCGTGGCGCGGCCTTCCAGAATGAAAAAAACATCGGCGAAGCTCTCATGCACCTCGGCCTCGCCATCCCGGCTGCGAAACGAGAGCATCGCGCAATGCCCCGCATACTCCCGCAGCGTCTCGCCTGCCGAGCCATTTCCATTCTTGGCCAGCTTGCTCAGGTACGCCGCCCGCTCCAGCAGCACTGCGGAAGCCCAGTGATCTGCCGCCTGCGGCTGAGCCGCTGCCGGCTTTCGCTGCGCGCCTTTGCTCTCCGCCGACAGCAACTCCTGCAAAATTTCCTTCGGAAGATTGTCCATCACGCCTTTCAGTGTAATCCCCGGTTTTCAGTTTGATGCGTGCGCCGCGCGCCAACTCTCGTCAGCCAGGACAACAGACGTTTCTATCTGCCGCTCCGGTACGCTCCAGTACTCTTTCAGAAGACGGTCCTTCTGCTCTGCTGAGACCCTTTGAAAGCCGTGCTTCTCGTAGAATCGGATCGCCCAGCCAGCATCGGCCCACGTTCCAATCAGTATGGGGCCGGGCGCCAGCCTCCGCAGATGGGAGAGCAGCTTCGCTCCAACTCCCTGCTTCTGATACTGGCTACGGATATAGGCGTGGCGGATCAAGGTCACGTCCTGAACCGGCTGAATGCCCATCACGCCAACCAGCATTCCGCCCTCCTCATAACCCCAGAACTCAACCCCCTCCTCGATCTCATGGCGCAACTCGCCCGCGGACATATAGGGATCCCTCCAGCGATCGTCGGGGATGATGCCTTGATAGACCTGAGCGGCCTCGTTGATGATGCTCCAAATCAATTCAAACTCACGATCTTCACAGCGGCGAATCATGCGCTATCGTCCTCCCGGCTCGGCAACTCAATCTCTTGTGGAATCGCTGAATCTTGGACGCGGATGTGCAATAACTGTAACTTTGCAGAGTGCATCGGGGAAAAATAGACACAGCGCCGGCTCGCAATCTCTGCGCACCGGCGCTCCGCCCACCTCGTTTCAGGGCAACTGCAAACACTTGCCTGAGGCTGTGTTCACAGGCCCATCAGTTGATCTTGAAGACGGTGCCGAAGCCACCGTTTGCTCCACCTTCAGAGGTTGTTCCATAGAGGTCTCCGGCGCTGTCCAGGATCAGACCCGCCTGCGGGAACGCCCCATCGGTGGAAGTTGCGCCAAAGGAGTAGAGAAGTGTCTCCGTACCCGCGGTGCTGATCTTGAAGACGGTTCCGGAGCTGCTCGCTCCAATTTGCTGAGTCGTACCATAGAGGTTTCCGGTGCTGTCCATGATCAGACCCGCAGCCGGATACGTCCCATCGGTGGAAGTTGCGCCAAAGGAGTAGAGAACGGTTTCCGTACCTGATGCGCTGATCTTGAAGACCGTGCCGGCACCGCCGTATGCTCCACCGTTCTTGGTTGTTCCATAGAGGTTTCCGGCGCTGTCCATGATCAGACCCGCAGCCGGATACTCCCCATCGGTGGAAGTTGCGCCGAAGGAGTAAAGAACGGTTTCCGTACCCGCAGCGCTGATCTTGAAGACTGTGCCCACGCTGTTCGCTCCACCTTGCAAGGTCGTTCCATAGAGATCTCCGGCGCTGTCCATGATCAGACCCCCCTCCGATAGTCTTCCATCGGTGGCGCCTCCGGCGAAGGAGTGCAAAACTGTTTCCGTACCCGTGGCGCTGATCTTGAATACCGTGCCGTCGAAATGCGCTCCCCCCGACCAAGTCGTACCATAGAGGTTTCCGGCGCTGTCCATGATCAAACCTGCTATCGGATTCTGCCCATCGGTGGAAGTTGCGCCGAAGGAATACAGAACGGTTTCCGTACCGGCGGCGCTGATCTTGAAGACTGTGCCACCGTAGTTCGCTCCACCTCCCGCAGTCGTACCATAGAGATTTCCGGCGCTGTCCATGATCAGCCCCCCTCCGGTTCCTTCCCATCGGTAGAAGTTGCTCCGAAAGAGTGCAGAACGGTTTCCGTACCCGCAGAGCTGATCTTGAAGACTGTGCCTTCACCGTTCGCTCCACCAATCATGGTTGTTCCATAGAGGTCTCCGGCGCTGTCCATGATCAGATCCGCATAAGGACTATTCCCATCGGTGGAAGTTGCGCCGAAGGAGTAGAGAACTGTCTCCGTACCCGCGGCGCAGGAGACGTCAATCTAAGCCGGTTTCGGGAATTCGGACAGCGGGATGAGTGGAAGGATTGTTCCTCAGCCAGCCATTAAGATGGCAGAAAAGAGGAGCAACGATGGCACGACGTCCACGCAGAAATCACACAGCG
>Ga0181528_10000790_pt1 | contig 20935 bp, 19 predicted proteins | sample PEATcosm2014_Bin_47_FD_119742 | JGI IMG/M metagenome (GOLD analysis project Ga0181528, IMG submission 119742) | Peatland microbial communities from MTU Mesocosm Facility, Houghton, MI, USA - PEATcosm2014_Bin10_10_metaG | ecosystem: Environmental > Terrestrial > Soil > Wetlands > Peat | place...
GGTTCACGAGCTCCTATATGAGTCCTGACCAGTCAAGGTAAGGCAGTGGATCGGTAATTGAAGTCGGCTTGTGGCTATGGTTTCCGGGTGGCGCTGCACGTTTCTTGGCGGACGACGGGCCGACCGGAAATTGTCGGGTCGAATAGCTAAGCTATTCCCCAGTATTCCCAGTCCAGCCAGTTGAAGAAAAGGCCATATCCTTTTGGTTGTAGGTTCGAATCCTACCAGGCCCGCCATTTTTCAATCGCTTACAGTTCATGATTTTTCGGGTTTGCCATAAAGTGTGCCGGGAAGTTTCTTCGGCGCAGTTTACGCTCCCGAGGCAATAGCTGTGACCGTCTGGTTCAGTGTGGTTCACAGAAAATCAGTATGAGTATCAGTAGGACGAGTAATTTTCGATTCATCGCAAACTCCCTACGCCGAAGTCATCGGTAGCGGTACGGGCACAGGCAGTATCTCGATCTCGGAATCCCCTAACCGGTATGCCGTTCCTTCCTTTGTCTCTAGCACACGAATTGCGTTCTCGGTGGAGCGCCAGCTGAAGCAGCAATGTGAACACGTGTTGATGAACCAAGCTCCGCTTCCGTCCGGAGCATCGCAGCGCGTGACTGCCGTGTGGCGGCAGCGAGGACAAACGTCTTGCTGATCTCCTCTGAATTGTGCCGTTTGCTCCGGTACGCTGAGCGCCATCAAGTCCGGCTGAGACATTGTGCCTGTCTCCTTCGAGCAGCTCCGATCTCCTGCTTGTAAACGCTCAAACAGTCTTCTCCAAGCAGCCCGTCCTGAAACGACATACCAGTAGTGTTCCGTCCCCTGTCCCGGCGTTCCCCGCAGAAGCCGAGCCGCAGGTGCACGCCCTCCGCGTGAGTCCCCGAAAGGGCGATCTCCGGCAAGGCATCCTTGGCCTGCTTGTGCAGCCGGAGCGTACTGGCAATCCCAATCAGACAGTCATGCTCGGTCCAAGACTTCCCGACATAGGTGTTGTCCAGAATCGGGTCTTGCCTATGGGCGATCGCGGTCACAACGATCTGCGGCTGGCGCTTGATCTCCGACAAAGTTCCCCCATCACAGGTGAACGGTCCCTCGGGGCAACGCACTCCCGGCTCAATGTAGCCTTCCAGCACATACTCCGCGCAGGCAGGCACGGAAAGCTTAGACTTTACGCACCGTGTCAATTCGAACGGATGCTCGTAGAGCGCGGAGATCAGATCGTACTCCGTGCGCTCATAACCGATTCCGACGGAAGCCACCAGTGCAGCTAGGGGAGGAACGCCCAGGCATACCGCAACCGGAAGGCGGCGGTGTGCTTTCTCCGCAACACTCAGATGAAGGCTTAGGTTGTCGGTCCCGGAAAGGTGAACTCCCAGCCGGTCCCTCCCCTGTACCTGCAAGGAATACATTCCGAACTTCATCCGGTTATGCCTAGCCCAGGCAGCCATATCTTCCGAAACAATACAAGCTTTATGCAGGTAGAAGCCTCCGTCGTGCTCGTTGACTCGGAACAAGGGGAGTGTCCTGTATAGGTCTATTTCGCCTGTCTCCAGGCACTCGTAGCTTGGGGCCTTTTCGGTATCGACGAATACCAGTTTGTATGATTGCCCGTCGGCGCGAGAACACATCACATCCAGCAATTCCGGTGTTGGAAGATCCGCCGGCAGGCCGCACATTAGTGCGCAGTTTGCCCATGAGGCCAGAAGATTGACCACAAGACGCTTGCCTTGATAGCCAGTAATGCGATCGAACAAGAGTGAGGTGTCTTTCAGTTCGCTGGCCGCGCGGCAAAGGGACTGCACATCTGGCTCGGGTGACACTGCGCGCTCAATACGTAACAACCGGCCTTTGCTCCTCACATAATCGAGTAACTCGCGCAGGTCGGGAATTGCGGCGTGACTTTCCGTGTGCTCCACAATGAGTACTTGTGACACTTCGTTCCCTCCTTTATTACTCATCGTCGGACAGATGAAAACCGTGGATAGACTATGAAGACAACCAAACTAAAAACCGTTAATTGACCAAAGGCTTTCTCGCGTAAGTTGCACAATAATTTGACCCCTGTAGCAGAAAAAAAGACTCGTGCTGTTACCTACTACACAGCCAAACGCCCACCCCTGATATTTCGTTCTTTCCAGGGTGACATCCAGAAGGGAACGCCCCCCATTCATCAACAAGCAAGACGCTCTTCTGCTCGATTGGTGTGGGTAAACAGGGCGCTCTCTCTTATCAAGGGTCACTCTTTCGACAAAACAGAGATAATGTCAGTTCTGTTCTGCCCTGCTTACGGAATCTTGAAACCAAAGCTGTGGCAACTGTCGCACTGGTTCTCGGATGCCTTGTGAATATGGTGGCATTGCGCACAATCGGGGAATGGCATGTGTGCATCGTGCGGGTTGGGAAGGCCGCTTTCTACCTTCTCTCCCTTTTCAATATCGGGATGGCAATTCCTGCAAGTCGCCGTTTTGACTGGTGTTCCCGGCTTTTCCTTGTGGCATTGCAGACAGTCGAGCCCAGCGGTCTTGTGGGTGTCGGCGAGTAACGGCTTCTTTGCTGGCTGCTGCGCAAAAGCCGCAAGAGAAATCAATAGTAACGCGACCTTCAGAAGGAACTTTGTTCCCCTGCTTGCGGATGTGCGCAGGAACAGATAATTACGGTTCAGCATACGTCTCTTTCATCCTCTGATCTTGTAGAGCCCACGTCTGTGCGTGAGCCACCGGTGTACTGCAGTCGCCAGGAGGTTGGTTGACGACTGCAGTACGGAGCGGGATACAACATGATGTTACATGCGCGCTGCTTAAGCCTACAGTGTCGCCAGCCGTTCGCCGGCAAGCCAGCCGAAGGTGATGGCGCGTCCGTGGCTGACACCCACACAGGTGATCGGGTAATCGTTTGAGAAGAAATCGCCCGAAGCGTTGCCCGCTGCATAAAGACCTTCAATTGGGTTCCCCTCGGTATCAAGCACCTGGAGCTTGGTGTTGATGCGCAAGCCATCGAGCGTAACCAGAACCCCGGTGCCAACCTTGGCAGCGCCGAACGGTGCCTTCACGATGGAAGTAAGCTTCTCGGGATCTTTTCCAAAATCCTCGTCCACACCTTTCGCGACCAGCTTGTTGTATCGTTTTACGCTGGCTACAAAGGCATCAACAGGCACGCCCATCTTCCTGCCAAGCTCCTCAATGGTGTCAGCCTCAATGATTACGCCCTTCGACTTCCACATGTCGTAGCTTTTGCTGTTCCAGAAGACGGGGATGTGCATGTTCTCGCAAACGGTGCCGTGGAGCTTCTCCTTGTCCGCGTCCCATTTGGCATCCCATACCGTCCATTTCAGGCTCTGCGGCTGTTGGTTGTCCGCATTGGCGGTATAGCCAAACGGAGCGTCCTCGTTGGCGTATCGCTCACCCAGCAGATTCACATTCAAAAAAGGCTGGCGTGCGATGTCGACGAAGATGCCGTGTCCGGGTATCATGCCATCCCAAAGCATGGGGCAATCGGTCTCCTGCTTCGCGCCGCCAACCCACATGCCCATGAGGATGCCATCGCCGGTATTGCTGCCTTCCGAGTACTGATTGTTGATGGTTTTCAACACGCGCGGCGAGTACTTCTCCTGCATTTCGCGGTTGCTACCATAGCAGCCAGTGCAGACAATGACGCCTTTGGCCGCATTGACTTGGACGTAGCCTTCCTTACCTTTGGCGATCACACCGGTGACCGCCGATTTGCGGTCTTTGCGGATGAGTTGCACGGCTGGAGTCTCATACAGCATTTCCACGCCGAGCGCTATGCACTTCTTCACCAGCATTTGTCCGAGTGTGAATTGCATGGCAGGAAAGAAGTTGATGGCCAGCGGAAATTCCGTGTACGGCCAATGCTCCTTGATGTCTGTATCAACTTTGTACTTGACTCCAGCGGCGTCGGCGATATCGAGAATATTGTCCATCACGCGACCGCTTTCGTTGGCCCAGAGCTGGATCAGGCTGGCGTTCGGGTGATAAGCGCCAAAACGCATCAGGTCGGCCATGACCTTGTCCTTCGGGATGGTGATGCCTGCGGCTTTGTGTGCTCGATCGCCGATGACACCGTTCCAACCGCCGTGCATAGTGAACGTGTTGCGCTTTTCCAGCAGGATGACCTTCGCGCCTTTCTCTGTTGCGGCAATCGCGGCGCAGAGACCGGCAACGCCCGCGCCGAGAACTACAACGTCGGCAGTCTTGGTGGTCTTGATTGCACTGGCGGGAATCGGAGCCGGAGGTTTTTCAAATGAATAGTTCTTGCATACATCTTTTGCAGGCGCTTCGGCAGCAAAGACCGTCCCGGCGGATCCGGTGGCAACGCCCGCAGCGATCCCAGCGCCTGCCAATAGCGATCCTTTTAGAAAGTTACGACGGTTTTCTAATTCGACCTTTTTCATTGCATATCTCCAGAGCTTCATCACTTGTTGCGTGGTTCTAATGACTTAACCGTCATTTCCCAGCGAGCGGCTAGTTCTGTGCTGAGACTGGGCCTGGGCCTGGCGCTGGAGGTGGTCCCTGATGACCTCCAAATGTCTTGAGAACGCGGAAGTTAAAATGTATTCCCTGAGCGCGATTTTCGGCACCTGATTCAAAATAAGCGTTCGCGTAAAACCAGAGCCCACGCGAACCGAATTGCACACCAGGTCCCGAACCGAACAGGCGCTCACGCGAGTCGGACACACTTTGTCCATTAATCTTGTGATCTGTGATCTGTTGGATGGCGTAGCCGTTGAAGCCAATGCGGATACCCTTGGCAACTTCATACGAGGCCGCATAGTTCTCGTGGAATGCCTGACCAGGCTGAATGTTCTTGAAGCCGTATCCAACAAACGGGTCGTCATTTTCGCTGTTCCACAGGTAGTGGATGCGTGAACTGATTTCGAACTTGGTAGAGTGCTTCTTCGGATAGAGCGTGAAGGCATACCAGGGGTTGAAGCTGACCACATGGTTGCTGGGATTTACCACATCGTATTTGCTGTACTTACCTGATGGTAGAACGATATCAGCAGTGAAGCGGTGAGCAAACAAACGACCACCGGCGATGGGGCGCGGCGTCCAGACCAGCATTAGTGGCGAGATTGTTAGATCGCCCAAGCCGCGGTTATGGTTGTTGCCAGCTTGTGCAGATTCTAGGTTCACATCCACAAATGGCAGCAGGACCTCTCCACCATAAAATCCTCCAAGAACCTTGTGTGTGGAGTAGTAGACAACGTGCTCAAGAAAAACATCGGTGGTGAGGTGATTGGTGCCGGCATCGTTGTTTCCGTTGCTGTCTTTGATCTTACCGGCATAGCCGTAGTTAACGTATTGCTCGAATGCCCATCCAGGACCGGCGACACCGTCCTCGAAACTGGTCGAGCCGAGATTGGAGACAGGCAGCGAGACCTGTGCAACAACTGGCATTGCTAGCAAGGCGAACGCCATGAAGGCGAAAGCGAGAACCCAGTTCTTCTTCTGTCGAATCATGAAGGCTAATCCTCAATAAAATTAAACATTGCCACGCAGCTTTGATTTGATTTTCTGCGTAAGCTGATATGGCTATTGCAACTCGGCAACCATCGCGAGTGGCTGAGGAAAAGTCTCTAGATCATAGATTTGCGAGGATTAAGAAGATTTGTTCGATACTGACTTGTCAATATTGCGATGCAGCATTGCAGGACTGCGATGTGTACCCGACATCTTGCGAGCACAACTGTGAGATCCAGAAGAGGCAGATGGGATCGCTATAGCAGCTGGTAGCGTCGCATCTTGCGCCAGAGCGTTGAGACGCTAATATTCAAAGCAGTGGCCGTCACCATGCGGTTTCCGCCGTACTTGACCAGCGCCTGCTCGATCACTTGGCGCTCTCCCTGCCGGAGATCAAGACACTCGCCAACCTCCTTCTGCTTGCGATCTTCTCTTGATACAGCAATCTCTGTGGGGAGGTCTTCCATTCGTAAAACACCCTCACTTGCGACCAAGGCCGCACGTTCAACCGCGTGCTTTAACTCGCGCACGTTACCTGGCCAGTCATAATTCAACAAACGCGTCATCACATCCGGGGTTACCGAATGCACTTGCTTGCCCGATTTCCGGCCTATCTCTGCGAGAAAGGTCTGCACCATAGCGGGGATGCTCTCTTGGCGTTCGCGCAAAGCTGGCAGATGGATCACGAAGCTATTCAAGCGGTAGTACAGATCGCGCCGAAATGCTCCGCTTTCCACCATGGCACGGAGGTCCCTATGGGTGGCGGCAAGCACACGCACATTTGTAATGATGCTTCCCGTGGAACCGACACGCCGCACCTCGCCATTTTCAAGGACGCGCAGCAGTTTTGCCTGCAATGGCAGCGGCATCTCTCCAATCTCATCAAGAAAGAGAGTTGCTCCATCTGCCATTTCGAAGAGCCCAGGCTTGTCAGAGACAGCGCCGGTGAATGCGCCTTTCACGTGCCCGAATAACTCTGTTTCCAGCAACGTCTCGGTCAACGCCGCGCAGTTTACTGAGGTCAGGCTCCGATCTGCGCGCGCGCTCTGCTTGTGAATAAGGGCAACAACGAACTCCTTTCCGGTGCCCGTCTCTCCCTGCACAAGCACCGGTATATCGAGTTTCGCAACGCTAATGGCCTGCTCCAGAGCGTCGAGCATCGCAGCCTCACGAACGACAAAACCCGCAGCGTCCGCACACTCAGACGCCCGCGTCCGCGAAATATCTTGCATGGAGCCTCTGCTGCGTCGACTGGGGACCTTGAGGAGAGCATTCCTCTGTAAGCGCATCTGGCAATGCTCCGCACGCAACTTCTCCCAGAGGTCCTGAATCGCCTGCTCGTTGATGAAGCCGTAGGCTTCTCGGAACCTCTCCACATCTCGACCCCAATGACCCGCGTCCATTCCCTTTATTTCGCACGTATCATGCCCCTGTGCTGCACAACTAATTTCGTCGTAGTAGATCTCACGTCCGAAGGCCGCACTGCAATATCCACTGGCAAATGCCACGGACCACCAGCACACAGGATAAGGGCCAACACCCGACCGCAGAAGGTATTGTTCCGCTTCTACTGAATTCCGATATTGCAGTTCGATGCGAAACGAAGGCGGGTTGTCGCAGTGACTATCCCTGATATTTTCAGCTTTCAGAAATCCCATTAACTCAGGCAGACGTGGCCCTACCATCTCGGCAGGATACTGCTTGCCGAAGAGTTCCTCCGCGCCGAGATAGTGGTGAAACCCATGCCTATACCCGAATGAGAAGAGAACCTGCCTAGTCTTATCAATCCCGAGAGAACTGAGGAGCTGATCCTGTAAGGCACCGAAAGAAAACGCACTGACCACCAGCATTCTGTCATCGCGGCAGAAAATAGCTCCTTGTTCAGGATGAAACTCAAGCAAACTGAATATCTGTAGTTCTTCCTTTTGCATACTCATCCAAGCTGGATAAAGATGCCGAAGACTATATGGCACTCTCGCAATCTTATGCAATACCCGTCCCTTCGGGGCTCTGATATCCCTAATCCGGAGCCTTTCTCGCCATCAATGGAAAACGATGCACTCGGCGCGTGTTTGATAAACAGGTTCAGCCTCAGGTCAGGTAGTTACGTGTGAGGCGGGTCGGCTGATGAACTGCTGTCATGAAGAAGCATAAGAAGCTATTGACCGATGAACAGTGGCAGTTGGCAGATTCGCAAAGAACGGGAGCAGTTCATGCCAGCGGTGCTTCCGTCGCAATACTACTTTCCCGATTGATCGGTCCCGTGAACCTGAAAGACGTGCTTGGCAATGTCCAGCCGACCATAGCAATCTGCATGGGTCTCTCCTCTCCATGAAGCTTCGCAGCGATGCTGCTTATCTCATTGTGCCAGTGGGATGGGTCAGTTCAAGAGCAACCTTATTCTGACCGATGTTGTACTGGTTGCCAATAGCTGTTCCTGGCGGCAATTTGCACACCCATCGGATCCCGCATCTGCACATGAATACGGTGTAGTCCTGGCGAATCCGCAGGCCGATAGCTGAGCTCATACCGATTTTGAGCATGGTTGGCGAGCAGGGCCAATGCATCATCCATGCCGCGGCTGTTACTGAACAGAACGTACTCTCCGCCCGATAGATTCGCCAGGCTCTGCGGGATGTCGGACTGATCCAGGTTGCGCGAGAGGCCGACCGTAAAGTGAATGCTGCCGGGCGCTAGCATGGGGGCAGCAGAAGCCATGGAGCCACCGCCGGCACCGCCGACACTCAGATCGCCGGACGTATTGCCGGCCGTCATTCCAGAGCCCCCGCCGTTTCCTCCACTCCCGGCGGGAGGCATGGGGGTGAGCATCGACAGCAGCACCGGGCCAAGTACCTTAGCCAGCGCCTGCAATCCGCTTCGGCCACTATCCGGGTCATCGATGGTGACCATGTAGATCTCCGTGTTAGTGGCGGCGATTTGCCGGGCAGCTTCCTCGAGGGTGAGGGTGGTGCTTCCGCGGTCGGTCTTTTCACTGATGATGACAAGCACACGGCGCTGCGACGCCGGGCGGGATTGCAACAACTGGAGAGACTGACGCAGCGCATCCAAAATGGCGCTGCCGCTATCGCCGGGCGGCAACTGCTCCAACTCCCGGGTGATGGCGCTGTCGTCCGCCGTAAAGCCGTGGTGCAGGGTGACATGGCTGTCGAAGCTGAGCAGCGCCATCTCGCTGCCGGGACCGTCGAGGAAAGTGTCGAGCATGCGGGCGATCCCATGCAGAGGCGTGGTGCACTTGCCGATCCGGGTGGAGAAGATATTGTTCTCGTTCGCCGGGGCGCAGCCCTTGCCCAGCACCTGCGCGGCACGGCCTCCGCGCTGCACGGCCACGACCAGGGAGACGGGGCGCGAGGCATAGGTTTCGTCGAGCCGAATTTTCTGCTCGACGCCATTATCGAAAAGCACGAAATCTTTCTCTCGCAGGCCGAAGATGACCTTGCCGTAGGCGTCGGTGACCAGAGTGGGCACCAGAACCAGGGTGCTTTGACTATGCAGGGTGATTTCGGGGGACTGCGCGCAGGCGCCGCCGCAGAGGCAGCCTGCAATCAGCAGCCACCAGGCAGAGAAGAGCCTGCCAGAGCAGCGCGCGAGCGATAAGAGAAACAGGCGAGGCAAGAAACTGCACATAGGCGTGACTCCGAAGAATGCGGAGGCGCGATGTTGTCGGCGGCTCCTGAGTCCAGTGAAACGCAGGATGCGCGGCGTGAAACCTAAGAATTGTTAAAACGGCGACGCGCGGCCGGGAGAGATGTCATGGGTTGCGCAAATGTTATTGCGGAAAGAAGTAGGTGGTTCGGAGGCTAGTGACCGGGCGCGAGCGGGAAGGTGATTTCGATGCACAGGCCCGGCTGCGCGTTACGGGCGCGAATTTGGCCGTGATGCAACTGCACGACGCGCCGGACGATGGATAGGCCGAGACCGACGCCGCCCTGCGCGGCGTCGCGTGACTGCTCGACGCGGAAGAAGGGGTCGAAGATACGCTCGAGCATCTGCTCAGGCACTCCGGGGCCGCAATCACGCACCGCGAGATGCACGGCGTGTTCTGTGCCGTCGGCCTCGACGGTGACTTCGGTATTCTCTGGCGCATAGCGGATGGCGTTGCGCAAGACGTTTTCCACGCAACGGCGCAGCAGCTCGGGGTCGCCCGGCAGGGTTTGGGGCGAATCCAGGCGGGAGCGAAGTAGAACATGACGGGCCGCCGCTTCCAGGGCGCAGTCTTCCACGACCTCCTGCAGCAGATTTCCGAGCTCTACGGGGACCATGCGATGGGTGGCCGGATCACCCTCGGCGGAGGTCATCTCCAGCAGCGTGCCGACCAGTTGGGAGAGCCGGGTAATCTCGCGTTTCATGCGCGCCAAAGCCGCGTCGGGGTCCGGTGAAGTGCGCATGAGTTCGGCGGCGAAGCCGAGGCGCGCCAGGGGGGAGCGCAACTCGTGCGAGACATCCTGAAGGAGCCTGCGCTCGGCGACCATCAGGGTGGAGATGCGCCCGGCCATGGTATTGAAGGCGCGGGCGGAATCGCCGATTTCATCCCGGCGCGAGGGCTCGGCACGTGCCTGGAGCTGGCCGGAGCCGAAGCGGTTCATGACGGTGGAGAGCTCCCGGATTGGCCGAACGATGCCGAGCGAGAGCCAGATGCCCGGAACCACGGCGAGGAAGATGGCGATGGCGAAGTAAGGGAAGAAGGTGGAGATGGGAATGGGCGGCAGGGCAGTGATGACAAACCTGTACCTGCCATCCGGACTTTGGCGGACAATGACCAGCTCGCCGTGATGACGCTGAGGGGGCGCATCATCGGCCGTGGGCAGGGCAGCCAGCTCGGCGTACCGCACGCCGGTGAGAAGATCGCGCCCTGAGGCGTCCAGCAGAAGCCGCTTGCCCTTCATCATTCCATCCAGGCCGGTGAGGTAGGAGCGCAAGGCCGGGGCACCGCCAGTCTCATAGGCACTCTGCGCCTGCTGCAACTGCATGCGCTCCATGCCGTGAAAGAGACCGCTGACCATGGTGCGAGAGAGCTGGGCCGAGACCCAGAACATGACCAGGGTGCCGGCAGCCAGCGCGACGCCGAAGGTGACCAGGATGCGGGTCAAAAGAGAGCGCATGGTCTATTTTCCGCCCGCGGAGAAGAGGTAACCCGCGCCGCGGATGGAGCGGATGGTGTGCGACTTGCCGCTCTCAATTTTCTTGCGCAGGTGGCTGATGTGAACGTCGAGCGAGCGCTCGTAGGGAGTGGCCCTGCGCTGGTAGAGCACGGCGCAGACCTCGTCGCGCGAGACAATCCTGCCGGCCGAGCGCATCAGCAGTTCCAGGACCTGCACCTCCATGGAAGTGAGCGCGACCGGAAGGCCGGCGCGGCGCACGACCCCGGTGGCCGGCTCGAGGGTGATGTCGCCCACCACGAGCGTCTCTGGCCTTGGATTTTGCCTTCCGGCAGAGCGACGCAGCACGGCGCGCACGCGCGCCAGCAACTCATCGGCGCCGAAGGGCTTGGGGATGTAATCGTCGGCGCCGCACTCCAGTCCCTCGATGCGGTCGCGCTCCTGAGCGCGGGCGGTGAGCATGATGACGGGGACCTCCGAGCGGCGACGCAACTGACGCAACACCTCAAAGCCATCGAGGACGGGCAGCATACCATCGAGGATAACCAGATCGTGGACGGCCTCCAGCGCCTGGGTCAGGCCGTCCCGGCCGTTGTAGGCGCAGGTGATACGGAAGCCCTTGAGGGTGAAGTACTCCTTCATCAGCGCGCACAGTTCGGCGTCGTCATCCACCAAAAGCAGTGCGATGGGGGGCGCGCTCCCGAGTTGAAGGCCCTCGCTCTTCATGGTGACAGTATGACGCAACAGGGTGCGGGGCGCGTTCCGCGCGGCGCACTTTAACAAAACTTAAGATTCAAATGCACTCGTTCGTTTTCTACTAATCCTGCGGCCTGCCAGCCGGCTGGCTGAAGGAGCATCATATGCTAGAGCCGCCCCCAGAACGGCATGAAGTATTGATTATTGACCCCGACCTGAGCATTGCGCAGTATGCCGCGCTCATCCTGGAAGCCGCGGGATACAGCGTGACTATTCGCATGAGTTGCGCTGACGTAGAGGCACGCTGCACGAGCCAGCCCGAGGTTGCCGTCATCGAAGTGCAATCCTTTGGAGAGAGGCTGGAGGCGCTGCCGCTTTGGCTGGCGCACTACTTACCGACGGCCGGAGTACTATTGCTGTCGAGCCACGCGGAGCTACCGCCAACGCCGCTGCCGGAGTGGATTCGCAGGCTGCCGGCCGAGATGCCACTTACCGCGGAGAAACTCGTAGCCTGCGTTGCGGCGTCGCGCACGCGCGCCAGTAACTCATCGGCGCCAAAGGGCTTAGGGATGTAACCATCGGCGCCGCACTCCAGCCCTTCGATGCGGTCGCGCTCCTGCTCGCGCCTTTAGCATGACGACCGGAATGTTATACCGCTGGCGCAACTGGTGCAGCACCTCAAAGCCGTCAAGAATGAGAAGCATCCCATCGAGAATAACCAGGTCGCAGGACGACCCCAGCGCATGGGCCAGACCGTCGCGGCCGTTGTACACGCAGGTGATTTGCAAACCCTTGAAGGCAAAGTACTCGTTCTTCAGCGCGCAGAGATCGACGTCCTCATCTACCAGTTGGAGCGATGCAGCGTTTCCACGGTTACGCTTTTGCAGCTCTGCTTCCATAAGCTCCAGTATCGTCTAACCATTCTCCTCGGACGGGGCTTCCCGTACTTTAACAAAACTTAAGGTTCAGCAGTGGAGAATCACGCTCTACTGGTCAGGGGAACGGATTGTTGCGTCTTGCGAAGATGACCGAATTGTCCAAACCAAGTCGGCCCAATCGTAAGCGCAATGTCGTTGTTATTCATCCGGATCACATCTTTGGAGAGATCTCCGCAGTCATTCTGGAAGGCGCTGGCTACACTGTGCACACTTATTGGCATTACCGCGACGTAGATCTCAAGTGCTGGGCCCGTCCCGATGTGTTGATTATCGCCATTGACTTAGAAGATTGCACGGCCGGATCGCTGCGCGACTGGATTCAATATCGCTTTCCAGGTGCGGGAATACTGCTGGTATCGAACTGCCCGGACGATTGGAACGCCATGCAGTCTCTAGGCTCCCGCTGCCTGTTCGCAAAAACGCCAATTCCCGCCAATTCTCTACTCTCACTCGTCTCCTCCCTGATTCCGACCTAACGACGGGCCAATCCACTTTTACAAATCTTAAGACCTATATTCCGCGTTCTCCCGTTAACTGGAGAGGTAAGGCTGCCGTGGTATGGCGGCCCGCATGAAGGACATTACCAATGCTGCGTATCGCACTCAACATGCTGATTGGAGAAACGGGAAAATACCTGGGCATCATCGCCGGAGTTATGTTCGCCTCGCTGCTGATTATCGAGCAGCTCTCCATGTTTGCCGGAATTCTTACCCAGACCTACTCCGGCATCACCTCGGTCCATGCCGACATCTGGGTAATGGACCCCAAGGTCAAAAGCATTGACGACTCCAAGCCCATGGTGGATGGCGAGCTGGGCCGGGTGCGTAGCGTGGAGGGCGTGGCTTGGGCGGTGGCGCTGTACAAGGGCTCGACCTCAGCGCGGCTGGAGAACGGCGACACCGAGGGTATCTCCCTGTACGGTTTGGATGATACGACCTTTGCCGGCGGGCCGGCGCAGATGGTGGAAGGCAATCTGAGCGATTTGCGCATTAGTGACGCCGTGGTGGTGGATTCGGCGAGTGCGCACGACCGGCTGGCCCACGTGAGCGCCGACGGCACGCGGGTGCCGCTGAAAGTGGGCGATACCCTGGAGTTGAACGACCATCGCGTGAAGGTAGTCGGCCTGTGTCAGGTTGGACGCGGCTTCCAAACGCAGGCCGTGGTGTACACCACCTACAACCGGGCGCTGGCCATTGCCCCCACCCAGCGCAAAAATCTGAGTTACATTCTGGCTGCGGCGCAGCCGGGACAGTCGCCAGAAGAGGTGGCGGCCCGGATCGGGCGCGTGACCGGACTGGGCGCCTACAGCTCGGAACAGTTCATCCGGAAGACGCTGCACTACTTTTTGACCGAGACCAGCATCGTCATCAACTTCGGCATGTCGGTGATGGTGGCATTTCTCATCGGTACGCTGATTGCGGGCCAGACCTTTTACAACTTCACGATGGACAACTTGCGCCACTTTGGCGCGCTCAAGGCAATGGGGGCGGGCAACCGCACCATCCTGGGGATGATTCTGCTGCAGGCGGGACTGGTGGGCTTTGTCGGCTACGGCATCGGCACGGGGCTGGCATGCCTCATCGGCCTCGCATCGCAGGACAGCATGCTCACTTTTACGCTGCCCTGGTACGTGCTGGCGGCCACGGGGGTCGCGGTTGTCGGCATCTCGGGGATCTCCGCCATGTTGAGTTTACGGAAGGTCATCCGGCTGGAGCCGGGGATTGTGTTTCGAGGCTAACGGATGCAAAGCGAAAGCAGTGTGGCCGTGCAATGCCACGGCATCAAAAAAATGTTCGGCACAGGCAACAGCGAGGTGCATGCCTTGCGCGGCATTGACCTGGAGGTGCGCGAGGGCGAGCTGCTGATGCTCGTGGGTCCATCGGGATGCGGCAAGACCACGTTGATCTCAGTGATCGCGGGGGTGCTGGACGCATCGCAGGGAGAGTGCCAGGTCTTCGGCGAATCGATGCAGGCGATGAGTGCCGCGGAGTGCACACGCTACCGCGGACGCAACATCGGCTTCGTCTTTCAGCAGTTCAACCTGGTCCCCTCACTCTCCCTGCGTGAGAACGTCGCCATCCCGCTGCTGATCAATGGCATGGGCTACGACGCCGCCATGCCGCAGGCCGAGGAGGCACTGGCGCGGGTGGGTCTGCAAGAGGAGCGGGTGCTGGACAAGCCCACGCAGCTCTCTGGAGGACAGCAGCAGCGCGTTGCCATTGCCCGCGCCATTGTGCACTCGCCCCGGCTCGTGGTGTGCGACGAGCCGACCAGCGCGTTGGATCACGTGACCGGGCAGCACGTTCTGGAGTTGCTGCGGCAGGTGGCGGCCGGAGACGGCAAGGCCCTAGTAGTGGTGACCCACGACAGCCGCATCTTTGAGTACGCCGACCGCATTGCCCGCATGGACGACGGGCGAATCGTAAATGTGTATGACTCCTACCAGGAGATGGTGGAAGCAGAGAGGAATTTGCAATGAAGAAGAAATGGGCACTGCCCCTGTTATCGGCGATTGGCATCCTGTTCGGCATCTACATGATGATGGCCACAACGAAGCCAGCTCCCAAGCCGAAGATGATTGCCGAGCCAGCTAAGGCGCCATTCGCCAGCTATGTCTCCGGCGCGGGGCTGATTGAGTCCTCCTCTGAAAACGTGAAGGTGGGCATCACCACCGGCGGGCTGGTGGCCAGGATGTTTGTGAAAGTCGGCGACAAGGTTGCCAGGGGCACACCGCTCTTTCAGATTGACGACGGCCCCAAGCGGGCGGAGCTGGCCCGCTACGCGGCGGCACTGCAATCGGCCGAAGCCACGCTGGCGAAGCTGGAGCTAGGCAGCCGCCCGGAGGAGATTGCCAAGCAGCGCGAGCAGGTGGGCCAGGCCGCGGCGCAACTGGACGATGCGCAGCAGCAGTTGAAGCTGCGGGAAGAAGCCAACGCACAGGACGCCCGCGCCGTCAGCCAGGACGACATCAACCAGGCGCGCAACACGGTGCGCCAGCGCCAGGCCGCCCTTGCTTACCAGCAGCGACACTTGAAAGAGCTCGAGACCGGCACCTGGGCTCCGGAGATCAAGGTGCAGCAGGCGCAGGTGGCCTCGGCGCGGGCGCAGGTGACGCAGTGCCGCTCTGACCTGGAGCGTTACACGGTGCGCTCTCCGCTGGATGGCAGCGTGCTGCAGGTGAAGATACACGCCGGGGAATACGCGCCGGCCTCGCAGACGGACAATGCGCTTGTGATGGTGGGCAGCGAGGACCTGCTGAGCGTGCGCGTGGACGTGGATGAGCAGGACGCCTGGCGGGTGCAGACGGACCGCCGCGCCACAGCCTTCGTCCGCGGCCGCACCGACGCGCCGATTGCACTAACGTTTGCGCGCTTGGAGCCGTACGTGGTGCCCAAGACTTCGTTGACGGGCAGCTCCAGCGAGCGCGTGGACACCCGCGTGCTCCAGGTCATCTACAGCTTCCATCGCCCTAAGGATGTTCGCGTTTACGCCGGGCAGCAGATGGATGTGTACATCGAGGCGGACCCGCTGAAGGATCCGGGCGCGAAGGGGAGCCGGCAATGAAGTGCAACACGGTGGTCCGCAACATGGCAGCGCTTCTGCTGAGCGCAACACTGTGTGGCCCGGCCTATGCGGGCAGCAGGGCGGAGGCGGTGCAGCCGCCGAAGCTGGCAAGCTTTTCCGACGAGCCGGCGCAGCATACTCCCGCGCAGGTTGCTGCGCTGGCCGCATGGTGGAAGCAATTCAAGGATCCGCAGCTGCAGGCGCTGGTTGAACTGGCGATTGCCAGCAATATGGACGTGCAGGTTGCCCGCGCTCGGCTGGCGGAATCGCGCGCCTCGCTGGGGAATACGCGCGCCTCGCAGCAACTGCCCACGATCAACGTGGATGGAAGCTACGCGCATACGCGCACCAGCGCCGACAACCCGCAGGTCATTACGCTTGGTGGCAGCACCACATCAGTCCCCTACGTGTACAACAGCTACCAGGCGTACTTTGACGCCAGCTATGAGATTGACCTGTTCGGTGGCGTGCGCAACAGCGTGCGTGCGGCGCGGGCCGACGCCGACTCCAGCGCGGATTCACTGCGCAACACGATTATCAGCACCATGGCCGAGGTGGCCAGGGACTACATTCAACTGCGCCAGTACCAGGAGCAACTGCGCATTGCGCACAGCCAGGAGGCGTCACAACAGGACACGCTGCACCTGATTGAGGTCAGAAACAGGGCGGGGCTGGTTAGCGATTTGGACGTTGCCAGTGCACGCGCCACCCTAGCCAGTACCCAGACGAACGTACCTCAACTGGAAAGTAAAATCGAGCAGGAAAAGCACGCGATTGCACTGCTGCTGGGAAAAACTCCGCGGGAGCTGGACGAGAGCCTAGGTGAGGCGAAGCCCATCCCCACGGCGGAGAATTCGATTCCCGCCGGTTTGCCTTCAGAGCTGCTGCGCCGCCGCCCGGACATTCGTGCCGCCGAGGATGACGTGAAGGCCGCCGCGGCGCGGGTTGGCGTGCAGGTATCCAAGCTGTTCCCCTCCATTTCGCTGACGGCGGAGTGGGGGGGGCAGAGCGCCAGCAACCTCGGCAACCTGGCGGATTCTGCCGCACGGTTTTATAGCATTGGACCTACCGTGCAGTGGGGTCTGCTCAACTATCCGGCGTTGAAGAAAAATATCCGGATCTACCAGTCGCGCCGCGACCAGAAGGTGCTCACCTACCAAAAGACCGTACTGACCGCGTTTCAAGAAGTTGAGGATTCCCTGACGGCCTACCACAAAGAGGTACAACGCGAGAAGCTGCTGAAGAATGAAACGGCACAGTACCAGCGCGCCTACGATTTGGCGCTTGCAAAATACACTCGCGGGTTGACGAATTACTTAAACGTGTTGGAGGCACAGCGCTCCCTGTACACCGCCCAAGATGCCCTGGCCGTGAGCCAGGGAACGGTACAAACCGATCTGGTTGCATTCTACAAAGCACTGGGCGGCGGCTGGGAACACTGATTGGCTGGTGATTGTCCAGTACGGGTTGCGGGAGATGATCCACCGGCCAAGGCGGCATAGAACGTCGCCGGTGCTGGTTGGTTCAGAACGAAATCCGGCGGCGGTACGGCACGGCATCATGCAAGAGAGGTGTGCCTTTACAAGGAGAGTACAGAGCCCCCTCCTGGGAAACTGGAGGGAATCAAAACAATTCCGGGTATACCCTGCATGACTGAGGCGAAGACGCGAGCGAATCTATGAACGCTGACGTAATCTTTGTTCAAGATGAATTCTGGCTAATACCTGTGCTCAAGGGATCACAAATCATGGTTACTCTTTTCCGCGGTGTATCAGGGAATCGAATTCCCTGATACGGTGCAATTAATTCCCTGTTCCGGTTGCTGAGAAATGTTGCTATCTCGCTGAAAAGGAGCCGCTTGAGTCGAGACGCGCTACATCAGGTAGCGATTTTTCCCTGTAAAATTCCCTGTTAGGAGGGAATTCTCACGGAGAGCGGCTCGCTCGAGACTGCATCCACCCCTTGCAGTCACAGCAAACTGATCTCTGAAGTTCAGAAAGTTCCCTGATCCGGGAGGGAGACGGGTTCTCTGTGGACTGCATCCACCGCCAGTAAGTTCCCCAACCCTTTTTATTTCAACTAACTACTGCATAATCAATCAATTACAAACACTGGGCGAAGTGGATAATCGCGCCAAAATGGCCGTCATTTCGTTTTATGGACCGATTTGTCGTACAAAATGCTGGATGTTGTACAAAGGCTTTGGACTGTTTTCGCTACCGGGGCGAATGAGAGCGGGCTCGCTTTCTACCGGTTCGATCTGATCTGGACATGCGGCTGACCGCTTATCAGAGTATTCCGCCACCTGTGCTGCAGGCCTCGTTCGCGCCCGGCAACGGCTTCACAGCGTGGATACTTATGTGTCCAAGAGAGTGCGAACAGCCGTAGCAAGTTGCATCCGCGAAAAGGGCTTTGCTATAAACCCTCCGCGGCGCAACGGGACACCCTGTTTCTGGATGAGCTCGTCACCATAACCTGAAACATACAGTACTCGCAGCTCCGGACGTGCGAACCATGCCAGTTCCGACAACTCACGTCCGTTCATCTGGGGCATGATTACATCCGTGACAAGCAAGTCGATCTTCACCTGGATGTCTTGAACGATACGGAGGGCATCGTTGGATGAAGCAGCGGGCAATACCCGGTATCCGAGGTTGTCGAGTATCTCACAAAGCAGAGCTCGTACTGACTCATTGTCCTCTGCCACAAGGATCGTCTCCGAACCGCCAGCCAGCTGGGATTCAGACGGATTGAAGGAACCGGCTAACTCTGCTTGAACTTGCGGAAGGTAAATCTCGAAAGATGTGCCCTTTCCGGGCTGGCTGAAGGCGAGTATTGTTCCACCACTCTGCTCCACGATGCCATGAGCGCTGGCCAAGCCGAGTCCCGTGCCTTCGCCCGCCGGCTTTGTGGTAAAGAAGGGCTCAAACATTCGTTTCATCGTGGCCTCATCCATCCCAACGCCTGTGTCGGAGACAGTCAATTTCACGTACTCAGCAGGTCTCAGCGAGCCGTGATTGCGCACATGATCTTCATCCACATTTTCCTTCGACAAATTAAGCGAGAGACGGCCCCCATTCGGCATGGCATAGCAGGCATTCGTGGCCAGGTTCAGCACCACCTGCTCAATCTGGATTGGGTCGGCGAGTATATGGCAGCTCTGTTGTCCAACGTTGATCTCTAGCTCAATATCTTCCCTGGTTAACCGGCGTAGTGTCTTCTCCAGTTCCTGCAAAAAGACCCTCAAATCCATCACAACGGGAAGTGAAGTCTGGCGTCGGCTGAAAGCCAGCAACTGCCCCGTAAGACTCGTGGCACGGGCACATGCTTGCCGAATTTGATCTGCCTGGCGAAACAATCGGCTCTGCGGCTCCGCGCCCTCGCGGATGAGTTCACTGTATCCACTCATGATCGCCAGCAGGTTATTAAAGTCATGGGCCACGCCGGCGGCAAGTTGCCCGATGGCCTCCAGTTTCTGTGACTGCCAGAGCTGCTCCTCCAGCTTCTTTTGTTGCGTGACATCCCGATAGATGGCCAACGTGCCTACAAACTCATTACGAACCCGCAGCGGACACAGATATATCTCTGTGTCGAGGATGGTGCCGTCCTTATGTCGGCGCTGGGTACTGTACGGGCTTTTGTTTTCATGCGACAACCGCTTATCTACCAGTAAACACTCATCTTCCAGTGAGGGCGGGGTAATTGTCTCCGAACATGTTTTGCCCAAAACCTCGGTATCAGAGTATCCAAACGCCGCGCAAAATGCGGGGTTGGCCAGGGTAACCTTCCCATCTCCATCCATGGCGATGATCGGCAGAGGGCTGTTACCAAGCACGGCTTGCACAAACTCCTTGGCATCAGAAAGCCCCTGATTGGCCTTCTCGAGTTCCGCAAGTTTGTCTTCCAATTTTCGAATGAGTGCTGCGTTGTACTCGCGCAGGAATACGTCGCCGCCGCTTGCAGTAGTTGCCCGATCCGGAAGAGTACCCGTTTCTTTTTGCAGTAACAAGCCACGCACAACCTTGAGCAGGGCTTCGGGTTCGAGCGGTTTCGTGAGAAAGTCATCAGCGCCTACGCTCAAACCCAACTCACGATCTTTGGCATCTGTATAAGTCGCGGTATAGAACACGAAAGGCACCTGTCTTAACTGTGTTTCGGCGCGCCACCGCTTGCATAGGGTAAAGCCATCCATCACCGGCATCAAGATGTCCGAAATCATCAAGTCAGGGGGTGCGGCCAGCGCTAGATCGAGGGCTTCGGATCCGTTCCGGGCAGTCACCACGCGATAGCCGTTTACACTCAGCAGCGCCTGTAAGAAGTACAGGTTGTCGTCATTGTCATCGGCGATCAGAATCTGGGTCATATCGTTGCCCTTCTTCCCTGCGCAGCTTCGGTTCACTGTGGTAGGAACTTGCAAATCTGGTTCACAAAAGTACCGGGATCAATCGGTTTCTCAATATATCCTGTTGCACCTGCAGCCAGGACCTTCTCGCGGTCTCCCATCATCGCGTAGGACGTCACGGCAATGATCGGAGTATTCCGCAAAGCTGGATCCAGCCGCAGTTGCGCAGCTACCGCATAACCATCGAGCATCGGCAATTGGATATCAAGCAGAATCAAGTCTGGAAGCAGTTTGCTTGCCAGAGCAATTCCTTCCATCCCGTCCCTGGCCTCGTGAACGATGAAGCCATGCTGCTCCAAAAGGAAGCGCACGAGATAGAGATTCTGTTCGTTATCTTCAATAACCAGTACTGTGTTATTCATGAGTCTTATCCCGCTCCATCGGTAATTGAACGGTAAAAGTGCTGCCCTGCCCGGGGGCACTCTCCACAGAAATAACCCCCCCCAAGGCCTCCACCAAACGCTTGCAGATCGAGAGGCCCAGCCCGGTTCCTTCCCGCTTACGTGCTAAGCCGGTGTCCGCTTGGCGAAAGGGCTCGAAGATACTCTTTTGATGCTGCGGATCAATGCCGATGCCGGTATCTGTGATGGCGGTTACCAGCCACTCATTCTCCCTCCAACAGCGGACGATCACGCTTCCTTCATCGGTAAATTTCACAGCATTACCCACCAGGTTCAGCAATATCTGTTCCGTACGCCGTTGATCGCCGATGATTGAGCCGACCTCCGGTGAAACTTCCGTATGCAA
>Ga0181528_10000792_pt1 | contig 20921 bp, 23 predicted proteins | sample PEATcosm2014_Bin_47_FD_119742 | JGI IMG/M metagenome (GOLD analysis project Ga0181528, IMG submission 119742) | Peatland microbial communities from MTU Mesocosm Facility, Houghton, MI, USA - PEATcosm2014_Bin10_10_metaG | ecosystem: Environmental > Terrestrial > Soil > Wetlands > Peat | place...
CCTCAACCGCTGTGAGGTGTAAATCTAGCCGCCGGTAACTCCGCATACCCAAGTATGCGGCCAAAACATTTCCAATGGAAGATGTTGTAAAGAACTTTTTCAGGCGGTCATAGCACTAGTGCCCTCTATTTCCGGAGAAACCGTCTGAACCGGGCAGGGCGGGGCCAGCAGCGCCTGAGTTACGGCGCACTCTTCCATTGGGGGATTGCAGCACCCAACTACGGGAGGGGCAACCGAGCTTCGTTAATCCCGATTCCCGCCTTCTAGAGCAGTTTCACGTTTTCCGTAGACCGTGGCCCGTCCGCTCTTGCCTACGGCCAGCCGCGAACGTCAAAGAGCGGCCCTTTTGCGCACAGCGACGCCTGGCCGCTCTCCTACCTTCGTAGTGCTGGGGGCACGAGTGGCCGTCCTTCATTATTGGGGGTGAACGGTTTGCCGGTCATGGCGAGATCGGTGCTGGGTGACGCGAGCGCGCTATGGCAATCCGATGGAAACGATCCTGCGGAAGAACGTCTGGGTGCGCGCGACGTCGCGCAGGATCTGCGCGCGCAATGCCTCCGCGTTGGGGAAGGCCCGCTCGTCGCGCAGGCGTCGCAGAAACTCAACCCGGATGCGGTCCGGCGAATTGCCCTCCAAGGGATCGAGCAGAAAGGTCTCGATCGTCAGATGACGGCCGCCAAATGTGGGGCGGTACCCGACGTTGGTCACCGAGCGCCACGAACGCAGCCGGGGACAGTCTTGTTTGTCCCTCTGTGGACGGACCGGACTGTCCCCCTCCAAGCCTGTGCGCGGATCTCCGGGACGGTCGACGCTGTCCCCCTGTGGACAGGGCTGACTGTCCGCCTCCTCGATAGTGCGCGTGATGTAGACACCGTTGGCCGGCACGGCCGCGCGCTCCAGATCCAGCGAAGGGATCTCCAGGTTTAGCGTGGGTACGGTCTCTCGTCGGCCGCGGCCCTCGCCTGCCACCACAGCGCCCGAGACGGCGAAAGGCCTTCCCAGCAGGCGCGCGGCGCGGCTGACGTCGCCCGCGGCCAGCAGGCGGCGAATCTCGCTGGAAGAGACCAGGACGCCTCGAAGCCGGATGGCGGGCACGATGCCGACCCGCACTCCGAGTTTCTCGCCCAAGGCAAGCAGCGCCCGGACGTCGCCACGCTGCCTGTTGCCGAACAGGAAATTGTCGCCGACGACGACGGCTCGCGCGCCCAGATCAGCTAGCAGAACCTCCCGGAAGAATGCCTCCGGGTCGAGCGAGCTCAGGTGGGCGTCGAAGGGCAGGATCAGCACCTGCTCGATGCCGTCGCATTGCATAAGCGCGCAGCGCTCGGCGGGAGAACTCAGCAGCAGCGGCGCGCGTTCTGGCGCGACCACCTCGGTCGGATGCGGACTGAACGTGAGCGCAGATGGTTTCGCCCCGCACTCGCCCGCCAGCCGGACTACGGTTCGCATCAGTGCGTGGTGCGCGGCGTGGACGCCATCGAAGTTACCGATGGTGACGGCGGAGGGTGCGAACGAAGTGCGTGCCTCTTCGAGACTGCGAAAAATCCGCATGACAGTTGATCAGAGCGCGACGGCCACCTCAAGGCCGTCGTATGCCAGCCGCACGCCGGCGGGCAACAGGCTATCCGCACTCTCGTGCGCCAGATCGTGCGAGATGTGCGTGAACCAGGCCTCGCGCGGCTTCAGCCGCTCGACGATCTTCAGGCTCTGCTCCACGGTGCTGTGCGTCGGGTGAGGGTGATAGCGCAGGGCATCCAGGAAGAGCACATCCAAACCCTGCAGCATTTCCATGGACGCCTCGGGCACTTCGCTGTGATCGGTGAGGTAGGCGGCGTTGCCGAACCGGAAGCCATGGCAATGGCCCTTGCCATGCCGTAGGGGCACCGCCGTGAATTCCAGCCCGTGAACTTGAATTGGCCCTCCGTTGAAAGGCACCGTCCGGATGCGCGGCCGCGACGACTCGGTCTTGCCCTCGTAGAAAATGTAATCGAACACGCGCCGGATGATTCTGAGGGTCTCCTCCGAGCCATACACCGGGATGACTTCCTGCTGGTTGAAATTGAACGGCCGGATGTCGTCGAGTCCCAGGATGTGGTCGGCGTGTCCGTGCGTGTACAGTACGGCGTCCACGCGCGCAACCTGGGCGCGCAAAACCTGCTGCCGGAAATCGGGGCCGGTGTCGATCACGACGCAATGGCCGTCCCAGCGGAGCGCCACCGAGGGCCGCAGACGCCGGTTGCGCGGGTCGTCCGAATGGCACACCGCGCAGGAGCAGCCAATGGTCGGCACACCTACGCTCGTGCCCGAGCCTAGCACTGTGATAGTCAGCCGGTTTGGCGGCTCAGACATTTTCCCCGGTTTTGTCCTCGGCGGCCGGAGCTTCGGCTGGCTTCTTCTGCTCGGCCTCTGAAGCCTGGATGAAGCGGAAGCGCAATTCGGTTACGGAGTTGTCGAGCAATCGTTGCTCGTCGAGCGTCAGGTTGTTCCGCGTCTTCTCTTGCAGCATCGCCAGCATGTCGATGGTGTGGCGTGCGATGGGCAGGTTAACTTCCTGCTTTTCGCCGCCCCAGGGCGCGGCGCCGAGGCTCGCCTCGGCCTGCATACGCATGCTCCAGACCAGGAATTCAAAATCTGCGGGCGGGAGAGGAACTGCTTGGTCGCTCATTACCTACATATTGTACTCAAGTGAGTGGGCCGGCTCTCCAGAGCCGCGCGGGGTCTCCAGACCCCGCTCCGGATAAGCTTTGTCGTGGTCCTGGCCCAGCGGCAGGCGGAGGCTGCCTAATCGTGATGCGGCGGACTCACTTGCGCGCTGTGCGGCGGACAAACCGGCGGCGTGGGGAGCAACATCTTGTCGTCGTAGTGCCGCGGCAGCTTGTGAACCATCGGATCATCGAAATGTTCCGGCAGAGGGATCTCGATGAGTGGAATCGAACAGTGGCCTGAGGCTGCCGGAGCGGATGCGATCAAATCAGGTTTGAGATTCACTGGGCGGGGCTGTGCTCTGTACTGAACCAATGACTCACTCTTCGTCAGCAGTTCTCGCCAATGCGGGAACTTGAGATCTAACCCCGGCGCCATCAGCTCGGGCGCACTGGCCGGGGGCGGGTTGATCGAAAAGGGACGAGGCAGAGGCGGCAGCACGGGCAGGTTGAGCGTTACCGGAGGAGCCGTCTGTCCTAAGACCGGGAGAGACAACGCCACAATCACCAATCCCATCGGCAGGAGACGCATGCTGCCCATAGTCTACTGCCACTGGCGTCGCCGGGAGGCGACATTTTCTGCAACATTTCAGACGAAAAAACCGGGCCGCCGCTTGCGCGACAGCCCGGTTTCTTACGGAGCAGATTCCTGCCTGGTCCTACTTGCTGGTCTTGTAGAAATCAGCGTACTCGGCCAATGACTTCGCCTTGAAATCGCCAGCGTGGCCGGCCTGGCCGAATTGGACCATGCGCTGGGCGACAACCTTTTGCATCGCTGCGCGAGCGGGCTTGTTGTAGTCGCGTGGGTCGAACTTCTCCGGGGACTCCGCGAAAACCTTGCGAATTGCGCCGGTGATGGCCAGACGGTTGTCGGTGTCGACGTTGATTTTGCGGACGCCGTTCTTGATGCCGAGCTGGATCTCTTCCACCGGCACGCCCCAGGTTTCTTTGAGCTTGCCGCCGTACTGGTTGATGATGTCCTGCAGATCCTTGGGAACCGAGGAGGAGCCGTGCATCACAAGGTGGGTGGTGGGCAGGCGCTTGTGGATCTCGATCAGGAGGTCCATCTTGAGGACGCTCCCATCGGGCTTCTTGGTGAACTTGTAGGCGCCGTGGCTGGTGCCGATGGCGATGGCCAGGGCGTCCAGACCGGTCTTCTCGACGAATTCAACGGCCTGGTCGGGGTCGGTGACATGCTCGAGGCCCGTACCGCCGGCTCCGTGACCGTCTTCGATTCCGCCGAGTGTGCCGATCTCGCCTTCCACAGTGACGCCCTTGGAGTGCGCCAGTTCGACGACCCTGCGGGTCACGTCCACGTTGTATTCGAAGCTGGACGGGGTCTTGCCGTCCGCTAGTAGCGAGCCATCCATCATCACGGACGTGAAGCCTAGTTCGATCGCCGATTTACAGGTTTCGAAGCTATTGCCGTGGTCGAGATGCAGCACCATCGGGATCTCCGGGTACAGCTCGTTGGCAGCCAGCATCAAGTGATACAGGAAATTGTCGTTGGAGTAAGCGCGAGCGCCACGGCTCGCCTGAACGATCACGGGCGACTTGGTCTCCCGCGCCGCTTCCATAATCGCCTGGATCTGCTCCATGTTGTTGACGTTAAACGCGCCAACGCCGTAACCGCCCTTGGCCGCTTCATCCAGAAGCTGCCGCAATGTGACCAGTGGCATCGAAAAAACTCCTATTAGGATCTGTTCAGAGGTAGAACTCTGGTAGAACACCCCCATGATATAACACTCGAACGTCCGCTTTGTTGAGGATTCTGTAGAGTTTCACCGCACCTGTCCCAAGGGCCACGCGATGCAATCACTTACGTCGGGATGGTCCCAACCGGTGTTGGCCCGGAGGTCAGAGCGCGAGCTCGAAAAACAGCGCAGCCTCGGGAGATCCGGCATCGTACCGCTCGATCTGCTGGAACCCCAGCGAGCGGTAGAGCGCAATGGCGGATTCCATGAACGGCAGGGTATCCAGGCGCATGCTCCGGTATCCGCGCTCCCGGCCCGCTTCGATCAGACGAACAGCCAGCATCCGGCCCAAGCCGCTGCCGCGCGTGGCCGGCTCGACATACAGCCGCTTCATCTCGCATATGCCGGGTGCGAACTTACGCAGTGCGCCGCAGCCCGTTTTGAGGCCATCCACGCTTGCCAGCAGCAGTGTGCCTTCCGGCCCGGCATAGCGGCCCGGCAGTCCCGCGATCTCCGCCGCGAATCCGACCACGCACTCGCCGACTCCCGGGATCGCGGCGTATTGCCGCAACAGCGTGCGCACGGCTTCCAGATCAGCGGTCGTCACCGCGCATCGGATCTCTATCATTCGTAATATGTTACGCTAAAAGTTCCCGACAAAATAATGAAGACATCCGACGAAAGCCACCCAGAGAACCTCACTCTCGGTGCGCGCTTCGAACGGCTGGTGGCAATCATGGCGAAGTTGCGCGCTCCCGGCGGGTGCCCGTGGGATCGCGAACAGAACTACGACACCATCAAGCCGTACACCATTGAGGAAACTTACGAAGTTCTCGAAGCCGTCGACCAGCGCGACTACGCGGGGCTGTGCGAGGAACTGGGCGATTTCATGCTCCAAGCCGTCTTCTTCGCCCAGATGGCGCAGGAAGAGGGCCGGTTTTCGATCGCCGATTCGCTCGACGCAATCAACGCGAAGCTGGTGCGCCGCCATCCGCACATCTTCTCCGGCGGCGATGCAAAAACGTCGGACCAGGTTTTGAAGCGCTGGGACGAGATCAAGGCCGTCGAAAAGTCAGACCGTGGTGAGACGCCCAAGGGATGCCTTGATGGGATCCCGCGCGCGCTGCCGGCGCTGATGGAAGGCCTCAAAATCTCGCAAAAAGTGGCAAAAAAGGGCTTCGAATGGCCCGATTTTGAGCAAGTCTTGGAGAAATTTCACGAGGAAACCGCGGAGTTGGCAGAGGCCCGGGCGGGCGGATCGCAGGATGAAATCGAGGGAGAACTCGGCGACCTGCTGTTCACCGTGGTGAACATGGCGCGCTGGCTGAAGGTCGATCCGGAGCAGGCGTTGCGCAAGACGAACGCCAAGTTCCGCGCCCGCTTCGCGCATGTCGAACGTTCGCTCGCCGCGCGGGGCAAGACACTCGAACAGTCAACGCTCGAAGAGATGGAGACGCTGTGGCAACAGGCGAAGTCGCTACCCGAATCACGCTGAAGCATCTGGAGACTCTGCCCGATTTCCGCGAGGCCCTGCGGCTGCAAAAGGAGATCTGGGGCTTCTCCGACATCGAGTTGCTCCCCTTGCGCCTGTTCGTCGTGGCGCACAAAGTGGGCGGCCAGATCATCGGTGCGTTCGACGGGGAGCATATGATTGGCTTCCTGCTTTCGATTCCCGGCATCAAGCCCAGTGCGGAGAATGCCGAGACATACTTACACTCGCACATGATGGGTGTGCAGGCGCCCTATCGCAATCTCGGTATCGGGCGGATGTTGAAGCTCGCGCAGCGCGAGGAAGCGCTCTCGCGGAACGTCCGGCTGGTCGAATGGACTTTCGATCCGCTCGAGATCAAGAATGCTTACTTCAACATCGAGCGGTTGGGCGCGGTCGTGCGGCGTTACGTGCTGAACCAATACGGCACGACAACGAGCCACCTGCACGGCGGTCTGCCGACCGACCGCTGCGTGGCCGAATGGTATCTGGACAGTGCGCGAGTGCTCGCAGTTCTCGATGGCCGGCCTGTGGATCATGACAGCGTCGTTGAGCGCGTAGCCGTGCCTGAAGACATCGCCGAACTGCGCCAGAAAGAGCCGAAGCGGGCACGCGACATTCAACGGAACCTGAGTGAAGCTTTTCTCGCGCACTTTCAGCGCGGGCTGGCTGTGACCGGTTTTGAACGAAGCGCCGATTCGGGCGTCTACCTCTTTTCACAATGGCCTTCAAAATAGACGAGATTCGCCTGCACAGGCTCGAAATACCGCTGGTGCATTTCTTTGAGACCAGCTTCGGGCGGACTTACAGCCGCGCGATTATCCTGGTCGAGGTCGTGTCGGACGGCGTCTCCGGCTGGGGCGAAGTCACCTGTGGCGAACACCCGTTCTACAACGAGGAGTGGACCGACGCGGCATGGTTGCTGCTGAAGGACTACGTCGCTCCGGCCGCGCTCGGCATGACGCTGGAGAAGGCTTCGGACGCGGGACTGCTGTCGAAAGGCATCAAGGGCCATCGGATGGCGCGCGGCGGATTCGAGGCCGCATGTTGGGATCTGGAAGCGCGCCTCGCGGGCATCCCGCTGTGGCGGGCGATTGGCGGCGGAGCGGGCGTTGATGGAAAGAGTAAGGAGATCCCCTGCGGCGTGTCGATCGGCATCCAGGACAGCGTGCCGCAATTGCTCGGCAAGATCCGCACCGAGCTCGAAGCGGGCTACCAGCGCATCAAGATGAAGATCAAGCCGGGCTGGGACATCGACGTGATCCGCGAGGTGCGGCGTGAGTTCCCCGAGATCCTGCTGATGGCGGACGCCAACTCGGCGTACACGTTGAATGACATTGAACATCTGAAACGGCTGGACGAGTTTCATCTGATGATGATGGAGCAGCCGCTGGCGCACGACGAGATCATTGACCATGCGGCGCTGCAACGGGCGCTCGAAACGCCGATCTGCCTGGATGAGTGCATCCGCACGGCGCACCAGGCCGAGCAGGCCATCCGGCTGGGCGCTTGCAAGATTATCAACATCAAGCTCGGGCGCGTGGGCGGCTTTGCCGAAGCGAAGCGCGTGCATGACGTGGCGCAGGCGCACGGCATTGCCGTGTGGTGCGGCGGGATGCTCGAAAGCGGAGTCGGACGGGCGCATAACATCGCCCTTTCCACGCTGCCCGGGTTCATTTTGCCGGGCGACGTCTCGGCGAGCAAACGGTATTGGAAGCGCGACGTGATCGACCCGTGGGTGGAAGTCACTCCGCGCGGGACCATCGTGGTGGGGGACGCGCCGGGCTTCGGCTATCCACTCGACCTGGAGTTCCTGGCTTCGGTGCGCGTGGCGCAGGAGACGCTGGGCCACAAGTGAGTTTCTTCAGAGGGCGGACCCGGCGTGTGCGCTGCGGCCGTCGATTCCGCACAGACTTGGAGCGCGCGTAAGAATGCTTTTGGACACCTCCAATATGGTCCGCAAACCGGCGCCGAAGTCCGCGCACACCTATGCAATGGTCATCCTGATGACCATCTTCTGGAGCTTGAATTACATCGCGGCAAAATTCGCGCTGCGCAGTTTCCCGCCGATCCTATATGCCTGCCTGCGGATGATCCTCGCCGGTGCGATGATGTTCGCGACCTATCTGGTCTGGGTGCGCAATCGGCCGCAGTCTGTGATCCACAAATGGCCGCGGCGCGATCTGCTCATCCTGTCCGTCATCGGTGTCCTCGGGATGGTGGGCAACCAGATTCTGTTTGTGGCGGGGCTGGGCCGCACATCGGTGGCCCATGCTTCGCTGGTGATTGCGACAACGCCGGTGCAGGTGCTGCTGCTTGCCTGGATCAGAGGCCAGGAACGCCTCACCACGCTGAAAGTGGCCGGGATGGCCATGGCCATGGGGGGCGTCGGCGTGTTGAATCTTGCACCCGGCCGTTCCGTGCGTGGAGCCTCCATCGTTGGCGACTTGCTGATCTTGCTTTGCGCTTTCTCTTTTGCCCTGTACTCGGTTTTCGGCAAAGAGCGGATGCGAAAGTTTGGCGCGATTCCGGTCAACGCTCTTGGGTTCGGGGTGAGTGCAGTGCTGTTGCTTGCGCCCGCCTGGTGGTTGGGCCGCGGCTTCGACTATGCGGCTGTGCCCGCGCTGGGGTGGTGGATGCTGGCTTACATGGCGGCCATCTCGTCGGTGCTGTGCTACATCATTTACAGCTCGGCGCTGGAGCATCTGCCGGCCTCGCGGGTGGCGTCGTTCAGCTACGCGCAGCCGTTTATCGCCTGCCTCGCTGCCTGGTGGCTGCTGGGAGAGCCGGTGACACTGCCGGTAGCCCTGGGCGGAATGATGGTGCTGGGAGGGGTTTGGCTCACCGGACGGGGATGAGTCGGTAGGGCGGACACCCACGTCCGCGCCGGCCCCCCTGGTCCGGCTCCGCGTGTGCAATTCGAGAGTCCGAAAGTGGCCGGCCTGGGGGTCGGCCGCGGAACTGGGGGTCCGCCCCACAATGAACTGAGACAATGGCTGGTCTATTCCAACTTCTGAGCACGAACCACAACTACCGCTCCACCTGGATGGCGCAGGTGGTGAGCGACGTCGGCGACAACTTCAATAATATCGCCGTCTTCGGACTGGTCATGCAGCAGACCCACTCCGGCATGGCCGTGGGCGGCGTCATGCTGGCGCGCGCCGCCGGCGCGATCCTGGCCGGACCGATCGCCGGCGTCGTGCTCGACCGCTTCGACCGCCGTCGCATCATGGTCGCGAGCGACCTGTGCCGCGCCACTGTCGCGCTTGCGTTCCTGTTGACGATTCATGAGAAGAACGTCGGGCTGCTGCTGTTTCTGAGCGGGTTGCTGATGTTCGCCTCGCCCTTCTTTACGAGCGGCCGGTCGTCGATCATGCCCACGATCACGACCCGCGAGGAACTGCACACGGCCAACTCGCTGACGCTCACCACGGCCTGGACTTCGGTGGCACTGGGGAGTTTTCTAGGCGGCGCCATCGCGTCGTGGTTCGGCTTCCACGTGGCGTTCCTGTTCAACGCGCTGTCATTCATCTTCTCGGCGTTCTTCATCAGCCGGCTGCGCGCGACGAACCAGCGCGGATTCCGCGCCGAGCGCAGCGCTGTTGCGCTGACCCGCCGGCGGCCCGTCCAGGAGTACTTGGACGGACTGCGCTACATTCGCGGTGTCCCATTGCTGCTTGCTCTGGCGCTGGTCAACGTGGGTTGGGCCTCGGGCGGCGGCGCGGCGCAGATCCTGTTCAGTCTCTTCGGAGAGGTGGTGTTCCATCGCGGCGCGGCGGGGATTGGCGAGGTATGGGGCTGCGCCGGCATCGGCCTGATTTGCGGCGGCATTGTCGCCAATCTGTGGGGGCGTCACCTGAGCTTCGAGCGCTACAAGTGGGCTATTGTGATCTGCTATGTGGTCCACGGCGGCAGCTACGTGCTGTTCAGCGTGTGTCCCAGCTATGGCGGGGCGCTGTTCTTCATTGCGCTTTCCCGGATGGGCGTGGCGGTCAGCTCCGTGCTGAACTATACGCAGCTTCTGCGTCACACGCCCGACAGCTTCCGCGGGCGCGTCAATTCGACCATGGAGTCGATCACGTGGGGCACCATGATGCTTTCCCTCACCGTCGCGAGTTACTATTCTCAGAGCCGCTCGCCGCGCGAAATCGGCGTGGTGGCTGGCGTGTTGAGCTCGCTGACGGCGGTTTACTGGGCATGGGCTTTGCTCACCGGCCGTTTGCCGGAGCCGGCGCTGGAAGGACACGAGCCCACTGGAGACGAGGAGGTCGAAGTTCATGTCTGAGCAGCACTCGTTCGATCTCGCCGGCAAGACCGTGCTGGTCACCGGCGCGGCGAAACGCATGGGCCGGTCCATCGCATTGCGGCTCCACCAGGAAGGCGCGCGCGTTCTCATCCACTACTCGCAGTCGAAGGACGAGGCGGAGCGAACGGCCGCCGAGTGCGGCGGCGCGGGCCTCTTCCACGCCAACCTCGAACGCGTTGACGAGATCAAGCGCATGTTCGCGCAGATCGCTGAACGCGAGAGGCGCCTCGACGGACTGGTGAACAACGCCGGGCGTTTCACCAAAATCGATCCCCTGGAAGTGACCGAGGCCGACTGGGACTATGTTCACGCGGTGAACTTGAAGGCGACGTTTTTCGCATGCCAACAAGCCGCCATCCTCATGCGGCGCAATCCTGGCGGAGTGGGGCGCATTGTGAATATTAGCTCAATGGGCGCGTTTCTCGCCTGGGCCGACCACGTTCATTACTGTGCCTCGAAGGCAGGTGTCATCGCGCTGACGCGGTCGCTCGCGAAGGCGCTGGCGCCCGCGATCACGGTGAACTCCGTCGCGCCGGGAGTGATCCCGTTCGACGAGGTAAACGAGCCGCGCATTCAGCGGATGGCGCGCTCGACACCGGTGGGCCGGCCCGGCACGGGCGCGGAGATCGCCGAGGCGGTGGTGTACTTCCTGAAGGCATCCAACTTCGTCACTGGGCAGACGCTGCAAGTGGATGGCGGGTTGGGGCTAAGGTAACGCCGCCCGGACGCCTTCCCGGCTTGATAGTGGTATCACAGAGTGATACTATCAGGCGGTGAAGGCCAAACACCTGGCAACGCTGCGGGCCATCTTCGAAGCGCCGGTTCGGGCCAACATTACCTGGACCGATATCGAGGCCCTCCTGGTTGCTCTGGGTGCGGAAGTCAGCGAAGGCTCCGGTTCACGTGTCCGCATTGCGCTGAACGGCGTTCGCGCTGTTTTCCATCGGCCGCATCCGCGAAAAGAGACCGATCGCGGCGCAGTGGTTTCGATGCGGCGCTTATTGCAGCAGGCGGAGGTGAAACCATGATGTATAAGGGGTACGAGGCGGTCGTCACGTTTGACGATGAGGCCGATCTGTTTCACGGCGAGGTGATCAATACCCGCGACGTGATCACATTTCAGGGTAAGTCGGTAAGAGCGCTTCGCACGGAGTTACGGAAATCGGTCGACGATTACCTCGAATTCTGCAAATGCCGCGGCGAGGAGCCTGAGAAACCGTTCTCGGGGAAGCTGGTCCTGCGAATCGCTCCAGATCTCCACCGCGCTGTGGCGCTCAAGGCGCGACTCGAAGGGCGGAGCCTAAACACCTTTATCGCCGAGCGGCTGGCCGCCGAGTGCCGGCAGGCGTAAACGGGACCCTCGTCACTATGTCGAGTTGCTCCGACTATTCCGGACCCGCGCCCGTGATTGAGACGGCGCGCCTGAGGATGCGCGCTCATCGCGTGGAGGATCTCGCCGATTGCGCCGCTATGTGGTCCGATCCGGAGGTGGTCCGGCACCTCGGCGGGCGGCACTTCTCCCGCGAAGAGGTCTGGGCGCGGCTGCTGCGTTACGCCGGCCACTGGTCTCTACTCAACTACGGGTATTGGGCGGTGGAAGAGAAGGCGACGGGCGCGTTCGCCGGCGAGTTGGGATTCGCCGATTTTCAGAGGGAGCTGGAATCGCCTTTGCGCGAGGTTCCGGAGCTGGGGTATGCATTCAGCTCTCGAACTCACGGCAAGGGCTATGCAACGGAAGCCGCTCGCGCGGCACTGGCTTGGGGCGATGCCCATTTCGCGTCGAAGCGGACTGCCTGCATTATTAATCCCGAGAATCTTGCTTCCATTCGAGTGGCAGAAAAGTGCGGGTACCGGGAGTTCGAGCGCACGACTTACAAGGGCGAACCGACAATCGTCTTCGTCCGGTAGCGCGCTAGCGCCGTTGCGATTTTTCGACTACGTTCCACCAGTCGCGCTGCATTGCCTTCTCGTCGATATCCGTGTAGACGAACACGTCGCGCTGGACGTTCTCCGGCGGCGTTCGGAATTGCGCTTCCCGGGCGAGATCGGGCCGCGCCAGAGCTTCCACCAACGCCAGATCCCACATGACCCATTGCTCGGACTCGGGCGAAAAGGACAGCCAGCGCGCGGCCAGATAATCCCAGATCCCGCCCTTGCCCTGCAGCCGCTCCAGCGTTGCGGCCTGCGCAAAGACGAGTTTGCCGCAGACGTTCGCCGGCATGACGTGCAGTTCCAGTCCCTGGGCGTTGAGCAAGTAGTTCAAGGCGTTCAGATCGTTGCGCACGTTGAACTCGTCCTTGTTCCAAACCTTCCGGTCCGAGAAGAAGTGCGCGCCCATCAGGTAGACGGCGACGCGGGGCAGAATATCCGGAGCAAGTTTGAGGGCAGAGGCAACGTTGGTGGTGGCGCCAGTGTTGACGATTACGAGCTTTTCGCCGGCCTTCATGGCGCGCGCTTCACGAATCATCAGGCGCGCGGCCGGGGAGTCCCGTGGTTCGTCTCCGCCCCACGGTTTGCCCATAATCATCTCGGAGCCCATTGGCGCGGGGATCTCCTGCCGACCCATCAGACGTAGGATTTCGGTGTTTAGCTTTTGGCTCTCCGCCACCGTGTCGGGCGGCGACAGACGCGTGTTCCACTGCGCCGAACTCAAGCCCGTCATCTGAAAGCCAGGCTCCAGCAGAGCCCGCGTGATCGCGTACAGATCGTCGATTTCATTGGCGGTGTCCGAGTCGAGGAAGATCTTCCGCCCTGGTGATTGCGCCGCCAGGCTGAACGGCAGAGCGGCTAACGAACCGAGGAGGGTACGGCGCAGCATCTTTGCAGTCTATCCTGAACGCGCAGCACACTCCTCCTCCCCATTGCGTGCGACATAGAAGTGGAACCGCTGCCGGTGCCGTGGGGCAGGCTGGCAGCCTGCGCGGCGGTTGCCTACCGCCGCCGTCTCGCGTAAATGTGATAGTTGGCCGATTGCCAATCGGCCGCAGCTTACCAAGCTGCCCCACAGCAGCGCCCTCTGCCTTGCGTGCCCATACGCCCGGCTTCCGGCCACTTTGCCAGGCAATCGCGCCGGCGTCCACTTCTATGTCCCACACCCCTCCCCATTCTTCGTAGAGCGTTTGGTCGAGCCATACTACAAACTTGAATCGCGGCCTCATGTGCGATAGCGTCACTGTGGATCCATCCAATGTCCCAAGCGCAATCCTCACCCCTAACTTCACTCCTCACCTCCAGGCGCGACTTCGTGAAGATGTCCGCCGCCGCTACTCTCGCAGCTCTCCCTGCCTCGGCCTACGTGGCCGGAAGCGGCATCATCAAGGTCGGCATCATCGGCTGCGGAGGACGCGGCGAAGCCGCCGCGATGAATGCCATGAACGCCGGCAAGGACGTGCATATCGTCGCCATGGGCGACATCCTGCTCGACCGAATTCAGGAGAAGCGCACCGCGCTCAAGCTGAAGTACCCGGACCAGGTGGAAGTGCCCGACGACCACTGCTTTACGGGCTTCGAATCCTATAAGCACGTGATCGCGGTCTCCGACGTGGTCATCATCGCCAACGCCGCCAAGTTCCACTCGTTCTACGCCAAGACCGCCATCGAGGCGGGCAAGCACGTTTTCATCGAGAAGCCGCATGCCATCGATCCCGTCGGTATTCAACGACTGAAGGCGGCCATAGAACTCGCGAAGCAGAAGGGGCTGAGCCTGGTCTCGGGGCTGCAGAGCCGCTATCATCCCGGCTACATCGAGACCATGCAGCGCGTACACGATGGCGCCATCGGAGACATCGTCGCCATCCAGGAGACATGGCTGCGTCCGCCCTATGTGATGTACCAACGCCGCCCCGGCATGAAGGAAGTGGAATACCAGGCGAGCAACCAGTATCACTTCCACTGGCTCTCGGGCGACGACGTGCCGCAGACGCTCATCCACAACCTCGACCGGGCCAGTTGGGCGCAACACAACGCCGCGCCGTTGAGCTGCTACGCCATGGGCGGGCGCTCGACGCTGCACGGCGAGATCTACGGCAGTACGTTCGACCACAACGCCGTGGTCTACGAATTCCCCAAGGGCGTGCGCGTCTACGCCTTCTGCCGGACCATCGACAACTGCTATGGGAGAATTCGAGCCTGATCCTGGGCACCAAGGGCCGTTGTGATCTGCTCAACCTCCGCATCACGGGCGAGACGAATTGGGTATCCGCGGGGCCGAAATCGAAGAAGGACGCCTACGACCTGGAGCACGTCGCGCTGTTCGAGGGCATCCGCTCGGGCAAGCCGGTGAACAACGGCGATTACATGGCCCGCAGCACGCAGATCGGCATCATGGGCCAGTTGTCTTCCTACACCGGCAAGCAGGTGACGTGGGACGAATTCGAGAAGTCGGGTTTCTTCTACCCGCCGCTGCCGGAGGACGTGAACATGGATATGGAGCCGCCCGTGAAGCCGGGTCCGGATGGGATTTATCCGGTGTTCACGCCGGGCGTGACGAAGCTGCTGTAAGCCGGCCGGCGCATAGAGTTTTCGCTTTTTTGCTCGAACGGTTGCGTGGTAGTCTCATAGAACGTTTGGCCGAAGTTTAGAACTTCTGGGGGTACTCCCGCTATGAGATCCGGAAGCGCCGTTCCGAAGGACGTAGACGAATACATCGGGGGCGTTCCAGAGCCTGCTCGCACCACGTTGAACAAGATCCGGGCGATCATCCGGTCGGTGGTGCCGCCGGAGGCGACGGAGTACATCAGCTACGGGATGCCGGCGTTCCACTACAAGGGACCGCTCTTCGCCTACGCCGCATTCAAGGACCATTGCAGCCTGTTCCCGATGGGCTCCTCCGTGATCGTGGCTTTTAAGGAAGAACTCAAGGGCTTCGAAACCGCCAAAGGCACCATCCGCTTTCCCGTGGACAAGCCTCCGGCGGCCACGCTGATTAAGAAGCTGGTGAAGGCGCGGATCGCGCAGAACGAGGCTAAGAGCGGATTGACGCCAAACGGAGCGACCCTGAAACGAGCGAGAGAGGCTTCGCAATGACTCGAGGGAAGAGCTTCTTCAGAAACGAATAGAGAACATGAAGTACCACCCAAGTCACGACGAGTTCACGCAAAGGGAACGCGAGGAGAAGCGGGCGCAATTCCGGCAGGATGCACTTGCCGCATGGGCTGCATGGGCTGACTATCAGGCTACCGGCCTACACGTTACGGCCGGGGAAGCCGACGCCTGGCTGGCCAAGCTTGTAACGGGCGAGCTTGCCGCCATTCCTGAGTGTCACGACTGAGGTTGATCCATTCGGCCCACGCTTGGTGTGCCGGGACGCCTGCACTGCACGATAATGGATCGACGGAACTCTCCGGAGGGCAGCTATGACACTGGCATCGGGCATCGAGGTAGCGTCTGAGCGGCTGGCCGGGATCTGTCGCCGGTACCGCGTGATCGAACTGGCCGTCTTCGGATCGGCGGCGCGGGGCGATATGCGGCCCGATTCGGATGTGGATGTCCTCGTCGAGTTCGAGCCGGGGACACATCCGGGGCTGGGCTTCTTTGACCTCGAAGAGGAGCTGACCGCGCTATTTGGGCGGCGCGTAGACCTGGGTCGTAAGTCTCTGCTGAAGCCGTTGGTGCGCGCGAGCGCGCTGCGCGATGCTGTGGTGCTATATGCAGTGTGACGCAGTCTGTTTTGCGGACACTCTGTCGAGAATCCGTTCGAACCGTGACTCCCATGGGCGAATACTATTGGAGTATGTGTGATCTGACGCATTACACCCGCTCCGTAGAGGCTGTTATCAACATTCTGAGCAATGGCTTCGCATGGGTACCTAACAAACGGAATCTCATGCGAAACCTCGTCCCTGCTCATGGTTTTCTCGAGAGGGAGCCACAGGAGTTCGGCATGGTCTCTTTTACGGATCAGGATCCACCCGCTCCCGGCCACGTCAACGAATTTGGCGAATTCGGCATTGTGGTCTCGCACGAGTGGGCTCGATTGCAGATGGCACAGCGGGTAATTTATGTTGCCGAAGACGGACCAATTGCAGGTGCTCTCCGCTGGCTGTTCACAACTGGATATGAGCAGTTAGAAGCAGAAATCAGGTTTCCCGACGATGCCGCCGCACAAATGGCGTTTACTAACAAGGCTATGGCTGGAGTGCAAGGCGGGCTGCTTTGGAGCAACCTGCTGACACTCTACGAATATATGGAGCCGGAGGAAAATTCCTATCAGTCCGAATGGCGGATTGTGAGTCCTTATCCGCTGTACGGATACCCTCCTTCGAAACTGGAAATAATCCGGAGGGTTTCTCCACCGAGAAACTGGGCTAAGTTCATTAACGTCCTCCGAGCGCCTGACGCTGCAGTGATCCGTTTCGTTTGTCCGCGCCAGTGTGAAGAATTGTTCGTACGCGCTCTACCGTCGAACTTCTCATCAAAGCCAATACGGCTGTACGATAACTGACTGGCTGCGGCCAAGCCGTATGCGCCGACATCAATTTGCGTCACGTCACGCGACGCCTCTCGTTTTCATAACTCGCAGCTTTTGAACCGACCGCACGGCGATGCCAAACAGCCACCGTCCTTTTCGATACAATCGGGACGCCATGTCTTGCCGTTCCCTTGCCGCATCCATAGGATGGGTCGCCGTGATTTCCCTGACGCTCGCTGCCGCGCCTCCCCCCGACATTGAAAAGCGCATCGACGCGTTGCTCGCGAAGATGACGCTCGATGAAAAGATCGGACAGATGTCGCAGGCGACATCACTCGAAAGCCTGCTCTCCGAGAAGAACAGAGCAGAGATCCGCAGTGGCCGGTGGGGTTCGTTCCTCAACGCGGCGGGTCCCGCCGAGCGTGCCGAAGCGCAGCGCATCGCGCTCAAAGAATCGCGCCTGGGCATCCCGCTCATCTTCGGACGCGACGTCATCCACGGCTATCGCACCGTGCTGCCGATCCCGCTGGGACAGGCCGCAAGCTGGGACCCCGAACTCGTTCAGGCCGGGGCGCGAGTCGCTGGCCGGGAAGCCGCGGCGCAGGGCATTCACTGGACGTTTGCGCCCATGCTCGACATCACGCGCGACCCGCGCTGGGGCCGCATCGCGGAGACGCTGGGCGAAGATCCGCTGGTGACCTCGCGGCTCGGCGCGGCCATGGTGCGCGGGTTCCAGGGTGACAAACTTGACGCGCCGGACTCCATCGCCGCCTGCGCGAAACACTACGTTGGCTACGGGGCGGCTGAGGGCGGACGCGATTACAACACTACTTGGATTCCCGAGATCCAGCTTCGCGAGGTCTTCCTGCGCTCGTTTTACGCGGCCCGCCAGGCGGGCGTGGCGACCTACATGAGCGCCTTCAATAATCTCAACGGCGTGCCCACCAGCGGCAACGAGTTCACGCTGCGCCAGGTGCTGCGGAAGGAATGGAAGTTCGACGGCTTCGTGGTCAGCGATTGGAATTCGATCACTGAAATGGTCGCCCACGGCTACGCGGCGGACGAAAAGGATGCGGCCTTCAAGGGCGTGCGCGCGGGCGTCGACATGGAGATGGTCAGCACGAGCTACCACGACAATCTCAAGTCCCTGGTGGCGGAAGGCAAGATCGAGCAGAAACTCATCGACGACGCGGTGCGCAACATTCTGCGCGTAAAGTTCCGTCTGGGGCTCTTCGACAAAGGCGTGCCCGTCGCGACCGTAGAGGCTGGCACTCCGGATGACGCCGCTCTGGCGGTGGCGAAGAAGTTGGCTACCGAGAGCCTGGTGCTGCTCAAAAACCAGGGCGCGACGCTGCCGCTCAAGAAGGAGATCGGCAAGGTCGCGGTGATCGGGCCGCTCGCCAATAGCCCGGTGGACCAGATGGGTTCGTGGGTTATGGATGGACAGGCGCCGGAGGTGAGAACGCCGCTGGCCGCGCTGCGCGAAAGGCTCGGAGAGTTCCGGGTCGTCTGGGCAACGGGTTTGAAGACGAGTCGCGATACGTCGCACGACGGGTTTGCGGAGGCGGTCGAAGCGGCGCGCGGCGCGGATGCCGTGCTGGTTTTCCTGGGCGAGGAGATGATCCTTTCGGGCGAGGCTCACTCGCGGGCGTACTTGAATCTGCCGGGCGCGCAGGAGGCGCTGATAGACGAGTTATCGAAAACGGGTAAGCCCCTTGTCGTCGTCATCCTGGCCGGCCGCCCGTTGACTTTCCAGAACGTCACTGCGAAGGCTGGCGCCGTGCTCTACGCCTGGCATCCCGGGACCATGGGCGGCCCCGCCATCTCGGACGTGCTGTTCGGCGACGCGGCGCCTTCGGGCAAACTCACCGTCACGTTTCCGCGTACGGTCGGTCAGGTGCCGATCTATTATGCACACCTCAGCACCGGGCGTCCGCCGTCGGAGAGCGAACTCGGCATTCCGGCCGGCACGCCGGTCGATCCGAAGGGCTTCACGTCAAAGTATCTGGATGTCGACTATACGCCCGAGTATCCCTTCGGTTTCGGGCTGTCGTACACGAGCTTCGAATACGCCGGGCTAAGAGTCTCGACGCCGCAACTTCGGAACGGAGAAAAGATCGAGGTCAGCGCCGATGTCGCCAATACCGGCACACGCGATGCCGACGAGATCGTACAGCTCTATATTCACGCTCCGGCCGGTAGCGTGGCCCGCCCCGTGCGCGAACTCAAGGACTTTCGCCGGGTTCATCTGAAAGCCGGTGAGAAGCAAAGGGTTGCTTTCCAATTCGGCGCAGGTGAGATCGCAGCCTACAATGCGTCGCTTCGGCTGGCGACCGAGCCGGGGAAATACCAGGTCTGGATTGCGCCCGATTCCGTGCGCGGCGCGGGCGGCGAGTTTGTCGTTTTACCCTGACATCGACGCTGCGATTGTAAACACTACCGGCAGCCGCCAGGGCAGACATATATCCGGGCCTTAAAATCGGCGCGCGCCTCCGCTAGAATAGGCACCATGCGAAATCACGTGTGTCTTCCTGCTTTCGCGCTCCTGGCTCTCGCGGTCTCTTCCGCGCCCGCCCAAGCCGACGATCGTTCCCTGGTCTTTCTATTCGGCCCGGCCAACGCCGACCACCTGCAGCCAGCGGTACAAGCCGCGGCCGCAAGCGCTCGAAACTGGATGAAAGTTCCAGGCGCGACCGCGGAAATCCGGCGGCGTGACGCCAGCGACAGCCAGGAACTGCTCAAATTCATGACGGCCAAGGACATCGAATCGGCATTGCTCGATGCCGCGCGGGCCTCGGCCCAAATCGACGTCATGACCTTTCTCAACACGCTCGACAAAGCCACCTACGCCGCCGCACGCCATCCGGGCAAACGTGTGTTGGTTGTCATTGTGGAGAGTCCAGCGCTCTCTGGCGAGGCGGAAAACAGGCTGAAACAGACGATCGAATTCTGCCGCTCGAACTCAATTCGCGTCCTCGTGCTCGATCCTTCCCCTGCCGGACCGCCAGGCAGCGGACAGGCGTTGAAGCCTCTCGCCGGCGAAACGGGTGGCATGCTGGCCGCCGACGCGCAGACGCTGGAGGCGAATTTGCTGATCGTGGCGCCGGTGGAAAAGGCGGGCTCCGAGACCGACGCCGCAAAGCCGGCCTCGTCCCAGTCCGCCAGTGTCCCAGTTCATGCGCGCCTGATTCGCAAGCGGGCGAAGTGGAAACCCGGATCCATCGATTCGGACCTGGGTCCCATGCAGGGCGCGATGCTGGTGGAGGCCCCGATCTCCGCTTTGCAATTGGATGACAAGGATAGCTACTACTTGCTCAGATCCGTGTTGTCGTCGGAGGTGAAAAATGCCGACGGCAAGCAGGTATGGCAGGCCAAGAAGGAATTCAACCTGAAGGTGCCGGCGCGCAAAGTCCAGGAGCGCCGCACCGGCAACTTGTATTTCATCCGCGAGGTTCAATTACCGGGCGGAAAATACACCATCGAGGCCGTGGTGCAGGATCTGAACTCCGGCAAATCATGGAACTTCAGCGCGCCGCTAAGCGCCAGCACGAGCCTGCCTGGCTTCTCGATGAGCGATGCGTTCTTCGTCCGGAAGCTGAATGACGCAGCCGACAAGTTCGAAGGCGACCAGAGCCTCAACTACGAGGGTCGCGCGCTCGCGCCACTGCTCGATCCGGCGTTTCCAGCCGGTCGGCCGTTCGATCTGGAGTTGTACTTCATCATGTACCCGGATCTGCGCGGTGGACAGCCGCAGATCAGCGTCGAGATCCTGCGCGACGGACAGACCGTCGGACGCTCGCAGGTGGCGTTTAACGACAGTATTCGCGACACGTCGAGGGAAAACCAGGACGTCGGCTCGGCGGCAGGCGCAAAGAACGGCGAACAGAAGGGTGAATTCCCCTACATCGCCGCTATCCGCGACGCATCGTTCAGTGCGGGCCAATATGAAGCGCGGGTGACCGTGCGGCAGGACAAGCAGACGATCACACGCAGCGTGTCGTTCCGCGTCGTGCAGTAGGTGCGTCCGGAAGTGTAAGTTGAAGCCACGCCAAGCCGCACGTCACCTCGCACGCCAGACCCCGGGGAACGCCAGTGCGAATCCCTTGTCGCGACGATCGGCCAAGCGGTGTAGTGCGTGCATGTACACCATTTGCAGGTGGTGGTGTATAGTCATTTGCTTTGTGTAGGTTGTGGGGTTGTAGCACTTGCGACACGTGTGTTCTGTGAGCTAGGCTAATAACATGATTATCTCGATGAAACGCCACGCCTCGAAGGATGAAATCAGTGAGGTGATTCAGCGTATTGAGGAGTTTGGCTACAA
>Ga0181528_10000794_pt1 | contig 20880 bp, 11 predicted proteins | sample PEATcosm2014_Bin_47_FD_119742 | JGI IMG/M metagenome (GOLD analysis project Ga0181528, IMG submission 119742) | Peatland microbial communities from MTU Mesocosm Facility, Houghton, MI, USA - PEATcosm2014_Bin10_10_metaG | ecosystem: Environmental > Terrestrial > Soil > Wetlands > Peat | place...
CCCATCCATTCCACAGTCCCATCGTGGAATGGGTGGGAGAGCTGGGTGCCCCATCCATCCGCGTCTTTTGCAAATGGGTGGGAAACCACGAACCCCAAGCCTCCCGTAGGGAGGCCGTGAAAATAGCCCCGGATGAAATCCGGGGAACGAGCCGCGATAAGACGCGTGCCGTCCTGTAGGGACGGCGTGAAACCGGGCTCCGCCTCAAGCCCCCTTGGGAAACCACGAATTCATTGCGAGCGATCAGCGAGCGTCCGCCCACCGCAGGTGGTTACGAAACCGGGGCAGTCCGCAAAACCGTCCGCGCCGCAAAATACAACGACACAACCGTAATATCGTCCGTCTGCCCAAAGTGCTTCGCCGTCTGCGCAATGTACCGCGCGGATTCGTTGCTCACTTGCTTCGTCCGTTCAAACCCGAACAGTTCTCCCTGCGCATTCGCCGCCTCCACCACCCCATCCGACAGGAAGATCAATCTCTCGCCCACCTCCAATTGGAAGGTCCTCTGCTCGTAGAACATCTCCGGAATTACCCCCAGCGGCAGGTCCGCCGCCAGTTCCAGTTCTCGCCCATCCCGGTACGGATTCAGGTGCCCCGCATTAGCAATCGTCATCGCCCCATCGGGATACACGCGCGCGCAAAGGCAGGTCGCAAAACTCAGCACCGGCCTCTGGCTCGACCCCGGCAGCGATCCCGAACCCACCAGCACATGGTTCAGATTGTTCAGCACCGTCGCCGGGTCGTGCGACAGCTCGTTGCGCAGCGCCCCCACCAGCGTGCTCGCATTCATCGCAGCTTGCAGACCCTTCCCGCTCACGTCGCCCACCACAATCAGCATCGAGCCGTCCTGCAGCGGCAGCGCCTGGAAGAAATCTCCGCCCACACCGTTCACCGGCAGGTACGCGCTCTCCAGCATGAAGTTGTGGTTCGACGGCAGCTGCGTCGGAATCAGCAGCGCCTGCACACTCCGCGCCGCCTCAATCTCCGCCACCGAACGCTGCTCCTCCTGGCTCACATGAATAAACCGGTAGAAGATCACCGCCAGCAGGCTGCCAAGAAATACCGAATAGCTGACTACGCTGATCGGAAACGCAATGGGCCCAATATGAAATTCATGCAAGGCATACTGTTCCGCAATCCAGTGTTTGCGGACAGCATAATCGAGAACCGTGTCAAGTGAATCTGCCGTGGAAGCCAGGAAGAACGGCACCAGCATCACGCCCGCGTCGGGCCTGCCTTTGCGCCATGCTCGGAACAGCAGATAGGTAACCAGGCCGGTGAAGACAATCTCAAATGACACTGACAAATACTCGAATATCTGCTCCAGATGCACCAGCGCCAGCACCGGCAACACCAACACGCAAATCTGGAAGATGCGGACAATTTTGCGGTATTCGCTTCCTGTAAAGCGAAGAATGAACTCCAGCGTAGCGGCCATGAAGAGGCGGCTCGCCCAAAGAGTGCACACATAAAACACAGAGAACGGAAGCAGAGCCAGCGCGAAGGCAGTCTCGCTGGTGCCCATGAAGACCACGGTAAGACATAGCAGGGCAAGCCACAGGTATTCCGCGTGCTTGCGCTGAGCCATGTAGAGTGTTGCCCCAAGCATGCTTACGCAAAGGAACAGGAAGCTCACCCCGATGCCGGCAAGCAAGTGCTCATCCCATCGCCGGTCAATGGAATCCGAAAGCCTGTCTGCAATATCGTTCGTCTGTCCGAGTTCCACCTTGTCAACCAGGCCGCGATGAATAATAGAACTGGGACCGGCCCAGGTGCGAATGGCCAGCACAAGCGTGCCGTCCGCGCCCGGCTGAGACAAGTGCACCACCAGCGGCGGCGACTCATACATGGAAGGGGCATCGGTCATCCCCTTTGTGTGGCCCGTTTCACCGCCGCCGGCGTAGACGGCAAACTGACCAATTCCGTCGCCTGTAACCAGCAGATCAAGTGGCGAATTCACGGAAGGGTTGTTGAACTGGGAAAGCTGCTGCGCCTCCAACCTCAGCCGGTACCAGCCGTACCCCGTGTAAGCGTCAAACCCCTGCTCCGTCAGCGGCTTGCTCAACACCACCGTCGCCCACGCCGAATCGTCAAATCCCGGATCGGCCCAGCGCGGATCGTCGCCCACCTGGAACCGCCACGGCCCATCCAGCTCCATCGTGGCATGAATCCGGCCCGCACCCGCATTGGTCACCGGACTCGCCGCAGCAACCATCGGCGCCGCCGCCTGTCCATTCGCAGCCTGAAGCATGCCCACCCCGCAGATCACCGCGCTCCAGCACAGTGCCAGTCGTATGCGGGATTGTGCCGCTCGTACAAACTTCTTCATGCGCCTTCCATGTTCATAGAAAAATCAAAAGCCTCTTCGCAAACATGACGAGAATTGGGTCCTCCACGGTCCGCACACACCCGCACCGTCCCGCGCTCACAACCCTATTCCTCTTCCGTCTCCGTATCCTGTTCTACGCCCAGCCGCTCCAGTTGGTTCCGCCAGTCCAGCCCTTCCACAAAACTCTTTGACTCGCGCCAGTTCGGCTCCACAATCACATGCAGCTCCAGGTAAACCCGCGTCCCCAGCAGCGACTCAATCTTCCTCCGCGCGCCCGTCCCAATCTCTTTCAACTTCGCGCCGCCCTTGCCAATCAGAATCGCCTTCTGCCCATCCCGCTCGCAATAAATCGCCGCCGCAATCCGCGTCAGCGGCGCCCGCGCCGGCACTGCGCCTTTCTTGCGCGGAACAAACGGCTTCGGCTCCTCGAACCGCTCAATCACCACCGCCGAGGCATACGGAACCTCTTCGCCCGTCTCCACCAGAATGCTCTCCCGAATCAGCTCCGCCACCATGAACCGCTGCGGCTGGTCCGTGTACTGGTCCTTCGGGTAATACCGCTCGCCTGTCGGCAGCGCCTCCACAATCTTCCGCACCAGCAGGTCCAGCCCATCCCGCTTCCGCGCGCTGATCGGAATAATCTCGGCAAAGTTGAACTGCTTCGTCAGCGTATCGATCAGAGGCAGCAAGTGATCCTTCGGAACCAGGTCAATCTTCGTCAACACCAGAAACACGGGGCAATCCACCTTCCGAATCAACCCCAACAAAAACTCATCTTCGCTAGCCCAATTCGTCCGCTCATTTTTCCGAGCCGCAACAGCGGCGTCGCGACCGCCCGTCGCATCAAAAGCTTTGTCGTCCTGAGCGCCCAATAAATGCTTGTCATCCCGAGCAACCAAAGAAGCCTTGTCATCCTGAACAACCAAAGAAACCTTGTCATCCTGAGCAGCCAATAAATGCTTGTCATCCTGAGCGAGCGCAGCGAGTCGAAGGACCTGCATTTGCTTTTCGTCCCCGCGTCCCGCCTCCGAATCTCCGGGCGCCCCAAATTTCACCTCCGGGAGATGCGCCCCCTCCAACTGCACCCTCCGCGTCGCATCCATCAGCACCAGCACCACGTCCCGCGTCTCCAGCGCCTCATACACCTCCTGCAACATCCGCCGGTCCAGGTGCGATCCCGGCTTGTGCACCCCCGGCGTATCCACAAACACAATCTGCGCCGCCTCCTGTGCGGGTTGCCGCGGGCCTTTCTTTCTGGCCGCGACCTCCACCACCCCGGCGATGCGGTTGCGCGTGGTCTGCGGCTTGGCCGAGACAATCGCTACTTTCTCGCCGGTCAGCGCGTTCAGCAGGGTGCTTTTGCCGGCATTCGGCCGGCCCAGAATGGCAACAAATCCAGATTTCAAAGAGAGACGCTCCTAGCCTATTATCGCGGATTGCAAGGCGGAGCGCCGCCACAATCGAGCAAAGTGAATTGCAGAATGGAGCGGCGCTGGGAGAGGAAGCGGACGGCGCGTAAAAAAAGCAAAAATATCTGTTGCAATTCGCCTTCTATTCGCTATAATGCGCACATGGCTGTCACACAAAGGCAAAAAGAGATTCTCGACTTTCTGGAATCATTTGTCACACGCAACGGCTACTCCCCGTCGTTTGAGGAGATTGCGCGCGGCATGGGGCTGAAAAGCCTGGCAACCGTGCATAAGCACATTACCAACCTCGAAAAGAAGGGGTTGCTGGATCGCGTTCACAATCGCAGCCGCTCGATCGACGTGCTGCCGCCGGGAACCCGCAGCCGCACCAGCGACCGGCTGCCGCTGGCGGGCCGGATCGTGGCCGGGATGCCTGTGGAAGCCATCGAGACGCAGGAGAGCATCTCTCTTCACGACGTGGTGGGCAACCGCGACGTCTTTGCCCTGGAAGTGCGCGGAGACTCGATGCGCGACGAGCACATCATCAGCGGCGATTATGTGCTGGTGGAGCGGACCCGCACGGCGCGCCAGGGCGAGATCGTGGTGGCCCTGGTGCATGGCTTCGAGACCACGTTGAAGAGGATTTTCACCGAGGGAAGCCAGGTACGCCTGCAACCCTCCAACTCGGAGATGAGCCCGATCATTCTGAACGCCTCGCAGGTGGCCATTCAGGGCCGTGTGCTGGGCGTGCTTCGCAAGTACCATTAGGACTTTTTAGAAAATAGTATTGACCGGAATATTGCCGGTGCCCCATCCATTCCGCAGAAAAAATGCGGAATGGATGGGGCACGGAAGTTCGTAGCAAAAGCTAAAAAGCTCGAATACAGCGGCGAGGGCAGCATCCGACAACGGAGCACTGGCCGTCGTTCCCTGTTCCCTGATAAAAAGCAAGCGTGGACCCGGAGATCCACGCTACAGTTTCATCCACCGGAAATCGGAAACGCCGGTGGGGGACTAACCCCTAATCGCTAATCCCTAACCCCTGTTCTACTGATTCACCCCGCTGGCCAGGAATCCGCCATCCACGGCGATCAACTGGCCGGTGACAAACGAAGCAGCCTCGGAAGAGAGGAATATGGCCGCTCCAGCCACTTCCCGCGCCTCGCCAAAGCGGCGCATGGGCGTACGCATGATCAACTCTTCGCCGCGCGGAGTTCCTTCAATCAGCCGCCGGTTGAGCGGCGTGGGAAAGACTCCCGGCGCGAGCGCGTTGACATTGACCCCGTTCTGCGCCAGTTCAATGGCGAGCACCCTGGTCAGCGAGGCGACAGCGCCTTTGCTGGCGGCATAGGCTCCCACTTTGGAGAAAGCTACAAAGGAGTTCAGCGAGGCGATGTTGACAATCCGTCCATAGCCAGCCTTCACCATGGTTGCGCCAAAGATCTGGCAGGCGCGCAAGATCCCAGTCACGTTGGTCTCCATCACGCGCGCCCAGTCAGCCTCATCGAGGTCCAGAATCTCCGCCTTGTGGGTGATTCCGGCTGCATTTACCAGAATGTCCACCTTGCCAAAGGCGCTCAGCACCGCGTCGTGCAGCGCCTGCACGGAAGCCCGGCTGGTCACGTCGCTGGTTAGGCGCAAGCTGCGCCGGCCTAGCGCCTCAATCTCGGCGGCCGTCTTCTCGACCTGTTCCTGACGCCGTGAAGTGGCTACGACATCCGCTCCGGCCCCGGCCAACCCCAGTGCAATTGCATGCCCCAGCCCGGATGTTCCTCCGGTCACTACCGCTACTCTTCCATGCAAATCAAATAAATTCTCACTCATGATTGAATTCCACCTTGTGTGGTGATGCCGCGAAATTCCTGCGCGGAACCCACTTCAAACACGTTAACACGCGAGGCGATTTAAGAGGGCAGCAGTTGCCTGAGCGCTGGGCAATGGCTGGAACCCGATAGGACGCTTTCGCAGCCTTGCGGCACAATGACAAAAGCGAAAGCCAGTAGAATATGCGCTACTCGAAGTCTTCACAGTTTCACAGTAAAAAAGGGGAATAGGCTTTGACTTCAGGGCCGGCCCCAAAGGGCCGGCCTACATTGAGAACAATGGAAAACGGGAAATCCCCTGCAAAAAATCAGGAGATTGCTCAACTCTCTAGCTGCACCCGCTGGTCGAGCCGCAACTCATGCAGCGGTAGCAACTGCCGTTGCGGACCATGATGGCCCCGCAAGTTGAGCAACTCGGAGCATCGCCCATATCGTACATTGCGCGCATGGCGTCAGCTGCATGGTAGATGCCGCTGAGCGGATGCGGATCGGCGCTGGCGGCAATCGCCGACGCGATCCCGCTGGCAAGCGACGAGTCGCCAGCCGATGGTACGCCGCCCGGGCTGGTAGCCGGGCCGCTCCCCTGACTCAGAAGGCGCGCGACCTCCTGGGCCAGTTGCGCCATATTGCCCTGCGAAATTGCGCCCAACTCTCCCTCCGGTTCGGACTCTGGAATCATGCTGGGCGAGGCTACCAGTTGCGGAGACTGCGGAGCGAAACTGGCAAACAGCGAGAGTTGCGTACCGGAGAGGAAGCGCAGGTTGAGCCAGCGGAAGATGTAATCCATCAGGCTTTTGGCGTAGCCGATCTGCTCGTTGCCGGTCCAGCCCGAAGGCTCAAAGCGGGTATGCGCGAACTTTTCGCAGAGCACTTTCAGGGGCACACCGTGTTGCAACGCAATCGAGACGGATGTGGCGAAGGCGTCCATCAAACCGGAGACGGTTGAACCTTCCTTGGCCATCTTGATGAAGATTTCGCCCACCTGGCCGTTGGGGTAGAGACCGACTGTAACATAGCCCTCGTGGCCGGCGATGGAGAATTTGTGGGTGACCGAGGCGCGTTCATCCTGCAGGCGGTGACGGACGGCGCGCGGCGGGCCATTCAGGTCCTGCACCGTATCGGGAGTGGCAGCATCGCGGTCATGCCCAGCCGCAGTGGTGGGCTGGAGCAGGGGAACTGCGGCGGCCCGCGCAATCTCATCCAATGCGTGTTGGAAGGCTGAGGCGGCAAGGACAACTGACTTGGCGGGAACTTCCAAATTTTCGCCAGTGCCGGCTTCCAGAGCCTTCAGGTCGGCGGCGACGCCAGCCTGTCCAGCTGCCAACTGAGCGAGTACGCGGTTGGCGGCGGCGTCCAGCGCCGAAGGCTCGCGCTTGGCGTCCATGCTGGTATTCAGCGGCTGGGTGCCCTTCGACCCGTCGCGATAGATGGCCACGGCCTTAATTCCCTGGCGCCAGCTTTCGGCGTAGGCCTCGGCAACATCCTCAACGGTCGCCTCCTGGGGCAGGTTGACGGTCTTCGAGATGGCGCCGGAAAGGAATGGCTGCGTGGCTGCCATCATCTTGATGTGGCCCAGGTAGTGAATCGATCGGGTTCCCTTCGATGGCTTGAAGCTGCAATCGAAGACGGCCAGATGCTCAGGCTTGACGCCGGGCGCGCCCTCGATGGTGCCCGTTGCGTCGATGTAGCTGACGATGGCGTGGACTTGATCGTTGTTGTAGCCGAGTTTGAAGAGGGCTTCGGGGACGGTGTTGTTGACGATCTTGATCATGCCGCCGCCCACCAGCTTCTTGTACTTGACCAGCGCCAGGTCAGGCTCGATGCCGGTGGTGTCGCAGTCCATCATGAAGCCAATGGTTCCGGTGGGCGCCAGGACCGTGACCTGAGAGTTGCGGTATCCGTAGCGCTCGCCGTAGACCAGCGCCATGTCCCATGACTCGCGGCTGGCGTCGATAAGCGCGTCAAGCTGAGGCACACGAAAGGGCTCACCGCTTTGGCGCGAGCGGCCGATGTTGTTGACTTCAGCGCGGTGCATTCGGATCACGTCAAGGAACGGCTCGCGGTTGACGTAAAAGCCGGGGCAGGCGCCACCATGGCGTTCGACATTGGCGGTCTGCAACGTGGCCGAGGCAATCTGCGGGGAGTTGGCGGCGACGATGGCCGATTGCAGGTAGGCTTGTCCGGTCAGAATCGCGGTCAGCACGGCGGCCAGATCGCGACCGGCTGCCGAGTCGTAGGGCAGGCCGAAGGCCATCAGCAGGGCGCCGAGGTTGGCAAAGCCCAGGCCCAGTGGGCGATAGTCGTGCGAGTTGCGGGCGATGGCTTCGGTTGGATAGCCGGAGTTGTCCACCAGAATTTCCATCGCGGTGATCACCACGGAGATGGAATGCCTATAGGCGGGAATATCAAAGCTCCCCGACGGGGTGACGAACTTCATCAGGTTGAAACTGGCCAGATTGCAGGCCGAGTTATCCAAGAAAACATACTCCGAGCAGGGATTCGAGGCATTGATCCGCCCGGTGTTCTTGCAGGTATGCCAGCGGTTCATCGTGGTGTCGAACTGCATTCCCGGGTCGCCGCAGAGCCAGGTGGCCTCGGCGATCTTGTGCATGATTTCGCGCGCCTTGTAAGTGGTAACCGGCTGGTGGCCTCTGACGGTATAGGTGGTGAACTCGCCGTCGTTCTCGTAGGCGCGCATAAAATCGTCGCTGACGCGCACGGAGTTGTTGGCGTTTTGAAAAAAGATGGAGGAGAAGGCCTCTGAATCCGGCCCGCTGCCGTCATAACCGGCCTTGATGAGCGAGTAGGCCTTGGCCTCTTCCTTGGCCTTGCACTCGATGAACTCCAGAATGTCCGGGTGATCCGCGTTGAGAATCGCCATTTTGGCGGCGCGGCGCGTTTTGCCGCCGGATTTGATGACGCCTGCAAAGGCGTCCAGCCCGCGCATGAAGCTGAGCGGGCCGCTAGCCGTGCCGCCACCCGAGACGGATTCATGGCTGGAGCGCAGCGAACTGAAGTTGGTGCCCGTCCCCGATCCGAATTTGAAGAGCATGGCCTCGGTCCGGGCCAGGTCCATGATGCCGCTCATCGAATCCTCAACCGAGTTGATAAAGCAGGCCGAGCACTGCGGATTGTGGTAGCCGGTGGCCGAAAAGCGCACCCCGCCGGTCGAAGGGTCCCAATGCCAGTTCTGACCCTCCGCCTCCGGCTCCAGGCGGTCGCAGCCCACGTTGAACCATACCGGCGAGTTAAAGGCCGCCTTCTGGGTCAGCAGCATATGCGCCAGCTCGTCGTGGAAGATCGCCGCATCCTCGGCGCTGGCAAAGTAGCCGTCCTTCATGCCCCAGTCGCGAATAGTCTCGGCCACGCGGCTCACCAACTGACGCACGCCGGTCTCCCGCTCAGGGGAGCCCAGCTTTCCGTGCAGGTACTTCGAGGCCACAATGTTGGTCGCGGTCATCGACCAGTCGACGGGCACTTCGACGTTCTCCTGCTCGAAGATGGTGTTGCCCTTGGCGTCGCTGATTGACGCGGTGCGCCGCTCCCACTGGATTTCGTCGTAGGGCGAAACGCCCTCGGTGGTGAAGCGGCGTGTAAAGATCAATCCCCGCTGGGTGGGGGAGTTATGGGGGACGGTAGCGGAACTCTGAAACTGGACCTCATTCATAAAAACCCTCTCAATCGGCAAAAACCGGTGAATCTTGTGTCCCCTGCCGGCGCTTGGCGCTCGGAAAGGGTCCGGGGAAAAACTCGTTCAACGTGCGGAGAACGGGGATGGGGAATTACCGCAAATTTTCACTTCTCTCAGCGGCCTTCAGTGGTGCTTTCACACCGAGATTCATCTCAAATCGTTTAGAGCCGCAGATGAAAAAATACCGCTGTCGGTGGTGCTTGTCAACAAAAAACCACAATATCTTGTGTTTTGTTTACATTTAGTGCATCCACTTCCTAAACAAAGGCAGTTGCCTGTGGAAAGCTGCAAACAGCCTTGCGGGAGGCGGGTTTGCAATCTTCAAATTGCTCCAACTCCGGTGCATCCTCAGCTATGCCCGGCATTTCCCTTTATAAAGAAAAGCCTAGTCCTCGCCGGAGCCGGGGGCAAGACGCAAAATCAGTGCAGATGGGTGGGCAATCCTGCGCAGAACAAACAGGGAGACGGTCTTCCGTCCGCCCGGAGAGTCAGCCACACCCTCCGCTGCTTGCCTGATGCTCTAAACTCAAAGAGGAAAGCTCATGATGAAGTTTTTTGGCGGCAGAAAAGACACTCCGGCAACACCCGCGCCCGACGCGGCAGAGGACGATAGCCCAAAATCCGGCCTCTTCAGCCGCATGAAGCAGGCCGTCGCACGCACCCGCGAATCGCTCTCGGCCAAGATCGAAACCATTGTTTCCCTCACCCGCACGGTGGATGAATCAACCCTCGAAAGTCTTGAAACGGCGCTGATTACCAGCGACCTGGGGGTGCAGACGACGACCGCCATTCTGGATGCCCTGCGCGACCGCGCCCGCCGCCAGGCGATCAACGGCGGAGACGAACTGCGCGCACTGCTCAAGGAGCAATTGATCGCCATTCTCCGTGCCCCGCAGGTGTTGGCTGCCACACCGCAGGCGCCGCCCGTCGTCACTTTTCTCGTCGGTGTGAACGGCGCCGGCAAAACCACCTCAGCCGGCAAGCTCGCCGCTTGGCATCGCGCCCAGGGGCGCAGCGTGCTTTTATGTGCAGCGGATACCTTTCGGGCGGCGGCGATTGAGCAGTTGGAGGTCTGGGCCGCCCGCTCCGGCGTTGAGATGATCAAGACGCGGCCCGGCGGCGACCCCTCCGCCGTTCTTTATGACGCAGCAACAGCCGCAAAGACTCGCCACATCGACCAGCTCATTGTGGACACCGCCGGCCGCCTGCACACCAAAACCGGGCTAATGGACGAGCTGGACAAAATGCGCCGGACGGCGGCGAAGTTGATTCCCGGCGCGCCGCACGAGGTTCTGCTGGTGATGGACGCGACGACCGGCCAGAACGGCCTCAACCAGGCCCGCCAGTTCACGCAATCCGCCGGCGCCACCGGTATCCTGCTGACCAAGCTCGACGGCACGGCCAAGGGCGGCATCTGTGTCGCCATCGCGCAGGAGCTCAATCTGCCGGTGCTCTTTGTCGGCGTCGGTGAACAGATGACCGACCTGCTGGAGTTCTCGCCGGAAGCCTTCGTCGATTCGCTGCTGGGGTAAAGATCATTTAACTGGTCACATGGCGACATTTCAGGCGTAAAGCTCAAAAGAGACTTTTGAGGAACGCTCCCGGTCTTAAATCGCCATTTTATTCTCAAAGTCATCTCATAGGAGGAGGTTCAAGATGCCAATCCATTGGATAGCTCGTACTATTGGACTCGTCGTTCTGGTTGCCTGCGCGAGGGGCAATTTGGCGGCACAAAGCACCACAGTGCCCACCATGACGCTTTTCGTAGACGAGACACAAGCCTCTCGACGGATTGCTTTTGTGCATGAGGAAATTCGCGTGCAACAAGGACCCCTTGCACTCGCGTTTCCGCGCTGGATTCCGGGTGAACACGGACCAACTGGTCCTATCGAAAACATCGCAGCGCTCCGGGTGAGTTCCGGAGGCGCAGCTTTACCCTGGACGCGGGACCCCGATGACATCAACACGATTCGGGTCGATGTGCCGCCAAATACAAATATACTCACCGTCGACTTCGATACGTTGCTGGAGAACACCATCTCAGATCATCAAATCCTACTTGCCTGGAATACGGTCGTTCTCTACCCGCGAGGAATCGATAAGCGCGAGTTACTCATTGCGCCGTCAATTTTTCTCCCGCCCAACTGGAAACAAGGCAGTTCGTTGTTGGTCACCCATCAGGCTGGGAATCGGGCGACGTTCGCGGCAACGTCGCTTGAACGTTTGATTGACTCCCCAGTGCTGGCGGGCGAGTTCTTCCGAGCGGTACCACTGGCGTCGAAATGGCCGGCTGAACTCGACATCACAGGAGACAGCCAGCCTGCCGTCGATAAGGCGGACGATGCCCATGCCTTCTCGCTCTTCGGCAAGCTGATCGATCAGGACCAGGCCATGTTCGGCTTCCGTCACTGGCAAACGATGCACCTGCTAGTCTCGCAAAGCGATGCGGTTCCTTTCGACGGATTGGAGCATGAGGATTCTCCTTACAACGCAATCGTGGATGCAGGACTTTCAAAGCAGGATGAATTGAAGAGATTTGGATGGCCACTGCTCGCGCACGAGCAATCTCACTCGTGGGACGGCAAATACCGGCGTCCCGCGGAGTTGTATTCAAAGCTGGATTACCAAGGCCCTGAACGGACGACTTTGCTGTGGGTGTATGAAGGTCTGAACGAATACATAGGGATGCTGCTGGCGACGCGCGCAGGATTCAACGATCCCGCGTATATGCGCGATTTCCTTGGATATACAGCTTCATACTATGCTCTTGAACCGGGACGCACCACGACCCCGCTTGTCGATACCGCAGCGGAAGACTGGGTCCTACGCGACCCGCCGACAGGATGGACATCCTTGCGGCGCGGTCAGGATTACTACGACGAGGGCGCCCTGATGTGGCTGCGCGCCGACACGCTGATTCGCGAAAAATCTCAGAACCGCGTTACGCTCGACGACTTTCTGCGCAATTTCTTTGGCCAGCGGGAGACCGGGCCAATCGTCGTTCCGTACACCCGCGCCGATGTGGAAGCTGCGCTTTCAGCTACATGGCCCTATGACTGGCACAGTTTTATCGAGAAGTATGTGTATCAGGTGAACAGTCTGCCGCCAACAGAAGGCCTTGAAGCAGCGGGTTGGCGGCTGGTTTATAACTCGACGCCGAATAATAAATTGTTTTCAGCCGACCTTCCCCATGCTCCCACGCACTTTGCCTGGGCGTCCATCGGGATGGACCTGGAAAAGGACGGAACGATCTACGACGTTTTGCTGGGGTCACCGGCGTACGATGCCGGATTGGGACCGAAGATGACGGTTGTCGCAGTTGATGGAAATGCGTTCTCTCCGGAGCTGCTGGACGAGTCCATTGCCCACCCGCGAAGTGGGAAAATAACATTACTCGTTCGCAACTTTGCTTCAGTAGAGACCCACGAAATTCAATATGCGGGAGGAGTGCGATATCCGCATCTTGAACGAATTCCCGGAACCCACGATTACCTGACTGAGATTCTGACGCCTCGCTAGAAGGAAGATTGGGGGGCTGTCCAATCTGAACGAAATGGCGCCAACGGCATAAGTAACAAGAAATGCCGTTGTCACAAAACGCCGCCGGAGCACGAGTCGGCTCCTATACACTGGAAGGGTTCCTGATTGACCCACACATGAATCAACAGTTAGATCAAGACCGCATCTGGATGCAGCGCGCGCTGGAACTGGCACGGCGCGGCGTGGGGCTGGCTTCGCCCAATCCCGCCGTGGGCTGCGTGATTCTGGACAGCAAGGGCGAGTTGGCCGGCGAGGGCTGGCACGAGTACGACCGGCTGGACCACGCCGAGGTGGCCGCTCTTAAAGCCGCCGGCGAGCGCGCGCAAGGCGGCACGGCTTACGTCACCCTGGAGCCTTGCAACCACTCTGGACGCACCGGCCCCTGCACCGAAGCGCTGATCGACGCGGGAGTCCGCCGCGTCGTCGCCGCCACCATCGACCCCAACCCCGCCGTCGCCGGCCACGGCCTGGACCACTTGCGTGAAGCGGGCCTTGAGACAGTTGTGGGCGTATGCGAGAGCGAAGCCCGCCGCCTCAACGAGGGCTTTGCCCACTGGAGCCAGCATCAGCGCCCCTTTGTCCTGATGAAGGTGGCCATGACGCTGGACGCGCGCATTGCGCCGCCGCCCGGCGAACAGGCGCCGCGGCAGCCCTATTGGATCACCAGCGAGGCCGCCCGCGCCGCCGTGCAGCCGCTGCGCTGGCAGGCCGACGCCGCGCTGACCGGCGTGGACACTGTGGTGGCCGACGATCCGATGCTGACCGACCGCAGCGGCCTGCCCCGCCGCCGTCCGCTGCTGCGTGTGGTGCTGGACTCGGCCCTGCGCATGCCGCTTGACTCCAAGATGGTGGCCACGGCGCACGACGATTTGATCGTCTTCACCGTCTCCACCGACGAGGCGCGGAGCAAGGAACTGCGCCAGCGCGGCGTGCGCGTCGAAGTGCTGCCCGCGGAGATGGGCCGCGTCCCGCTGGACAAGGTTTTGAACAAGCTGGGTGAAGAGCAGATTCTCACCCTGCTGACTGAAACCGGCACACGGCTGAACACGGCTTTGCTCGCCGCCGGACTGGTGGACCGCATCCACCTCTTCGTCTCGCCGCAGATCATGGGTTCCGACGCTGTGCCGGCCTTTCGCGGCATGGCTGGCGCCGTTCGCATGGCGGAGATCGAGGTGGAGCGTTATGGCAACGATCTGGGGTTGTGCTCGCTGCTCAGAGACCCATGGCCGGTGAAGTAGGGAATAGGGAACAGGAGAGAATATCGGGCTTTAGCTATTCGCTATTCCCTGCCCTCCTCACTGCGGCGCGGGCAGATTCGCCGGATGCTCTGTGGCCGTCACTGCGGCCATCACTTCGACCGCCGCGGGCAGCGCCGTGGGCAGCGGGCCTTCAAGCGCCAGCTTCAGCACCTCGTCCATCTGATCCACAAAATGGAGCTTCATGGAGCTCTTGATGTTCTCTGGCAGCTCGGCAATGTCCATCTCGTTAGCGCGCGGCAGGATAACTTCAAAGATGCCGGCGCGCAAAGCGGCCAGCAGCTTTTCCTTCAGTCCGCCGATGGCTAGCACCTTGCCGCGCAGCGTGATTTCGCCGGTCATGGCGATGTCGCGCCGCACGGGGATCTTGGCCAGCGCGCTGGCCAGTGCCGTGGCCATGGTGATGCCGGCCGAGGGGCCGTCCTTGGGGATCGCGCCTTCGGGCACGTGCAGATGCAGGTCCACGTTGCGATAAAACTCACGGCTCAGGCCCAGCGCCTGCGCGCGGCCGCGAATGTAACTCAGCGCCGCCTGCGCCGATTCCTGCATCACGTCGCCCAACTGGCCCGTGATGGTGAGCTTTCCCTTGCCGTCCAGCACCTGCACTTCCGTGGTAAGAATGCTGCCGCCCACTTCGGTCCAGGCCAGGCCGGTCACCAAGCCGACTTCGCTCTTCTCATGCGCCTCGGAGTCGCGGAACCTGGCCACGCCCAGAAAATCGCTGATATTGGCCGCAGTCAGTTCTTCCTTGTGCTTTGCGCCCCGCTTGACGACCTTGCGCGCCACCTTGCGGCAGACGTTGCCGATCTCCCGCTCCAGATTGCGCACACCGGCCTCGCGCGTGTAACCGCGGATGATCTCGGTGATGGCATCATCGCGAAAGACAATATTCTTCTCGCTCAATCCCGTCTGCACGCGCTGCTTCTTCACCAGGTACTGCTTGGCGATCTCCAGCTTCTCCTGCTCGGTGTAGCCTTGCAGGCGCAGCACTTCCATGCGGTCCTGCAGCGCGGCCGGCACGGTGTGCAGCACATTGGCTGTGGCCACAAACAGCACTTGCGACAGATCATAATCCACGTCGAGATAATGGTCCTGAAAGGTCGAGTTCTGCTCCGGGTCGAGCACTTCAAGCAGCGCCGAGGCCGGATCGCCGCGAAAGTCCGAGGCCATCTTGTCCACTTCGTCGAGCAGGAAGACGGGATTCTTTGTGCCCGCCCGCTTCATGTGCTGAATGATCTGCCCGGGCAGCGCGCCGATGTACGTGCGGCGATGGCCGCGAATCTCTGCCTCGTCGCGAATCCCGCCCAGCGAGAGCCTCACAAATTTGCGGCCGGTGGCCTTGGCAATCGACATTCCCAGCGAGGTTTTGCCCACCCCCGGCGGACCGACAAAGCAAAGGATCGAGCCTTTGGGATTCTTGACCAACTGGCGCACCGCTAGAAACTCAAGAATGCGATCCTTGATCTTTTCCAGGCCATAGTGATCTGTGTTCAGAACCTTCTCAGCGTAATCAATCGAGCGGGTCTCCTTGGAGCGCTTCTTCCACGGCACGGCCAGCAGCCAGTCAATGTAATTGCGGCTCACGGTGGATTCAGCCGACATAGGCGGCATCGCTTCGAGTTTTTTCAACTCCTGTATTGCCTTGTCGAGCGCCTCTTTGGGCATCCCGGCGGCTTCAATCTTCTTGCGCAGCTCATCAAACTCGCTCTTCTCGCCGTGTCCAAGCTCTTTTTGTATCGCCTTGATCTTCTCGTTCAGGTAATACTCTTTTTGCGCGCGCTCCATCTGCCGTTTCACGCGCGACTGAATGTTGCGGTCAAGGTCGAGCTTCTCGATCTCCACATCGAGCACGTCCGCGATGCGCGCCAGGCGGATGGCCGGATCAAAAAGAGCCAGCAACTCCTGCTTCACTTCACTGCCCAGTTGCAGGTTGGCAGCAATCACGTCGGAGAGCTTAGCCGGCTCGTCCATGCGCACCGTGGCGATGATGGTCTCGTAGTTGAGCGACTGCTGCAGCTTGACGTACTGCTCGAAAAGGCCGGTGACGCGCGTCATCAGTTGTTCTACGGCCGGGGTCATTTCGAATTGGCTTTTGCCCACCCGCACCGAGGCCACAAAAAAACCTTCGCGGTCGTTCACCTCAACGGACTTGGCGCGTTCAACCCCTTCAACCAAAACTTTGATGTTGCCGTCGGGCATCTTGACGCTCTGTACGATGTTGCAGATCGACCCGACCTGGTAAATTTCTTTGGCTTTGGGTTCGTCCACCGCAGCGTCGAGTTGCGTAGCAAGGAAGATCTTGCGGTCGCCTGAAAGCGCCTCTTCGAGCGCACGCACACTCGACTCGCGCCCCACCACGAAGGGCGTCATCATGTAAGGAAAAATCACCATGTCCCGAATGGGCATCATGGGCAGCTTGCGCGTTTCGGCCTTTTCGCGGGATGCGGTCATCGGGACACCTTGAGAATGTAATGCGTAAAGAAATCTTCGACGGCGGGGCTGTTTGCAAAGCTCATACTAAAATTGTACAGCGGATTGGCTTTGTAGCAGGATTGCGCCGGCAGCGACCCCAAGCCCGCGCTGCCGACGCACACATATTCGATGCTGCCTGGGTTATCTACGCTCCAGAATGATCAACTCAACGGTATCGACGGGCAGAGCATTGGAGAGCTTCAGACTGCTGCCGCTCCCCGATTGTTGCTCGACTAATTCCATATTCTGGGTCTTGCTGATCCGGTAGCGCTTGATGCTGAACGCGCCTTTGCCCCAGGGCAGCTTGTCGATGGTCAGATGATAGCCGGCATTGTCGCGGTAAACAATGTCTGTGCGGCCCGGCAGCCACCGCTCCGGTTTCGCGTTCGGCGCAGGCGGCGGAAGCACTACATCCGCAGGCATCGGCATATCCTTGTACTTGAAGTCGGCGGGAATGGCGTAGTTGCTGATGAAGACCTGAACCCTCCTGCCATCCGCAGAGCGGCCCGCGAGCACGGCAAAGCCAAAGGTGTCGGCGCCCTCCACTGCCAACCGCCGCGGCGTCTCCTGCATCCTGCCCATAGCTTTGAAGGTGTAGGCAGGCTTGAAATAACGCCCTTGCAGATCAAAGAGGCCCATCCAGGCGGCATCCCCGCGATAAAACATCGCGTGATCGAGGGGCGCGTCCTGAAAATAGCTGAGCACCGCGCCGACAAACGCCGCGTTATGCGCGCCTCGCAGTTCATCCTTTTCCCCATCGGTAAAGTCGGCGCTCAAATTCCATTCGGAAAGGATGCTCTCCGCCTTGGGAAATCCATGCGCATCGAGGACGCCGCGTATCTCCCGCGCCAAGCGAGCACCGTCGAAAGGATCGGCGCCGCCGTTGGAGTATGTGTGCCAGGAGTAAAAATCCAGCGGAAGTTGGTGGGCAGCACAGTAGTCGAGGAAGCCTTCGCGGTAAACTTCATCGCCAAATGGATTCGCAATTCCGTCGCCGCCCACTTTGAGCGACGGATCGACGGACTTCAACGCCAGCGCGGTCTTTCCGTACAGGGAATAAAACTGCTCCGGCGTGCCCGTCCAGAACAATCCGCCCGGCTCATTCCAGAACTCCCAGTAGCGAATCTGGTGATGAAATCCGTTTGCCCAACCCTGGTTGTAATGCATGGCGATATGTTTTACCACGCTGGCGTACTTATCAAAATCCGCCGGCGGATTCACGTTGGCGCCCCAACTGCGGCCTATGCGGTAATAGACTTCCGCCCCGCTGGCTCGAATTGCGGCCACCACCTTGTCGGTCGCGGCAAAGTTGTAGCTCGCGGCCTTCTCCGGATCGGCATTCTCGTCCGGGAAGATGACCGAAGCGTTGCCCGACTTCACCACGCCAGCGCGCTGCGCGCTGTCGGGAATCAGCCAGGCCAGGGCACCATTTGTGGCGACGAATTTGGCGTCCACATCGGTGGGGCCCATCACATCGTGGGTGCGAACCATGTTAATGCGCAGCTCCTTGTATTGGCGGACGAGGGAGGGCAGTCCGGCCATCACCGGCGCCGGCGTGCCGTTCACTCCCTGAAACGAGTGAATCGCGCCGGTCACTTTGCCCGCGTCCACGTGCAAGGCGCGGAATCCATCCTGCGCCGGAGCTTGGCCCCATGCGGCAGAGCAAGGCAGCAACAGCAAAAGCAAGAAACGTATGAAGACTTTCATTTGCAATACTCCTTCCTGTACAAATTCACTGCGTTCGCCGCAATCAACTCCGTGCCAGCGCCGGGATTCAGCCCTTGGCGTCGCAGCTACTCGACTGTAAACGAGGCCGAACGCCAGGGCGTTTGCTTGCCCGTCGAATCAGAGGCCTGCACCTCGACGCGATACGCGCCCTTTGATAACTTGTCGAGTGGAATATCCCAACCAATGGGGATGATTGAATTATCTGCATGAGCATAGGTGTCAGTGGATCGCAATCCCGAATCCAGCTTCACCGACCCTGTCTGCGCATCCGTCACTCTTACCTCGAACTGAACTTTTGTTTGGCTTGAAGCAAGAGTGGGTTCGTATACCTCAAAGTAAGTCATCAAGCGGTCGCCTAAGTGGAAGCGCGTGTCTCCCGTGGGCGTGATTCCAATTCCGTTGCTGACTAATGGCACATAATCTGGAGCCGTGCTCCCTTCGCCAGACGGAATCCCCTTTTGATCCGTACTTTTCGTGCTTTGAGCATACTTCGGCCATACAACAGCCATATTGGTAAAGCGCCTGCTGAGAACGATTCCGCTGACTGCGAGACTCTTCGGATCATAGCTTTCTACAGTCAAGGGCAATTCCGCACTTCCAAACTTTTTACCGTCTGTTAACACAATCCGCATTTTGTAGTTACCAAAAGGGAAGTTTATCTGCGCTTCATACCGTGTCGGTAGCCGAGATTCAGTAAGCTCAGGATCAAAAACATCTCGATAGGCATCATTAAATCTATCAGCTTGGTGAAAATCAATAATCTTCGGAGAATATGCAACATCGCTAAAGCGCGCGGCGAGCGTTCCGTCCTCGTTGTAGATCAAACCCAGAAGACTGACATCGGCTGACCGATAGATACCGTTCCAATAGGTGCTAAGAGCGCTCCATGGAAACTCCACGGCGATATTGACACGGCCTGCACGAGTGTTGTTGAATGTGGCGACGCCCTGAGCAGTCAGAGGCAACTTGGCTTTTTGCTCTGAAACATTATAAGTCTCCATATATTCTCCAGCTTTCGTTTCTTTCAAGGGATCGGAAGGTGAATTATGCAGATTGCAGTACTGATTACGAGCAAAGACAGATGCATCACTACGGTCTACAGTCACCTTTATTTGATGACAGGAGCCCTCAACAGACAACGGTGGCACATAGGAGATGAAGTATAAGTGTAGTTGACCAGAATCTCCGTCTTTTTCTGGATTTGCCTCGATCATGACGTACTGATCATACTTATCAACTGAGGGGTCCACCGTACCACCACCTTTATAATAAACATCCCGGCTGGACCAGAAACCATAGGGCGTACCGGAATACTCCATATGCGAGACATATTGTATATAATTACTAGGGTGTGGATTCTTCTTCCCAATCTCAATAGTCTGCGTCATCGGCTCCATTTTCGCGTGGTAAGCTTCAATTTCCTTTTTACCTTGCTCTATTAATAATGGCTCTCCACTATCTTGAATACTCCAGAAACGTAAAGGTTCAATACTAAAATCCTTGACCGGCTGCTCTACGCCGTCTTCATATATATGAAAGTCCTTGGCTTCGAGTCCAGCGATCTCCAGATCCATCGGAAGCTCTAACGATTTACCTTTCTGGGTTGAAAGGGTCTTACTGTCCGGGAACTTCTTGTAATCCACGTAGACCGGAACCACAACTTCACGCGCTTCAACTCGAATCGCAAATGCGCTATCACTTTGAGAAGCTGCGTTGTCGCTCTGCGCGGTGAGCATAAGTGTCGAGAACGCGATGAAACCCATGCCCGTGAATAGGATGAAAAAGATGCACCGATTCTTCGCAATGAACTGATTCTGCACGGAATTTCCCTCGATTACTGCCAGTCCTTGCACATCCAGATGATTATAGCGACCCTGGGGCGGCTTTAATCAACGGCTTGGCAGCAATCGAAGTGATTTCCTTATGGGATAATCCCGGCATTTAGTTGTTACAAGGTAGAAGGCCGCGGCGCGGATGGAGTCACCACCGGCTCGTACGGTCTGGTTTAGTCCAGCTTGGTGATATGCACGCTGGCCTGGGTCTCTGGAACCGTGCCGTCGTTCGCCTGGGCCTCAGTGGGTTTGCCCTGGATGAGAATCCGCACCGTAATTTTGCCGCGGGCGGGGACGAGTACGCGCTGGGTGGCTTCGCGCGCGTCGGAGCCGTCGCCACTGCGCACCGTGACCGGAAGCTCGGCGGCTGCGTAGCCGGCGTTGGCCACATTCACGGCGACCAGCCAGTTGCCCGCCGAGGCGGATTCTGGAAAGACGCCGTCGATGCTCAGGTCAGGCAATCCCTTGTCGGCATCAATCCAGTCAGCGAAGAACCAGCCCAGATCGCGGTGGCTCCCAGCCGCTTCCAGTAACTTTTCAAAGTTTCTGCCGACGGCTGCCTTGTTTGCCTCTGTCGCGGCATCGCTGCCAGCCGCATAGTAGGCTCGAAGCGCGGATGAGAGCGTCGCATCGCCAACCAGATCGCGCAGCATCCATAAAACATAGGCGGCTTTGGTGCGATAGTAGACGGGCGAAATGGCCGTGGCCAGCGGCTGACCCGCGCTTTGGCCGGGGCTTTCCGGCTCGGCCAGGGCCAGCGCGGCGCGATCTGCCTCCAGTGTGCGCAGCGCGGCGTCGCG
>Ga0181528_10000795_pt1 | contig 20857 bp, 19 predicted proteins | sample PEATcosm2014_Bin_47_FD_119742 | JGI IMG/M metagenome (GOLD analysis project Ga0181528, IMG submission 119742) | Peatland microbial communities from MTU Mesocosm Facility, Houghton, MI, USA - PEATcosm2014_Bin10_10_metaG | ecosystem: Environmental > Terrestrial > Soil > Wetlands > Peat | place...
CTATCGCGTCAAGGGGGTGGAAGCCGCACGTGGCGATAAGCCCGGCAATGTTGGCCTGCAACTGATGGAGACCGGGAAGTTCATCTGGGGACGCGTGATTCCCCGCGTATTTTCCGATTCTGAGCGCGATCAACCGAGCACGCACTCCTAAAGCGAACTAACCGAAGTCACCCGCCGGATATTTTCTCCCGCCAGCTTGTACAACAATCGCGTTAATTCGCGCTGATACCAGATCTCCCGTCCGCTTCCATTCCGCTCCTGCAGGACGCCTCATTCGTTCGCCATCAGCTCGCGGGAATAAAACTCCCGTTTTTGAGTTATCCTTCATGAGCCGTGGACGAACCACAGACGGACACAGGAACCTTCGAAGAGCTGGCGCTGCCGCTGCTCGCACGCCTGTACAACCTTGCGCGCTGGCTCACCCAGGATGCGGGCGAGGCGGAGGAGCTTGTGCAGGAGAGCTGCATGAAGGCCTTGCGCGGCTTCGGCAGTTATAGACAGGGAACGAACTTCAGCGCGTGGATATATAGAATAATGCGCAATACTTTCCTCACCTCGCGGACCGGGTTGAAGTACTCCACCATCTCTCTGGACGATGAGGAGAACGATGTGCCTGAGCCCGCCGCGACAGGAACTCCCGAGTCGGCGTTGCTGGCGAGCTTCGATCAGCAGGCGATTCAGAGTGCACTGGAAGGCCTTCCGCTGCACTTTCGCGAAGTCATCCTACTTTGCGATGTGGAGGAGATGAGCTACCAGGCGATTTCCGAGGCGCTGGCCATTCCCATCGGAACCGTCATGTCGCGCCTCTCCCGCGCCCGCCGTGCCATGCGCACGCAACTGGCGGGTGCGCCCAATAGTCCACGGCCCAGGAGCGCCTCACGATGAGCTGCGAGTTGATGCGCCAGAGGATGGATGCGTACGTGGACTGTGAACTACCCGCTGCCGAGGCGGCCGAGTTCGAAGTGCACCTGCGTGGCTGTGCCGCCTGCGCCAACGCCGCACTGGAGCAGACGCGGCTTAAGCTGGCGACGCGCGCGGCCGGTAGGAGATTTACTCCTCCGGCGGAGTTCCGTTTGCGCATGGAGCAGAGCCTTCGTCCGGTGCAGCCCGCAAAGCCCCATCGTCTGCTGCGGTGGCCCGTGGCGATTCCCGTGGCGCTGGCCGCTTGCCTGCTGCTGGCCGTGCTGGTGGTCACCAACTTCCAGCAACGCCGCACAACCTACGCCGAGCTCACCGACCTGCACGTGACCACCCTGGCCAGCGCCAACCCGGTGGATGTGATCAGCGAGGATCGCCACACGGTGAAGCCATGGTTTGCCGGACGTATTCCTTTCACCTTCAATTTGCCGGAGCTGAAGGACACTGGATTTGAGCTGAGTGGTGGCCGCGTCGTCTACCTGCAACACAACTCCGGAGCGCAGTTGCTCTACACTCTGCGCAAGCACCGGCTCTCGGTCTTTATCTTCCAGGATGCTCAGTCGTGGCCGCAGTGGATGGCCAGCACGAGTTCCGAGCTCTCCTTCCACATGGAGAGCTGGTCGCAGGACGGGCTGCGCTACGTGATAGTCGGCGATGTCTCCGATTCCGACATTCATTCCCTGGCCGAGCTGCTTCGCAAAGCCGCGCGCCAGTGAGCTAACGTGAAATAGAAAGCGCCTTGAGATAGTGGATGACTGCCGCGCGCTCTTGTGCGCTGGCCAGGTGGAAGTCCATGTTGTTGTCAGGCACCACGGAGTCGGTATCGCTGAGCCAGCGATCGAGATGCTGCGCATCCCAGGTGAAACCCGCCGTCTTCATTCCCGCCGAGTATCCAAAGCCTTCCACCGAGCCCACCTTGCGTCCATAAACTCCGCCCAGCCGTGGACCTTCTTTGTTGCGATCCAGCGCGTGGCAGCCCGTGCAGCGCTTCTCAAACAGCTGCTTGCCCGCCTGCGTGTCATCGGCTGCGCTGCTCATCGCCGGCGCCAGCATTAGGATCAGTGCGACCGCTGCCAGCAACGAGGCGAGGGCCGGCCTTACAAGTTTGTTCGGACTCATTGGCTCTCCATCAAGTTGTCTACTGGTTGGACTGCGCTCTCAAGCGGCTGCGTTCGGCCTTGGCCCAGGCGCGGAGTTGCTCCTGCTCTTCGGCACTGAGCTTTGCGTCGGAGTGCATCAGCAGGTACGGCTTGGGCGGCATCTTCGCCTGGCGCAGCTGAGTGATAATTCGCGACAGCAGGTCAATGCGCTCGTCATTGCTGTACTGCTGCCAGCGCGACAGGTTCATGTGCTGGCGCCCCTCGTGGACGTCGTGCTCCACCAGCCACGACACCGGAGCCACGCGGCTGTATGCGGGCCACTGCGTGCGCTCGGAGTGGCAGTTGCCGCAGCCGCGTTCCAGCATGGCGCGCATCGGCCCGGTCGCGCTGCCGCCCTGCAACAGTTCGGTCTTCGCGTCCACTCCGTTACGCAACTCTCCCCAGGGATGCACCAGGGAGGCCGCGGCGATGGCCAGCATCCCGCCGGCCATCGCGATGCCAAAAACACGAGGAGTAAGGTTCATACCTGGCCCGTACCCTCCGCTGCCGCTCCGGCCAACGGTGCGTCCACCACCGCGAGTTGGTGTTTGCCGGCAACAAAGCCGACATCAGTGATGCCCAGCACCTGCTGCAGCCTCTCCGCCGGAACCTTCATAGGTCCCGGCGAAGGAGCCGAGCCCGGCGCCGGTTGCGGGAAGGCCGTGGACATTGCGGTATGAAACGTCACCGTGCCTTCCACCTTCTGCATCACCTGGTGTATGTGTCCGTTCAGCACCGTCACCGAACCGAAACTTTTCAGCAGCGCCATCGCCTGTTCGCTGTCCGAGGTCGCCCATCCCCACTCGGGATACGCCGCCCACAGCGGTATGTGCGCGAAGACGACAATCGGTGTGCTGCCACGCAAATCGCCCACATCGTTCTTCAGCCACGCCAGTTGCTCGGCGCCCAGCTTGCCAATGCCATCCACCTGCTGCACGTTGGAAAGTCCGACAAAGTGCACGCCCTTGTGGTTGAAGCTGTACCAGCCGTTGCCGACCGCTTGTTTGCCATAGCGCTGCAAATACATCTTGCCGTCATCGGCCGCCGTGTCATGCTCACCCGGAACGAAGTACATCTGCCGGTTCGCGCCCTTCAGCACCTGGTCCATGGTGTCGAACTCCGACTCCTTCGCGTTATGCGAAAGGTCGCCGGTGTGGATGACGAAGTCCGGCTGCGTGGCGGCGGCGCGGATGCGCTCCACCGCCTTTTGCAGGGTCCCGGTTACATCAGGGTTTGCGGCCTTGGCAAAGCCAATGTGGCTGTCGCTGATCTGAACGAAACTGAAGTCCTCCGCGTGATGCTTGGGAGGCGTTGCGCCAAACAGGTAGGAGACGGGGACTCCTCCGGCGAAGCTCCAGACCAGCCCCGTGCCGGCCCAGGCCATGCAGTGCAGAAAGCCGCGGCGGTCAATGCCGTCGGAGCCCGGTTGCGGGTGATTGTCCTCAGATGGATTGCGGCTCATGGTGGCCCCTCCTCACGCGACGCAGCGGCGTCTGTGGAGAAGAACCGTCCCAGCCAGCTTTTATTCCCGGCAATCGCGCCGCGCCGGGAATTATTTCGTGCGTGCAATCAGGAACACCACCGACCGTGGTCCCACGCGGTAGGAACCAGCCGGAACCACCGGGGCATTCTTCCATTCTTCAATGTCGTGCGGAGAGTCGAGCGAGGTGTCAATCCAGCGGTGCCATTGGCATCCGGAACCCTCCACCAGCATGGGCAGCTCGAACTCCAGTGGCTCCCGGTAGGCATTCAGGATTGAAAAGAAAAACTGTTTGCCGTTGGCAAGATCCGTGCTGATTGCCAGGCTGTGCGAATCGTCGCTCCAGTCCGGATGATTCAGCCTGGTGCCGTGCCATGTCTTGTTCGACTCATCAAGCAGCTGATTCAGCGTCTTGCGTTCCTGCTCCGGAGCCAGGTCTCTCAGCAATCGCCGTTCAATCAGCAATCGGACGAAGCGCAGTAAATCGGCGTGCTCCTTCAACAACGTCCAATCGAACCAGCTGATTTCGTTGTCCTGGCAGTACGCGTTGTTGTTGCCTAACTGCGTCCGCCGCACTTCGTCGCCCATAAGAATCATCGGCACGCCGAGGGCCAGCAGCGTCACCGCCAGAAAGTTCTTTACCTGCCGGGTGCGCAACTTCTCAATCCCCGCATCCTGGCTCGGACCCTCGCAGCCCCAGTTGCAGCTGCGGTTGTCGTCCGTACCGTCGCGATTGTTCTCGCCATTGGATTCATTGTGCTTGTGCGCGTAGGAGACAAGATCGTTGAGTGTGAATCCATCGTGGCAGGTGACGAAGTTGACGCTCTGCTCCGCCTCGCGCTGCTTGTGCCCGTAAATCTCCGGACTACCCAGAAGTCGGTCGGCGAGGTGCCTCACCGTGCCTCGTTCGCCGCGCAGAAAATCGCGCACGTCATCGCGGAATTTTCCATTCCACTCCTTCCAGACGTCGCCGACAAAGCTCCCCACCTGGTAGAGTCCGGCCGCATCCCACGCCTCGGCGATGAACTTCGTGCCCACCAGCCGCGGATCCGTTTCAATGTCCCACAGTATCGGCGGATTGGACATATGGCGGCCCGAGGAATCGCGCGACAGGATGGAGGCCAGGTCAAATCGAAAGCCGTCCACGTGCATTTCCTGCACCCAGTAGACGAGGCTGTCAATGATCATGCGCCGCACAATGGGATTGTTCGCGCGGATGGTGTTCCCGGTTCCACTGTAGTTCGGGTAGGTTGCGCGATCCTCGCCCAGCATGTAGTACGTGCTGTTATCCACTCCCTTGAAACAGAAAGTGGGACCATCCTCGGCGCCCTCCGCCGTGTGGTTGAAGACCACGTCAAGGATGACCTCGATGCCAGCCCGGTGCAGCGCCTTCACCATGTCGCGAAACTCGTTGGCCGGGCCAAACCGATCTTGACGCGAGCTGTACGCCCGGTGCGGCGCAAAGAACGACACGGGCGCGTATCCCCAGTAATTCACCAGTCCCGGCGGACACTCCTGCGCATCGTACTGGAAGACCGGGAGCAGTTCCACGGCCGTAATGCCGAGCTCCTTCAGGTAGGGAATTTTCTTTGTCACGCCTGCATACGTTCCGCGCAGTGTTTTGGGGACTCCAGAGCTGGGATGGCGCGTGAATCCCCGCACATGCAGCTCATAAATGATGGTCTGCGCCGATGGCCGCCGCAGCGGGCGATCGCCTTCCCAGTCGTAGGAGTTCGCTTCCGCCACAACGCTCTTCATGGCGCGGGCTGTATCGGTCACCCCCATGCATGCGGATTCCCGGCTGTAGCTTTCAGGAACGATCACCCCGCGCCCGTAGGGATCGAGCAGAAGCTTGCTGGGATCGAAGCGAAGTCCTTGCGCCGGATTGAAGGAACCTTCGACGTGGTAGCCATAGATCTGGCCGGGTTGCACATCCGCCACGAATACGTGCCAGTAGTGATACGTGCGGTTCTTTACCGGGTCCAGGCGAATGACGCGCGATGGCTGTGCGTCGTCTTCATGGTCGAAGAGGAGAAGCTCCACGTTGGTGGCGTGGCGGGAGAAGATGCTGAAGTTCACACCAGCGTCACGCGGCGTCGCGCCGACAGGGAAGCTTCTCCCCACTCCTGTCGCCTGGCCCGTTACACGTCGTCTCCCAGTGTTGGACATGGCTTCCATCCTCCGACGTCAGCCATGATAGTAACGGGGATTCCGCCGGAATTGTTGGCATAAGTTGAAAAGGATAGGTGGCGCCTGCGCGACGGCCCTCACGGTCGCTTCAATTCCGCGCCAAAGTTCTTTTCTGGCACTCATCCTTTACAATCACCCGATGAAGATTGGCGTCATCAGTGACACTCACGGTCTCCTGCGCCCGGAGGCCATCCGCGCCCTCACCGGCTGCCGCCTCATCCTCCACGCCGGAGACGTCGGCCACTGGGAGGTCCTGCGCGATCTGCGACAAATCGCTCCCGTCGTAGCCGTGCGCGGCAACGTGGACACCGATGATTGGGCCAAGTTCCTTCCCGCCACTGAGGTCGCCGAGGTTGCCGTCATCAAGCACCCGTCCCTCAGCTTTTACATCCTGCACCGCATCGCCGATCTCGACCTCCATCCCGAGGCCTCCGGCTTTGCCGCCGTCATCTACGGACACTCCCACCAGCCAAAGATCGAATGGAAAAACGGCGTGCTCTACTTCAATCCCGGCAGTGCCGGGCCAAGGCGATTTGCCTCACCCGTAACGGTGGGAGTGCTGCAGATTGTGAAGGGGGAAGTGCGGCCAAAGATTATTACGTTGTTGAAATAATACTTGCTGGAGTGGTTCGTCTTCGAGTCGGGTTCGTCTCCCGCCAATGGAGAGTTAGCGCGTTGTGCGATGGGTACTGCTGTGGGCGCCCGTTGCCGTGGCGCCCAGCTTGTGCAGCCGCTCGCGGGCCTGGGTGGCCTCACTCGAGCGCGGATAGCGGTTGATCAGCGAGTTCAGCTCGCGCACGCCGGCTTCCTTGCGTCCCAGCTCCAGCAGCGAGTAGCCCTTCTTCAGCTGCGATGCCGCCGCCTTGTTGCCGCCGGGGAACTGCTCCAGAACCTTGTCGAAGTCCTTCACCGCGGCCTCGAAGCTGCCCGCGCGATACTCCATGTCCGCAATGTAGAACTGCGCGTTGCCCGCCAGGTCCGTGGTGGGATAGTAGTGCAGGTAATCCTGGAACTGCTGCAGCGCCAGGTCGTAGCGCGCGGCGTTGTAGTCGCGCAGCGCGTTGTTGTACAGCACATCTGCCGGAGGAGCCGAAGCCTGCGGAGGTGCCACCACGGCGCCCGGTGCCTGTCCCGGAACCAACGGTCCCTGCGGTGCAGGCTGCTGTTGCAGGTTCTGCTGCTGTGCCTGGATGTCTTCCAGCTGCTTGCTGGTTTTGGTCAGCCGCGCCTTAAGCTCGTCAATCGAATCGTTCAGGGTCTGGATCTGCCCGCTCACCTGTTCGATCTTCGCCTGCGAATCCGTGTTCTGCTGTTGCAGAGTGCGTTGCATGGTCTGCACGCCGTCGGCCAGCTTGTTCACGTTGTCCGTGCTCTGCTCCACCAGGCTGCGCATCACGCCCATGCGCTCGTCAAACGTCTGCTGCATCTTCGCAATGCGGTCGGCCAGGTCCTGCACCTGTGTCTGCAGTTGGATGATCTCCTTGCTCACGGCGAAGGCCGGGGTCACGGGAGCCAGCATCATCAGGGTCAGCAGAGCGGCGGCGGTCAGCTTTCTCATTCTCATCATCATCTCCAGCTTGGCGGCGCGTCGCCTGGGCAGTGGCGCGTCCATCTCCAAATTGAGTGTAGTACACCGCGGGCGCCCATGTCAGGCACCCGTCACTCCGTGTTAAACAAACGCAATCCAAAGAAAGCGGCGGAGCGCCCATGGTGGGAACGCTCCGCCGGAATCAATCTACCTTTGGGGCCCGTTTACTTCTGTCCGTAGACGAAGTGGGCGCGGCGGTTCTGCTGCCAGCAGCTCTCCGTGCTCTCCGTGCAGAACGGCTTTTCCTTGCCATAGCTGATCACGCGGATCTGGCTGGCCGGGATGCCGGCGTTGACCAGGGCCGTGCGAGCGGCGTTGGCGCGGTTGTCGCCCAGTGCCAGGTTGTAGTCGGTGCTGCCGCGCTCGTCGCAATGGCCTTCGATGGTGAAGCGGATCGAGGGATGCGCCTTCAGGAAGGCCGCGTCGGCGTCAATCGTCGCCTTGTCCTCGGCGCGCAGGTCGTACTTGTCGTAGTCAAAGTAGATGTCCTTGACCGACTGTGCGAAGAGCTGCTCCTCGGTGTAGTCCGGGGCAGCAGGAGCCGCAACCGGGGCGGCGGTCACGGTCAGCCGTGCGTTGGCGTCCACGCTGCCGCCGGGGCCGGTGGCCGTCACGTGATAGGTGGTGCTGGCTGCGGGCGATACAGTCTGCGTGCCGGTGGAGGCCACGGCGCCCATGCCGTCAATCGTCACGTTCGTCGCATTCGTGCTCGTCCAGCTCAGGGTGGCCGAGCCGCCTGCCGTAATGTTGTTCGGGCTGACCGAAATGCTCGCGGTCGGTGCGGCCGGAGGCGGCGGAGGCGGGGTCGCCTGTGCCGGAGCCTGCTTCTTTTTGCAGCCGCCGGCGATCAGGATGGCCACCAGGGCCAGAGTCAGAAGTGTCCATTTCATCGTTGTTTTCAATGCATCCTCCCGTGCGAGAACTCTCGCGCATTGGGCCACGGCCACATGCCGCCGCCCGGTTAACAGAAAAACTCGCTACAAACCCATTACTACACCCAAAACCCTCTGCCTGACTACTTCCAGCTCCAGTTCGGCTGCGTGTTGGAGCCCGAGAACGTCAGTTGCACGTGCTCGCTGCCATCGGCCAGCATCGTCCAAATCTGCTCCTGGCCGCCGCGCGTGCTCTGGTACACAATGTGCCTTCCATCTGGCGACCACGAAGGCGAATCGTTCCTGCCGCCGTCATGCGTCAGCTGAATCCACTTCCGGCTGGCCACGTCCATCAGGTAAATGTCGGAGTGCCCCGGCGCGCCCGCGCCATAATGCCGAATCCATGCAAAGGCCAGATACTGCCCATTCGGAGACCACGACGGGCTCACCGCGTATCCCTGGTCGGTCAGCCGCTGTACGTTCGAGCCGTCGCTATCCATGATGTAGATCTGCGGCAGCCCGGTGCGTCCGCTTACCCAGGCAATCTGCGCGTTCGTCTTGGGATTCCACACCGGGCTCACATCCGGCCCATGCACGCTGGTCAACCGCTGCAGATGGCCGCCGTTGGCGTCCGTCACGTAAATCTCGCTGTCGCCACTGCGTGAGCTGGAGAACGCCAACTTCGTCCCGTCGCTGCTCCATGCCGGGCTTACCGTGGTCCCGCCCATTACGGGGAAGTTCAACATCCGGCCCAGCTCCAGCGAATAGATGGAGACATTCGGCCCGCCCTTGGCATAGCTGGCAAAGGCGATCTTCGTGTTGTCCGGCGAAACCCTCGGCGACAGTGCAATCGAGCCCAAATGCGTCACCGGATGCTGGCCCGCGCCGTCGTAATCCATCGCCCACACTTCCTTGTGGCCGCTGCGGTTGCTGATGTAATAAATCTTGCTCTCGGCGATCCCGTTGATGCCGCCGCCCAGCCGGAAGATGATCTCGTTGGCGAAGCGGTGCGCGATCAACCGCGCGTTGTCGTCCGTCGCCGTCTCACGGTACTGCTTGGCCAGCACCTGCGGAGCCTGCGGACTCTTCACGTCGAAGAGCCAGCCTTGCACCTGCATGGCGCCGTTGCTCACGCCCAGGTTGCCGAAGGCCAACATGCTGGCCTTCACCGGAGGCGCGCCCCAGTGGTCCAGATATGCCTCGTTGGGATAGCCCACCGGCTCCACGGGATAAAAGCTGCGGCTCACCAGGTCGAAGATGCCGGCCTGTTGCAGATCGCTGAACAGCACGTCGTTGAATGTCTTATTGAGCGGCGTGGCCGTGGGGTCGTTGCGCACCACCCGGAACTCCGGCACGGCGATGCGGATTTTCTCGCCGCCCACTCCGGTGCCTGTGCGGATCCAGTCCTGCGCCGCGGCCGGCAGGGTCATGCTCAACAGGCCAGCCAGCAGCAGTGCGCCTACGACGGTTATTCGCTTCATTCTTCTCACCCCAGCTATCTCCCCATCGCAGAGCGCAATTTGCCCGTCCAGCTAGCGCCGGTAGTCAAACCAGAACTCTACGGAAACATAATTGCCGTTGTATCCCTGCGGCAATGGCCCAAAAGTGTCTATTCGCTGAATCGCCCGGACCGCGGCCTGGTCGAGCGAGGGTACACCGCTCGATTGTTCCACTTTTACGTGCGACGGCGAACCGCTGCGCGAAATGTCGAACAGGATGTACACCCGCCGCGCCGTGCTCACCCCGGGGTTCACCTCGTTCTGCCAGGCGTCGTGAACCTTGCGCGCCACCACGTCCGTGTACCAGCCAAAGCGGCTGCCAAAACTTCCCCCGCCGCCCTCGCCAAAACTCATGCCGCCGTTCGTGTTTCCCATCTGCATGGTGGTAAACGGCCCCGCCGCCGGAGCCCCCTGCCCGTAGGGAATGCTGTTATCCGCCGGCACGGGACGATTCTTTGCCAGCGCGTTTTTCGCCAGGGCCGCCCGTAGCTTTTGGATGTCTTTCTCGTGTGCCGCCTCGCGCGCGTCTTCCGCGGCTTTCTCTCTCGCCGTCTGCTTTTTTGTCTTGGTGTCGCGGTCCGGAATGGCAATGGCTTTTTCGTCGGGCTTCGCGACCGGAGCCGGCAGGCTTTCGCTCAGTCCTTTACTTTCCGTGGCCAGCACGCTGTCCTTGCTGGCATGCGGATTCGGCGGCAGGGGGATTCCGCTCACCAGCGTCGCGCTCATTGCGCCGTCACCGCCGCTGCCGTTGTTGCCCCAGTCGCTGCCGCTGTGGCCCATCATCGCGGGCACAAACAGCACGCAGGCCACCAGCGCGGCATGCAGCACCGTACTGAAGGCCAGCGAGGGCGCAATGGCCTCGCGATACTCGTAGATGTCAGCGTCCTGTGCCATGAACCTTGCTGTCCAGCGGCTGCGTCACGATGCTTACGTTGGTGATGCCCGTCTGCTTCACGGCGTCCATCACGGTGGCAAAGGCGCCAAAGGGAACGTTCTCGTCGCTGCGGATGAAGATGCTCTGTCCCTGCGGGTCGCGAATCTTCTCGTGCAGCCGCTCGGCAATCTGGTTGATGTTGATGGGATCGTTGCCGAGATACACCTTCTGGTCGCGGTCTATGGTGATCACCAGCCGCTCCTCGGTGATCTCCTTGACCGTCTTTGTCTTCGGCACCTCAACCTCAATGCCGGATTGCAGAATCGGCGCGGTGACCATGAACATCACCAGCAGCACCAGCACCACGTCCACAAACGGAGTGATGTTGATCTCGCTCAGCGAGCTCTGGGTGCGTCCTCTGTTATTGGTAAACGCCACCAACGCCTCCTAGCGAACGTCCTCGTTGCGGTCCAAAATGTTGAGCAGTTCCATGCTGAAGTCGTCCATGCGCGCGCCAAACTCCCGTATGCGTTGCAGGAAGTAGTTGTAGGCCACCACGGCGGGCACGGCGGCAAACAAACCGGCGGCCGTCGTGATCAATGCCTCGCTGATGCCCGGCGCAACCGCTCTCAACGTGGCAGCTCCCGCGCTGCCCAGCCCGTGGAAGGCGTCAATAATGCCCCACACCGTGCCGAATAATCCTACAAACGGAGCGATTGAGCCGGTGGTTGCCAGCCAGGAGAGGCGGCTTTCGAGCCTGGTTAGCTCTTCGCTGGCGGCAATCTGCGTCGCCCGCTGCACGGTCACCGTGCGGTTTCCGCCGCCGCCCTTTTTCAGTTCCTCCACAGCGCCTTCAAACACCGGCACCAGTGGAGAGGGCCGGAACTGCTCGCTCACCGCGGCCAGCTCCTGCAGTCGTCCCGCCTTCCGGAAGGCCTTGATGAAGCGGGCGCTCTGTACCTGCGCTCTCCGGAACAGTCCCCACTTGCTGACGATCACGCCCCACGACATCAGGCTCAGCAGCAGCAGGATCAGCAAAACACTCTTGGCGACCAGTCCCGTGTTGGAGACCATCTCCAGCACTTCGCCGCCAATGGCAGATGCAATTAAATGTGTAATTGGCATTCCTCTCCCGTCAAAAACGGTGTTGGAGCGGCCACTCCCGGACCACCATGCCCGGCAAACACGCCGCAATGTCTCTCATTATAGACAGCCGCGCCGTGCTTTGTGCGCCGCTGCGTACCACAACCCGCAATGCGGGATACAACCAGGCACCATCCTCGCCAACGCAAAATGCCCGCACCGCGCTGCCAAATCTTCACCGCAGCTCCCGCAGATGACACCCCCGTCTGCGGTGTACACTGCTCATGTTTGGCCATCCGGGCCAGGGAATATTCATGGGGGAATACTCAACGATGAAGAAGATTCTCTACGTCCTTAGCATTGCCTTCACGCTTGCCGTCTTTGCCGCCATCCTTGCCCTTGGCGCCACCGTGGCCGTCGCGCAGTCCGTGCCATCCGCCCAGGCAGCGCCCGCAAAAGAAGCCCCGCTCCCGGCCTTGCCCTACACGCCCAGCCTCGACCTGCCTTCCATGGATCGCTCGGCCGACCCCTGCGTGGACTTCTACCAGTTCAGCTGCGGCGGCTGGATGAAGAACAATCCCATCCCCGCCGACCAATCCAGCTGGAGCGTCTACGGCAAGCTCACCAACGACAACTATCAGTACCTCTGGGGCATCCTCGACGATCTCGCCAAGGCCCCCGGTTCAGCCAATTCAAAGTCCGCCCGCACTCCTGTGCAGCAGCAGCTCGGAGACTTCTTCGCCAGCTGCATGGATGAGCCGCGCATTGAGGCTCTCGGTGCCCATCCGCTTGAGCCCCAGCTCAAGGCCATCGCCAAAATCAAAAAGCCCGCCGACCTCACTCCTTACCTCGCCGCCCGCAACCTCGAGGCCTGGTACTACGGCGGACCGCTCTTCACCGCGGGCAGCGGACAGGACTTCGGTGACGCCGCCTCAGTCATCGCCAACGTGGATGCCGGCGGCCTCGGACTGCCCGACCGCGACTACTACCTCAAGACCGACGCCAAGAGCGTTGACACTCGCAAGCACTACTCCGACCACATCGCCAACATGTTTATCCTCCTCGGCGAAGCCCGCCCGCAGGCGGATGCCGATGCCGCCACCGTTCTTCGCTTTGAGACCGAGCTCGCCAAGGTCACCCTCACGCGCGTCGAAAAGCGCGATCCCTACAAGCTCTACCATAAGATGACCGTCGCCCAGCTCCAGGCCCTCACGCCTGGCTTTGACTGGAACAAGTACTTCGCCGCCGACAACTTCCCGGCCTTCACCGCGGTCAATGTGGACCAGCCCGAATTCTTCAAGCGCGTGCAGTCGCTGATTGAAAAAGAACCTATCGGCACCTGGCGCACCTACCTGCGCTGGCACCTCGTCCGCGGACGCGCGCAGTATCTCTCCAGCGCCTTCGTCAATGAGAATTTCGCCTTCTATCGCGGCTACCTGCGCGGCACCAAGCAGCTCGCTCCGCGCTGGAAGCGCTGCGTCCAGTACGCCGACCACAACCTTGGCGAAGCCCTCGGACAGGAGTTCGTCCGCCGCACCTTCACCCCTGAAACCAAGGCCGACACCGTCCACATGACCGAGCTGATCGAAAAGGCCATGGAACGCGAGATCAACAACCTGGATTGGATGAGCCCCGCCACCAAGCAGCAGGCGCTCGTCAAACTCCACGGCATCCACAACAAGGTCGGCTACCCGGATAAGTGGCGCGACTACTCCAGCGTACAAATTAGCGGTGGCGACTTCGCCGGCAACGTCCTGCGCCTCACCAGTTTTGAGACCGCGCGCCACATCCAGAAGATTGGCCGCCCCGTCAACCGCGACGAGTGGATGATGTCGCCTGTCACCGTCAACGCCTACTACGATCCGCAGATGAACGACATCAACTTCCCGGCCGGAGTCCTGCAGCCGCCGCTCTACGATCCGAAGCTCGACGCCGCGCCCAACTACGGCAATACCGGCAGCACCATCGGACACGAACTCACCCACGGCTTTGACGATGAAGGCCGTCAGTTCGACGCCGCCGGGAACTTGAAAGACTGGTGGAGCGAGGCCGACGCCAAGAACTTCGAGGAGAAGATCAACTGCGTACGTGACGAGTTTGCCGAATTCGTCGTCGTGGATGACATCCACATCAACAGCAAGCTCACCAGCGGCGAAGACGTTGCCGATCTCGGTGGCACGCTCCTCGCCTACCTCGCCTGGAAGGATGCCACCGCCGGACAAACCATCCTGCAGCAGGATGGCTTCAGCCCCGACCAGCGCTTCTTCATCGGCTTCGCCCAGTGGGCCTGTGAGAATCAGCGTCCGGAGGCCTCGCGCCTTCAGGCCTTGACCAATCCGCACTCGCCCGGCAAATACCGCATCAACGGCATCGTCGGAGATCTGCCGGAGTTCCAGCAGGCCTTCGGTTGCCATGCCGGCCAGCCCATGGTCCGCGCCAAGCAGTGCAAAGTCTGGTAGCAGGGAAGTAGGAAGTCAGCGGAAAGATAAGAATTAGCAGGGAAGTAAGAAGAAGCAGCAAACAAGAAGAAGCGGGAAGCAAGAAAAGGAATGTGATCGGGTGCCCCATTCAAGCCTTCTTTTGGCTTGAGTGGGGCTTTTGATTCTGGTTTCCCGTGTCATCCTGAGCGAAGCGAAGGACCCCAGCACCGCTGATACATCCGGCGCCGCCCCAGGTCACCAACCGAAAGCCGGGTGCCCCAACCTAGCCGCAGTTGCTAGGGTGGGGTATTTGAGTTTGTTCATCACCACAGAAGCCGCTGGGTGCCCCATCCTTCCGCCTGCTGTTGGCGGAGGGTGGGGTAGTTGCTCTTGATCTTGATCTTGATGTTGTCATCCTGAGCGCAGGAGGCGCCCTTGCGCCTCCGAAGTCGAAGGACCCCTATCGTCACGAAAACGAACCATGAGCATCTCACCCCTCGGCCATGCTATTCTCAGCGGGAAATCCTTTCTTTCCGGGTGACGAGTGCTCCGCGAACTGCGCGTTGAAAACTACGCCGTCATAGACAATGTGGTCGTCGAATTCGGCGCCGGACTCAACCTGCTCACCGGCGAAACCGGTGCCGGCAAGTCCATCCTCATTGACGCTCTCGCCCTCCTCCTCGGCGAGCGCGCTCAGTCCGACATCATCCGCCACGGAGCCGACAAGGCCACCGTCAGCGCCGTTTACGAGGCCACCGACCCCGCCATCTCCGCCATTCTCGAAGCCAACGGCCTCGATCCCTCCGCCGGAGAGATCATTCTCCGCCGTGACATCTCCGCCAACGGCAAGGGCCGCGTCTTCGTCAACAACCAGCCCGCCACCGTAGCCGTGCTCAAGGCTCTTGCGCCGCGGCTCGCCGTCGTCCACGCGCAAAATCAGTCGGTTCTTGTCTTTGACGCCACGGAGCGCCTGGCCCTGCTCGACCTCGCCGCCGGAATTGACCACCTCCCTGTGGCCGAGGCCTACGCCGCCTGGCACGGCATTATCCTGCGCATCAACGATCTGGAAAAAGGCGAGCAGGAAAAGCTCCGCCTCGTGGACCTCTGGAAGTTCCAGCTCAAGGAGATCAGCGACGTTGCTCCCACCGAGGGCGAAGACCTCAAGCTGGAGGCCGAAAAGCGCGTCCTCGCCAACAGTGAGCGCGTTTATGCCGCCGCCATGGGTGCCTTCGAGCAGCTTTACGACATCGAGGACTCGGCCAACTCGCGCCTCAAGGCCGCCGCCCGCCACGTCGAGGAGCTTGCCCGCTTCGACCCCGCCTACCAGGAACCGCTCCAGCAGTTGGAAAGCGCGCGCCTCACCGCCGAAGATTTGGCCGTCACTCTGCGCGACTTCGCCGCCTCCATGGACGCCAGCCCCGAGCGCCTCGCCGAGGTCGAAGACCGCCTCGCCGCCCTGGACAAGCTGCGCCGCAAGTACGGACACTCGCTCGACGCCGTCCTCGCCTACCAGCAGGAGGTCGCCGCCAAGCTCAACGACGTGGAGAACAAGGACGAAGTCCTCGCCGCTCTGCGCAAGGATCTCGCCAAGGCCGCGGAGAAGTATCTCGCCTCCGCCCGCGCGCTCAGCAAGCGTCGTTACGAGCTTGCCCGCCGCCTGGAAAAAACCGTCGAAGCGGAGATTAACGATCTCGCCATGAAGGCCCGCTTCCACATCGAGGTCTCAGGCTCCGACGACGACGCCAACTGGACCTCCACGGGCTTCGATCACGTCGCGTACCTCATCGCCACCAATCCCGGCGAGCCCATGGGGCCCATCGAGAACATCGCCAGCGGCGGAGAACTCAGCCGCGTCATGTTGGCCCTCAAGGCCAGCATCGAGGCCGGCCGCGCGCCCGCCAAGTCCCCGGCCGCCGCAGCAGGGAACACGTCGCCCGCCGCATTAGCCAACTTGTTCGCCAGCGCGCCGGACTCCGAGCGCTTGCCCGTCGATACATACGGAGCGGAGCGCTCCTTGGTCTTCGATGAAATTGATACCGGCATTGGAGGCCGCGCCGCCGATGCGGTGGGCAAGAAGCTCAAGGCCCTTTCGCGAGGCAAACAGGTTCTCTGCATCACCCACCTGCCGCAAATCGCCAGCTTCGCCGACCATCACTTCCTCATCGAGAAGCACGAATCCGGCGGCCGCACCCGCACCACCGTCCGCCCTCTGGACGCCACCCAGCGCCGTGAGGAGATTGCCCGCATGCTCAGCGGCGCCAAGGTCACCGAAGCTAGCCTCAAGAACGCCGACCAGTTGCTGAAGACAAACTCCTAAGTAAATCGAAATAAGGAAAGCACGAGTGTCATCCTGAGCGTCTGCGAAGTCGAAGGATCCCTATCCATTCAGCGATGCAGATGCGGCCCAAGGTCACCTATAGCGGGTGCCCCATCCTGGCCGTAGTTGCCAGGGTGGGGTAGTTGACTTAGCTCTTCAGCCCCGCCCCCCGCCCTGCGCTGTTTTCCTCCTGACAACCGTCAAACAACCGCCACAAACCGCCGCACAGCAATTCCTGAACTGGCACGAAATTCAATAAATGAACTTTATCCACTCCAATCTGTGGTAATCATTACTTAAGTAATCAGTCCAGCAGTAAACGCAGCCATAATCGTCGCGAAGATGATCGTTGCGCCAACTCTCCACGCTGTCATCTCGGACTGCCTTCATCCGTATCGCAAGGCATACATCTTGGGGCTATATGAAGACATCTGTAGCAGCAGTGCTGTGTGCAGTTACTTCGTTATTGTGCTTTTCTGCGGGTTGCGGCACTCAGGCGACTCCGTCTGCGGCCTCGGCGCCATCCAGTGCGCAGTCCAGCCTCCTCTTCGCCGAGGACTTTGAAAACTGTGCGTCCGCCTACCCGGACTTCTCGCAGGCAGAAGGAATCGGAACCAATAACATCAGCGATGCCCGCTCCGGAGGCCTGGCTCATTCCGGCAACTGCTCTTCAGAAACCGGCGCCAACGGAGAGAAGAATGGCAAGCTCGTTACCCCTCTTTTCACTCCATCCAGCGACGTCTGGTTCTCCGCCTACGTCTACGTTCCCCAGGGAATGCTCCTTCCCGCCTGTCAGCCGATCGCAACCTGCGCTCCCGGCGGCGTCCACTTTTGGCGGTTGGAGAGCAGCCAATGGGGCTCCGGCACTGCCGCCGACTCGTCGTTTGATTTCAATGTTCCCAACGCATCCGCCACGCTGCAGTTCTATTTTTATCGTGGTGACGGGACGGACTTTGCAAAAGATTTAACCTACAGTCCCGCCGACCCATCCATGTTGGGAAAGTGGCAGTATTGGCAACTGCACGTCTCTCTGGGAACCCCGGGCAACGCCGATGGCTTCGCGCGCTTCTACTCGGATTACGCACAGGGCGGCGTTCCTCAACTGGTAGATAGCCTGGAAAGCCAGCCGTTTCTTCCCGCAGCGGCCGACTCCAGCTACTACTTCGCCATGGCCGATGTGCAAAGCAACATCGGCGGCAATCCCAACTACGGATGGCCGAACTCTCCCGCGCAGGGCTGGTACCTGGACGACATCAGGATTTGTTCCACAGACGCCTGCTGAGGCCGTAGCACGCTCGCATCACCGGAAAGGCGGGTGCCCCACCTTCGCCGCCGTAGTCGCGGCTAAGGTGGGAGCCAGCGCGCTCTGCTTCGCCCCACGCGAGCCAACAGAGGGTTAGAATGGGCCACCCTCAGTGTTGTAGTTTGTTACTGAGCTATGGGCCACCCGCCCGCTTAGTACACGGCGGAAGGAATGATAATCCAGCAACAAAACGGAGGTTCGTGTGTTCGAGAAATTGTCCCTTCCACTTCTGTCCCTCCCATCACTGAAGATGCGTGGAATCGCCCGCCTGTTGCCGTTTCTCCTGCTGTCATTCTCAGGGTTCTCCGGCGGAGTGCTTCACGCTCAGGCAGCAAGCGCGCCACTTTCTCACTGGACCATCGACAGGATCCACTCACGCATCGGCTTTAGCGTCGCGCACTTCACCATCACCCAAGTGACGGGATACTTTCGTGATTTCGATGCGCGGGTGACCTGCGCTTGCCCGGGAGATGACTTTACTGGCGGCACGGTGGAGTTCACTGCGAAAACCGCCTCTGTGTTTACCGATAACAAGGAACGGGATGGTCATCTGCAAACGGATAGTTTCTTCGGCTCCAAGCAGTTTCCGGAGATGAGATTCACTGGAACGCTGGTCAAAGAAGATGGGCGCAACAAGTTGAAAGGCATGTTGACGATTCGCGACGTGACGCGGCCAGTCTCGCTTGATGTCTATTACGGCGGCCGGATTCGCGATCCGAAACTGGGTATTGAAAAGGCCGGCTTCCGGATAAGCGGGATCGTCAATCGCCTGGATTTTGGCATGAGATGGAATGAGAGCTTTGAAGGCGGCAGCGCAATCGTCGGGAAAGATGTCACGCTGGATCTGAATGTGGAGATTGACAAACAACCATGACTTGCCAGACTGGTGGCTGGCCGCCCCACCTTCGTCTATTTCCTCCGGCGGTTGCCGAGGTAAATCATCGTGCCTAGGGCGGCAATCAGGATGACGATTACCCCGTAGGCGTTGATGGCTTTCTTCCACCATGCCGCTTCATAGGTTGGCCAGCGCGCAGCAAGGAAGAAAACCAGAAAAATCGCGTTCGCCGCGAGGAGCACAATCACTCCGGCAAGTTGCCAGGGGTTCAGCCGCTCCTTCGTGTTGGTCAAGTTGCGTAGGAACCTGCCCTCGTTCGCAACCGTGTCTGGAAACACGATATTCCGTTGTCTCGTCTCAACGTCCCGCATCCACTCTTCACGGTTCCTGTGGTTCATTCGGGAGATCATCCTCGCTCGCATTAAGTGAGACGGATGCAAGGAATCCTAATACCGTGCGCCAGTCAACGGGCGGCTCAGGGTTGGCTCTTTCCAAGCCTGGGAACCCGCCCGCCCCACTCAAGCCAACAGCAGGTTTGAATGGGGAGCAGAGTTAAACCGTATCCTTCTCTTTACTTGCCGGTTCCTTTGGCAAGCATCTCTGTTTCTGCCTTATTCGCCTCTTGTAGCAGTTGCTGAGCAATGTCAGACTGGTCGTTTGGACTCGCAGGCGGCGCAAATTCTGTAAATTTTGCTTTAGTTTCCGCGCCAAGCGCCTCGGCTGGTATGACTGGGAAGCCTTTCTTGCCCTGCTTCTCGCGTAATTCAGCCATGCCCAGATCAATGGTCTCCCGCATACGGTTTTGCATTTCCTGTATATCCGCCAACCCCAAGATGACAGTGCTATTCTTCGCGCAGTCCTTGGGGCCGTTGCTGGCGAGCACAGCAACCGAAGCCGAACCCGTATTGAAATTTGGTGGGCCACTCAACTGCACTACGTCACCTTCGGTCAAGGCGCACTCTGCTCCGTTGGAGTCCACCACATCCAGCGGATACCCCACAACGAACACATGGGTGCGGCCGTCGCCGTACGCGTGTGCAATGCTGCTAGGGCCAGCGTCAAGGTCCTTTTCCTGGGGAATCATTTTGCTTTCATAGTTTTCTAGTTGAATCTGCACTTTAATCTCATTGGCAATCTTCTGCTTTACCTCCGCGGTAATCGCTGGTGCAGAAGGGGCCGCCGCCGCAACCGTTGGCAGTGTGCCGTTCACTCTGCGCACCTCGTACGCCACTGCCAGTTCGTTGGAGAGCAAATAGTCGGTGAGCCAAAGTGACGCGTTGGCGTAAGTGGGGGATGGAGCGAAATAGCCGCTGTCAAAACTAACCCACGGTTCGTCTGCCCAATCCCAGTCAAAGACAAACACAAAGTTCCAGGGGTTGAATAGCCAGCCATAAAAAACCCTCGAATAATATCTGGACGGTGCGTACACCTTCACCTGGCTGCCGTTATAACGATAGCTGCGGTAATAATTGCTGTACGTCCTACCCTGGTAATAAAAAGTGCGGCGTGCAAAATCGTGTCCAAGATATGTAAATGGCCGCTCCACATAGCCAGGGCGACCCTGCTCGGCCACCAGGCGAGAGTGATCCTTGCGCTCCAGGGTCACCCGCATCCCGCCATCCAGGCCATGATGAATGTCCATCCCATGCTTTGTGTCATGCAATTCTCGAATCCCGCCATCGGTACGCTTCTGCAGGGAGCGTCCATCTTTCAATTGTTGTACTGTCGCGCCCTTTAGTTGCGGGACGTACACTTTTTGCGCGGAAGAATTGCTCTCCACATGCGTGGAACCACTCGCCGTATTGGTGTTTGACACATGCGTGACGGGTTCGCCAGCTCTTCTTTGCGCATGCAGCATCATTGCGCCAAGAAAGAACACAAACAATGTTCCAAGAATTGACTTCCTGAGAAATGCTGTATGCTCCCTCATCTCCGGTCTCCTGGCAGGTTTATTTCGTTGCGCACTGCTTTTGCCAACGAATCTATCATGTACGAATCCCATCATCGCGCTGGAGTTTCAATAATGTTTGCCAGTGGTTTCACTCAATATTTACTGCGAAATTAGAAGTAAGTGATCCATAGTTTGGCTCTTAGTTAACCCACTCCATCTCTCTGGATTGCCCTGTGGCGGGTGGCTCATTCAAGCCCTCCTTTGGCTTGAGTGGGGTACAGGCATCTTCATCCATCCCTCCTTCCGTTTTCCCCTCCGCCCCTCCCACCCCTTGCAATATTCATTCACTTGATTGAAAATCCCCACTGGCACCCCTCCGTTCGCCCCGTGTTTTGGGCCGCCGGATGCTCCACGGCGCACTTCTCTGCGGAGCGTTGGTGCAAGGGCC
>Ga0181528_10000797_pt1 | contig 20820 bp, 12 predicted proteins | sample PEATcosm2014_Bin_47_FD_119742 | JGI IMG/M metagenome (GOLD analysis project Ga0181528, IMG submission 119742) | Peatland microbial communities from MTU Mesocosm Facility, Houghton, MI, USA - PEATcosm2014_Bin10_10_metaG | ecosystem: Environmental > Terrestrial > Soil > Wetlands > Peat | place...
ATCGTGCCACGCCGACGCCGCACGGCACCATGAGCCGAGCTGTTGCTGAACCGCCGATTCTCGCCAGAATCCGACCACCACTTTCCGCTCGATGCGCATTCGGCTCATTATAAACCCATGCTCGCGGTCGCCGTGCGCGGCCTGGTTCAGGTTCATGAAATCCATGTCAATCGTCGCCCATGGAATGTCGCGATTATATTGCGTGTGCAGATGCGCAACGGGCTTGCGGAGCTGTTTGAGGCCGTTGATCCACATTTTCGACGGCGAGAACGTGTGGCACCACGTGATGAGACCGATGCATTTGCCGGCGTTGTTCGCGGCCTGGCAAAGTTCGGTGACGGCGTCGGGCGTGACGAGCACCGGCTTGAACACGACTTTCACCGGAATCGCGGGCGCGACGTTGAGCGCCCGGGCAATTTCCCGCGAATGCTCGGCGACTTCCTTCAAGGTCTCCGGCCCGTATAAATGCTGGCTCCCCGTCACAAACCAAACTTCAAGTTGTTTCAAGTTGATGTTCATAAATTCTTGGAGGCACGCATTTTTGTGCGCGTGATCTTGTTTCTTTTTAATGCGACAAAGTTAATGGAAAACCGACAGTAAACCATCGCTAAGAATGCTTGCTACTACTTGTAATATGAAAATATGAAGAATTATCGTCGGGTTTGCCCGGTAGTTAGCGCATTAAAGTGTGAACACTATGTTATTAGCCGGCCGCCGAAATGCAATTTTGCCGCCTCAACCTCTAAAGCGAACCATTGGCCGTGCTTTTACGTTGATTGAATTGCTGGTGGTTATCGCCATCATCGCTATTTTGGCGGCGATGTTGTTGCCGGCGCTGGCCAGCGCAAAACGCAAGGCGCAACAGGCCGGATGCTTGAGCAATCTCAAGCAGATGACCTTGGTCAACATCATGTATGCCGGTGATAATGGCGGAAGCTTGATGCAGCCTTCTGCCAATTCAGCTTATGGTGCCAAGGCCGAATGGGTCGGCGGTTTGATTGATTATTTCTCAAAGGCGACAAACATGATTCTTTGTCCGACCGCGAGGAATGCAATTCCGGCCAACAATCTGTCCGTAGACGGACTCACCGCTTACAGCACGCCGGGGAATCCGCTGGGCGGTGGCCAACCTGGTTCGGCGGACAATGCCTACGTCCTCTATTTGACCGTTAATTCCCCCATCGGCTGGGCCATGTCTTGCAGTTACACCTATAATGCTTGGTTTTATTCACCCGCCGCCCCGGGTGTGAACCGGGATGCTCCGGCCATAGAAACTGCCTACCACGTCACCGATCCGGCATGGATATTTCTGAAAGATTCGCAAATCCAGAATCCGTCTATAACGCCCGTCTTTGCGGATGGCAATTGGCAGGACGCCTGTCCGTCCGAGTGGGATTCTCCATCGGTAAATCTTTGGACGGGCACCGGCTGGTTGAACCAGCACGCTGGATATGAAATGGGGCGCATTGCCATTGCACGGCACGGCGGCGGTGTGGCACCGCGCAGTTACACGGCCAATTGGAACAGCTCGCCTCCGACCGGCGCAGTCAATGTTGGTTTTTACGATGGTCACGTGGAGCTTGCCAGATTGCCAAAACTTTGGTCTTACTACTGGCATAGAAACTGGGGACAACCTAATACGCCGACAATCGGATCGCCAAAGGCTTACCAGTAAAAATGACGGGCGATACGCTGACAGGAGGCAAAAACCTAAATTATAAAATCTCGTGCCTTTTGGTTTTCACCAGCTTCAGTCAGGCATTTCTTCAACGATTTTATCCCTTATCCTCATCGCCGATTTCAATCTTCCCCAAAGTGCTTCGGGTGCGTTTGGATTGAGCAATAACGACGGTTATTACCTGGTGGACACCGGGGCAGGGTTGGTCTTCAAGGTGAAACAGTCGAGCGGCGATATTACATCACTCAACTACAACGGCATCGAGTATCAGGACCCGGCCAAAGGTTCGCAGATCAATTCCGGGCTGGGCACCACCAACGTGACGGCAACCGACTATGGGACGAATTATATCAAAATAACCGTCGTGGATACCATCAGAACACTGACCCATTATTACTTGGCGCGAAATGGCTGCAACAACATTTACATGGCGACTTACTTTACCCAAGAGCCGTCCATCGGTCTGGTTCGATTCATCGTCCGCATACCGGCAAAACTGCTGCCGCACGGCCCTGTGCCGGCGGACATCCGCGATTCAACCGGAGCCATTGAAGCCAGAGATATTTTTGGGATGGCCGACGGCACGACGCGGTCGAAACATTATTCCAATCGCCGTTTGCTGGACTGGTCTTTCACGGGCGCAGCCGGAAATGATGTCGGCGTGTGGATGGTGCGCAGTTCGCATGAAGGCGATTCGGGCGGCCCGTTTTATCGCTGTCTCATCAACCAATGCAGCAAAGATCAGGAAATCTATGAAATCATCAACTACGGCGAGGCGCAGACCGAACCTTTCCGCACCAACGTCCTGAATGGGCCATATACGCTGGCGTTCACTGACGGTGCGCCACCGGATACCAACATGGATTATTCCTGGATTGAAACCGGCGGACTGGACTTGATCGGTTGGGTTTCAAATACCAATCGCGGAACGGTCGTTGGCATTGTCACTGGCGTGCCGGCAGGGTTTCAAGCGGTGGTCGGCTTTGCCAATGGACGCGCCCAATACTGGGCGGTTGCCACAAATGGAAGTTACACCACGCCGTTGATGATCCCCGGTAATTACATCGCAACCCTATACAAACAGGAATTGGAAGTGGCCACCACGTCCTTCACAGTGGCTGCGGGCGTAACGAACACTCTGAATCTTGTATCGAGAGAAGCTAGTCCCACATATATCTGGAAACTGGGCGAATGGGACGGAACTCCGGCGGGCTTTTTGAATGCCGACAAAGTTACCACCATGCACCCGTCGGATGTGCGCATGGGCAATTGGAATCCGGGCATCTTTATTGTGGGTGCTTCGAATCCGGCCACCGGCATTCCCTGCTACCAGTGGAAGGATGTTAATTCGAACCTAGTCATACGATTCAAATTGACCGCTGGCCAGATGGTGGACAGCACGCTCCGCATCGGCATCACGGTTGCCTATGCCGGCGCGCGGCCGGATATATCCGTCAACTCGTGGATGAACGATGCCCAATTGCCTTCATCACGCCAGCCTAAAACGCGCACATTGACCGTGGGCACCTATCGTGGAAACAACACGACATTTACTTTCGCCGTGCCGGCGAGCGCGCTGGTCGCTGGCACTAACACGCTCACCGTGTTTCCCATCAGCGGTTCCGGCACGAGCAAATTTCTTAGCGCGGGCTATGGCTTGGATTGCATCGAATGGGATGCCTCTGGAACCAATATTCTGCATACCGCGCCGACAGGCTTCCCGGCGAAGGCAGCCATCGTAAAATGATGCTTGATCTTGATCTCTTGCCGATGCGGCGATTGTTCAAAATTGCAAATGGGCGGCTGACATGTATCATTGAAATGTCATGAGCGACGTTACCCTAATGCTACAGGCCATTCGGGGCGGAGATTCCAAGGCTTCGGAAGATTTATTGCCGCTCGTCTACAACGAACTGCGCAACCTGGCGGCGGCGCGCATGGCCCGGGAATCGGCCGGCCAGACGTTGCAAGCCACGGCGCTGGTGCATGAGGCCTGGCTGCGGATGATTGGCGACGGCGACCGCAGCTGGCAGAATCGCGCGCATTTTTTCGGCGCGGCGGCCGAGGCGATGCGGCGCATCCTGGTCGAAACCGCGCGACACAAATCCCGGTTGAAACGCGGCGGCGGGCAGATCAAACTGGACATTGACGATTTGGATCTGGCGGCGGCGACACCTAATGACAAAGTTTTGCTGATCAATGATGCTTTGGAACAATTGCGGACGGATGATCCGGAAAAGGCGCGGATTGTCGTCTTAAAATTTTTTGGCGGAATGACAAACCAGGAAGTGGCGGAAAATCTGGGCGTGACGGAACGCACAGTGGAGCGTCAATGGGCTTACGCGAAGGCCTGGCTTTACCAGACGATTCAAACTCAAATCTGATTTCGGGCGAACGAAACACCTGTATTTAATCACAACGTGAGACCCAACGAAGAAGCATTGTTTGAAGCAGCCCGAAATCTGCCCAACGCCACGGCGCAAAACGCTTTTCTGGATGAGGCCTGCGCTGGCGAGCCGGAAATGCGGGACAGAATTAAAACGCTGTTGGCGGCAGGTCAGAAAGCGGAGGGGTTTTTTAAGGATGCCATGCCGCTCGACATTTCCTCTGTGGAATTGCCCTTGCTTGAAGGACTCGGAACCCGCATTGGCCGCTATAAATTACTGCAGAAAATCGGCGAAGGCGGCGGCGGGGTGATTTACATGGCCGAACAGGAGGAACCGGTTCGCCGACGGGTCGCACTCAAAATCATCAAGCTGGGCATGGACACCAAAAGTGTCATCGCCCGGTTTGAAGCCGAGCGGCAGGCGCTGGCGATGATGGATCATCTCAACATTGCCCGCGTGTTTGATGCCGGCGCGACGGAAACGGGCCGGCCGTATTTCGTGATGGAATTGGTGCGTGGCGTCAAAATCACGGAGTATTGTGACCAAAATAATTTGGATACCCGCCAGCGTCTGGAACTTTTTATTCAAATCTGTCAGGCGATTCAACACGCCCATCAGAAAGGAATCATTCATCGGGACATCAAGCCGTCAAATATCTTGGTGACCTTGCATGACGGCGTGCCGGTGCCCAAGGTGATTGATTTCGGCATTGCCAAGGCGATTGAAGCGCGTCTGACCGACAAGACCTTGTTCACTTCCTTCGAACAAATCATCGGCACGCCCGCCTATATGAGTCCGGAGCAGGCGGAAATGAGCGGCCTGGATGTGGACACCCGCAGCGACATCTACAGTTTGGGCGTGCTGCTCTATGAACTGCTCACCAGCAAAACTCCCTTTGACGCAAAAAAATTGCTGCTGCACGGTCTGGACGAAATGCGCCGGACCCTGCGGGAACAGGAGCCGCAGCGGCCATCCACGATGCTGACCACCCTGATTGGTGTGGAATTGAACTCAACGGCGGAACACCGCCACGCCGAACCACCCAAATTAATCTCGCTGCTGCGGGGCGATCTTGATTGGATTGTGATGAAAGCGCTGGAAAAGGACCGGCGCCGCCGCTACGAAACGGTTAACGGACTGGCGATGGATATTCAACGGTATCTGAACAGCGAACCGGTTGTGGCCCGGCCGCCTAGCCGACTGTATCGGTTTCAAAAGCTGGTTCGACGGAACAGGGTTATATTTATTTCCGGAGGAGCGGTGGTGGCGGCACTGCTCATGGGATTGGGAATGTCGAGCTGGCTGTTCTTTAAGGAAAAGGCGGCACGTCAAAGGGCGGTTGCCGCCGAGTGGCAGGCTGAACTGGCGCGCGCCAACGAAGTTAAATTGCGTCACTTGGCTGAAATTAGAGAAAAAATCACCCAAGCCACGGTGTTGCTAAACGATGAAAAATACGATGAAGCCGACCAGTTGATGAGCCAGGTTTTGGTTACCCAGCCGACGGTTGAAGGTGCGGCCGTTTTTCGCACACTTGGTGAATATCATGCCTTTCGAAATCAGTGGGCAGACGCCGCCGACCGTTTTAATGTAATGTTGCAAATTGATCAATTGGATGGCTGGGACGTATGCACCTTGGATTATCTTGAGTGCGGGCCGGCTCTGGTCAAACAAGGTGACATTGAAAGCTACGAACGATTCCGTCAGGGCGCCGTTGCCCGTTTCGCGAGCGGAAGCTACCCATTCGCCGACCGCATCATCAAAATAAGCCTGCTTCTGCCAGCCAGCGAAAAGCTCTTGAAAGATTTGCACCCGATGGCCGAAATAGCTGAACAGTCTTTTGACGTCAATACCAAGGGTGGCGACGATATTTTTCTGGCCGCTTGGCGCTCAGTTTCGCTGGCGTTGATGGAATATCGTAGCGGTAACTATGTCAAATCGGCCGGCTGGGCTGAACGCTGCTTGAATTACCCCGAACACATTGCACCGCGAACGGAAACTGCCCGCGTTATTCTCGCCATGTCAGATTACCAACTGGGGAAAGCCAGCGAAGCCCGATCGGAATTGGCTCTAGCCCGCGAAAAAATCGAGAACCAGTTTAAAAGCCAGTTGGATCGGGGAACCCCTGTCCAAGGATTTTGGTTCGACTGGGTGTTTGCTCAAATTCTTTTGAACGAGGCAATTCCACTTATTGAAGGGGAATCTAAAGCCACTCAACTTCGTTAAACCCCTCCTGCCAAATAATTCTTTGTCGGGTTTGCCAGTTAAATGGCGCATTATCTGGTATAAGCCTGAATATGCAAAATGTATTGCCTGTGATTTCCCGTCCAGATCGTCAAATAAATGCCATTAAGGCGTTCACATTGATTGAACTTCTGGTTGTCATTGCCATCATCGCGATATTAGCCGCGATGCTGTTGCCAGCCTTGGCAAAGGCCAAGGAACGCGCTCATCGCGCCTCCTGCCAGAGCAATTTGCATCAGCAGGGCATCGCTCTTCAGATTTACTCAAACGATTACAATAATAAATTGCCTGATTTAAGATATCCGCCTTACACAACCAAGTCGGGCACATCCACAGGGCTCTGGCCGTGGGATATTTCCACCAATTTCACGGATGAAATCATTGCCAGTGGTGCTTCGCAGGATATCTTTTACTGTCCATCATACGCCGCTTGGAATAACACGAACACGTGGAACTTTGGGCTTGGAGCGGTAAATGGCTCGTTTAGGATTCTTGGTTATATTTATTTGATTCCGGGTGCCGGTATGAACGCCGGTGGTGTGGCGGAATCGAATTTTTGGCAATATACCACGATAGGCTCGTCTTTAAATCCTCCTGCTTCTTCCACAATGGTGTCGGATGTCATTGTCAGGGATACCGTTACCGGGGCCTTCAATAAAATTTCTGTTGGCGGGCTTCCCAAAAATATCATCCAACGCACCAGTCATCTGGAAGGCAGCATGCCTGCCGGCGGCAACGAGTTATTTCTTGACTCGCACGCTGAATGGCGGTCTTGGGCCAAGATGTGGAATAATGCCAATCCTCAAAACTGGTTTGGCAGCGATCCGGTCTTTGTTTTCTAACAGTTATCAAACCCATAATCATTCGCTTCCCTTCACTCCAACCTAAACCAATAAAACAAACCGTATGAAATCAAGAAAACTGTATCATGTAGCCTCAATTGCCGCGATGCTGTATCTAGCTAACAGTGCTTCGGCGCAAGATTCACACTGGAATGGCACAGTGGGTAACACACTGTGGAACGTAGCCACCAACTGGAACCCTGTCGGCGTGCCGCCCCCGGGAAACCCGACGACAAGCTATGTGGGCAATGTATGGCTCGATCCATCGCCCGTTGACGGTGATAATGTGATAACGGTTGGCGCCGGTGATGTGGAAAGCCCCGGCGTCGGTAATTCAAGTGAAGTATATAACACAATTTTTGGGCCGGAATTCGGATGCACTTTGAATGTATCGGGCACGTTGTCATGGGACTGGACGATTGCACCTTACCAGCCAGACCCTACTCCGGGATTGCGTAGTCACATCAATTTGCTTGGAAACGGCAGCATGTATACCTCGGGTGCGTCATTGAATCTTGGTTCCGGTTGGTGGCCAGTTTGCGAAGGAACGTATGTGACCATGAACCTATACAATAATTCCACCTTCAGCAGCCTGGGCGGAGCTGGTTTGTGGTCTGGCGGGCATATCAATATCTATGACAACTCATCTTTTTATGTGAATGGGTATGTTAATCTGGACAATGGCCAGGCCAATAATGACGCCACCACCGATTTCAATGTGGCCGGCGGCAAACTGACCCTGCCCGAAGGCTTCAATGTTTCCAATGTCACCAACTGGATTAGCCGGGGCATTTTGCGGGCCTATGGCAAGGGGTATGACACGAATGACTTGGTGATTTCCGATGATGGCACCAACACCTATGTGACGGCTGTCCCGCTTGGTGGCGCCCTGCAACGCGTTTATTTCCAGTCATTGGCCAAGTCCAGCGTGAACGTGGGAACCTTCCAGCAAGCGACATTGGTCGGCGATTATCCTTCAGTCCATGGAGTGCTCTTAAGCTCTGACGAGCCCGGTTTGAATCCGACAAATTTCGCGGCTCCGGTTTATACTTCCAGCAACGTCAAAGTCGCCACCGTCAACACAAACGGGTTGGTGACTGCGGTTGGAGAAGGATCGGCCACGATTACGGCGATGGTTGGGGCCTTTGCCAGCACCAACAGCGTTACCATCAACGTGGTGCCGGTTGTCCCCGGTCTCGCGCACCGTTATAGTTTTGCCACGGATGCCAGCGACTCCGTTGGTGGCGCGAATGGCATCATCAATGGTGATGCCACGGTTACCGGAGGTCAGCTCGTGTTGAGCGGCAACCTAGGTTCATCTGTGACCTTGCCGGCTGGTATCCTTAGCAACGTTGACGAAGTTACCATTGAATCTTGGGTCACTTTCCCAGGAGCAATCAATAACTTTGCCAATCTGTTTGCCTTTGGCTATACGGATCTGACGCCGCTTGATCCCAACATCAATCAAGGTGGTAACTATATTAATTTTCAACCGCACGTCGGTGGTCTTACTGCGCAGGCCAACTTTGGACAAGGCTTGCCCGGAACTTCAGGCGAGCGGGATGCAATAATGAACGGAGTGCTGGACAACCAGGCTAACGTGCATGTCGTGGCCGTATTCCACCCGCTGGCCGGCTACGAGGCGTTTTATACCAACGGCGTCTTGGCGGCGCAAATCTCCATGTTCAATACCCTGATTGATCCGGTTGGCGCGCAAACTCCCGTCTTTAACGGGCACAGCATCCTCTCTTACACCCTTGGTGCGGATTTGAACAATTACATTGGCCAGATGCTTTATACGTCGTCTTCTACAATCCAGCCGGGAGTTGGACTGTTGGCTAACATTGATGAGTTCCGCATTTACACAAATGCCCTCACGGCAGCTCAAATTGCCGCGACTCAAGTCTTGGGGCCGAACCAACTGCTCGGAACAAGCGTCAACACCTCGCTTTCAGCCTCTGCATCAGGTGGCAATGTGACCATCAAGTGGCCGACCACCTCGGCACTGGTGACCCTGTTGTCCTCGCCGACGCTGGGTGCCAGCGCGGTTTGGACGCCAGTGGCCGCCCCGTTGACGGTGGTAAGCGGCAACTATCAGGTTACGGTTCCGGCCATCGGAACGCAATTCTTCCGATTGGAACAATAATTAATATGTAAGACACAGGGCGGAGATGTCTTATGGCATCTCCGCCTTTCCTGTATAAAGCTGAAAATCTAAACAAACTGTTTGCAAGCCACATCATAGGCCATTAAACCGGTTAGGTGCGCAAATCAAAACAAACGTCATTCTATGAAAAATGGCTTTCAGAGCATCCGGCATGGTGGGCGGAACATATTGCGCGCGCTGCTTTTTCTTTTGGCGTTGAAAATGGCGGGATCCTGCGATGGACAATTCGTCGGCCCCTATCCGTTTTATGGCAACTACTATATCCATGACCCTGGAACATTAATCAAGGACGACACCAATTATTTCATTTATGGCGACGGGCAAGGCATCAGCGGCCTAACCACCACTGATTTGCGCAACTGGGCTGCCGCGCCGGCCATATTTTCCAGCGGGCCGCCCGCGTGGACGTCCAACTCCGTCCCCGGATTTACCGGGTATTTTTGGGCACCGGATGAGGCCTATTTCAATGGCCAGTATCATGTCTATTATGCCTGTTCCGAATGGGGCACGATCAATTCAGCCATCGGCCTCGTCACCACGCCGTCGCTGACTTCGCCGGTTTGGACGGATCAGGGAAAGGTAATCCAATCGAACCCTGATTTTGCAACCAATGCGACCACCGACCTCACCGCCTTCAATTGCATTGACCCCAGCGTCATGGTGGACACCAACGGCTCGGTGTGGATGTCCTTTGGTTCGTATTCCGACGGAATTCTCATCATGCAGTTGGATCCGACAACCGGTAAGCGCATATCCCCAACCTCCCCGCTCTACCTGGTTTCCAACAATGGCCCGGTGTTTTTCAGCAATTCCGAGGAAGGCTCATGTCTTTACCAGCACGGCGGCTATTACTATTTGTTCGTCAACTTCGGCGGCTGCTGCGATGGTGTAAACAGCACTTATAATATCCGCGTGGGTCGCAGCCCGACCGTCACCGGGCCCTATTTCGACAGGAACGGCATCAATATGACCAACGGTGGTGGCACGATGTTGCTCGAAAGCACCGCGCGCTACATCGGTCCCGGCCATGCGGCCATCATGAACGACAATGGCACAAACTGGTTCACGTTTCATTATTACGATGGCAATAATAACGGCAATGCCACTCTCGGGATGATGAAATTGAACTGGACCACCAACGGCTGGCCAGCGCTGACCAACGACTGGAGCGCATTTTATCCGTTTAATCGCGACGCGCATGAACACCTAGGCCTTTACAACGGCGCGCTAAAAAACGGTGCATCCATTACGAATGACCCGGGGCTTGGCGGCGTATTGAACCTCAATGGTATCACCAACTATGCTTTGCTGGCCGATCCTGTGGCCAATTGCAGCACGGTTGCGGCCTGGGTGTATTGGAAAGGTGGAGCGGTTTGGCAGCGCGTCTTCGATTTCGGCACGGACACAACGAATTATTTTTTCCTCACGCCGCAGTCCGGCTCCGGCACGATGCGTTTTGCCATCACGACCACCAGCACTGGCGGTGAGCAGCAGATTAATGCCGCCAGCGCGTTGCCGATCGGTTCGTGGTGCCACGTTGCCGTCGCGCTAGATGGCACTAGGGGAGTGCTTTATTTGAACGGGGCTCCCATCGCCACCAATTCCAGCCTGACGATTCGTCCCTGGCAGATCCTGGCAAAAAGCAATTATGTCGGCAGGAGCCAGTGGCCGGCGGATCCATTGTTCAACGGGGAGATCGGCTCGTTCCGGATTTTTGGCCGTGCGTTAAGCGGCTCGGAAATCCGGCAGCTGGCCTATGCGAATCCGGCGCTGGCGCATCGCTACAGCTTCACGACGAATGTCTGGGATTCCATCGGCATGGCGCATGGCTCGCTGGTTGGCAATGCCGTGGTCACCAACAATGCACTCCTGCTGGACGGCAATCCCGGCGACTACGTCAATCTACCCGGCGGTCTGGTTTCCGGAAGCGCGGCGCTGACGGTGGAGTTCTGGGCAAACTTTGGCGTGAACGGCAATTGGGCGCGTGTTTTTGATTTTGGAAACACCACCGGCACCAGCGGATATAATTTCGTCTTCTACAGTCCGCACACTTCCGCCAACAGCCAGCAGCTCTCACTTTCCACGCCGGTCTCCACCGTGAACTTTGCCACCCCCGGCATACTGGACAACAGCGCGGTGCATGTGGTTTGCATCCTGGATCCCACCAACAAATATTGCGCCATTTACACCAACGGCGTGCTGCAAAGCTCGCTTACGACGGCGCTGCCACCCTTGAACGGCGTCAGTTCAGCCTGGTCCTTCATCGGACGTTCGCTTTTCAGCGCGGATGCCTGGCTCAATGCAACGGTGGATGAAGTGCGCATTTACGATGGCGTGCTGACACCGCAGCAAATTGCCTTGAACGACCAGTATGGGCCGAACGCCCTGGCGACGTCCGTGACGCTGGCGCAGGCAAATTCCGTCTCGGGCCTCACGCTTTCCTGGCCGTCTTGGGCGGTGGGTTTCGCATTGCAATCCGCGACAAGCATGACCAGCGGTGGCTGGACACCGCTTGTCCAAACACCGGCGCTCGCTGGCAATCAGTGGTCGTTGAGCATTCCCACCACCAATGCCGCTACCTTTTACCGGCTCCAAAGATAAGATCCAATATGATTCTTTCAGCCTCATTAATTCAAACACCATCCAAATGCAAATGCCGGTTGGTTGCGTGCTTACTCTTCTTCGCCGGCAGCTGGTTCGCTGTGCAAGCGGGGCAGGTAAGCATACACGATCCATCCATGGCCAAGGAGGGTGACACCTATTATCTCTTCAGCACCGATCCGGGAATCAAATTCTACAGTTCCAAGGACATGATTCATTGGAAATATCGGGCGCGGGTGTTTCCCGGCGAGCCGGCTTGGGCGAGAGGCGTGACGCCCAGATTTAACGGACATATTTGGGCGCCAGACATTTCCCTGCACGACGGCAAATACTTTTTGTATTATGCCGTGTCGTCCCCGGGAATAAACAGCTCGGCCATCGGGGTGACTATCAACAAGACGCTTGATCCCGACTCGCCGGACTATAAATGGGAGGATCAAGGCATTGTGCTTCAATCCATACCGGGCCGCGACCTTTGGAATGCAATTGATCCGAATGTCGTCGTGGACACCAATGGCACGCCATGGATGGACTTCGGCTCGTTCTGGACCGGCATCAAGCTCGTCAAATTGGACACCAACCTAACGGCGGTTGCGGAACCGCAGGAATGGTATTCGCTCGCCAAGCGGGAGCGTTCGGCTTTTGTTGATGACCGGGAGCCGGGAGACGCCGCCATCGAAGGTCCATTTATTTTCAAGAAAAACGACTACTATTATTTATTCGTCTCTTGGGATTTGTGTTGTCGCGGCACAAACAGCACCTACAAAATCGGTGTGGGACGTTCACACGACGTGACCGGCCCCTATCTGGACAAAAATGGCCTAGACATGGCCCAGGGCGGCGGCACCTTGGTGCTGGCCGGCGACAAGGATTGGCCGGGACGGGGCGGAGCCAGTGCCTATACATTCGACGGGAAAGATTATCTGGTCTTTCACGCCTATGAAGCGGCGGATAACGGTTTGCAGAAATTGCAGATTGCGGAAATCAAGTGGGATGAGAATCAATGGCCGCTCATTGATGAAAGAGCCCTCAAAGATTACCGAAGCGTGTTGGTTAATAACGCGAGGCTGGTTGGTTTGCCACATTAAAGTCCTTTTGCGTCAAAATGCTGGCATGCAGTGATTCGTTCAATCAATTGGTTAATTGAATAATGAAAACCACCAAACTTACCGTCCTCGAAAAAATCGGCTTTGGCGGCGGTGACGCGGCGGTGAACGTAGTCTGGTCATCGCTCGCGCTCATCATCACGTTCTTTTACACCGACGTATTCCGGTTGAACCCGGCCCACCTTGCGATGCTGGGACTGCTTCCGCGGCTGATTGACGCGTTTGCCGATGTTGCGATGGGCATGTATACGGACAGCCACACGACACGCTGGGGCCGTTACCGCCCGTATTTTCTTGTTTTCGCCGTCCCGTTCGGAGTTTCGGTCATGCTGGTGTTCACCACGCCGGAACTGTCCTACAACGGCAAGCTGATCTGGGCCTACGCGACCTATATTTTGATGATGCTCGTTTTCACGGCGGTGACGATTCCGTATATTTCACTGCCCGGCGTGTTGACGGCCGACCCGCAGGAACGCCTTTCGGCCAACGGTTATCGTCTGTTTTTCGCCAAGGGCGCGGCGTTGATGGTCACGACGTTCGTCCCGCTTTTCGCGGCCAAGTGGGGGCCGGAACATATCGCGCGGGGCTACCAGATCTCGATGGCGGTGATGGCCGCAGCGGCCACGCTTCTATTCATCTTGTGTTTCTTCACGACGACGGAACGTGTCACACACAAAAGTGACCGAAAGCCGCTGAAGCAGCAACTCGGTCTGCTCTTCAAAAACGATCAGTGGATGATTCTGGCCGGAGTTTGCGTGATCGGCACGATCGGTTATGTGATTCGCGGATCTGTGGCGATGTATTACGCGAAATATTTCCTGGGCGGCGACGCCAAAATCATGTCGCTCTTCGTGACCATCGGCGTGATCGGCAACATTCTTTCCATGGTTGCTTCGACGTGGATCACGAAAAAGTTTTGCAAAATCCAACTCTTCCGCTGGTCACAGTTGGGCACCTTCACAGTAAGTGTGATCACGTATTTTGCGGTGAAACCCGGCGAAGTTGCCGCGGCGGTTGTTCTATTCTTCCTCATCAACTTCATCGTTGATCTGCAGGGGCCGGTGTTCTGGTCCATCATTTCGGAAGCCGTGGACTATGGTGAGGTCAAGAGCGGTCGGCGCGTGGCCGGCATGGCGTTCGGCGGTATTTCCTTCGCGCAAAAAATGGGCATGAGCCTGGCCGCCGGGATGGTGGGCTGGTTGCTGACCTATTTCCATTACGAGGCGGACAAAGTGCAAAGCGCATTCACGCTGAATGGCATCGCGCTACTGCTGACGATCATTCCTGGTGTTTTCCATCTCGCCATGGGGCTTTTGATGTATCGATATTTTATTACCGACAAGTATTACAACGAAAAGGTTCGTGAACTGGTTGTCCACGAGGTCGTCTGATCTTCGCCGCATCACGCACCGATCGAAATTTTTTATGAAAACAATGTCGCCATTGATATTGCAACGCGCCGATCCCTTCATCCTCAAACACACCGACGGCTGGTATTATTTCACGGCATCCGTCCCGGCCTATGATCGTCTCGAGTTGCGCCGCTCCCAGACGATTGCCGGACTCGCGACGGCCACGCCGGTGGATGTCTGGCTCAAGCCTGACGCCGGTCCATTGAGCGAATTGATCTGGGCGCCGGAAATCCATTTCAACCAGGGTGCCTGGTATATTTATTTTGCCGCCGCACCGACGCGCGCCATCAAGGACAATCTGTTCCAACACCGCGTTTATGCCATCTCCACCAGCGCCGCCAATCCGCTGGAAGGCAAGTGGGCTGCGCCGGTGCGGATCGAAACTGGCATGGACACGTTCTGCCTCGATGCCACGACGTTCACGCACAAGGACGTGCTGTATTATGTCTGGGCGCAGAAGGAGTCCGGCATTCCAGGCAACTCCAATTTATACATCGCACCAATGTCCACTCCCACCCGGCTCGCGGCGAAAGCGGTGCGTCTCTCCGTGCCGGAATTGGAATGGGAAACGCGCGGGTTTTCGGTCAACGAAGGTCCGGCGGTGCTGATCCGTAATGGGCGTGTGTTCCTCAGCTACTCGGCCAGCGCCACCGACGAAAACTATTGCGTGGGCTTGTTGCACGCCAGCGCAGATGCCGACCTGATGGATCCGCGCAGTTGGAGCAAGTCACCCGTGCCGGTTTTCAAGACCTGTTACGAAGGCAAGGTTTATGGCCCGGGCCACAATAGCTTTACGGTCTCCGAGGATGGGAAGACCGATATATTAGTTTATCATGCCCGCACCTATACCAAGATCGAGGGCGATCCTTTGTGGGATCCAAACCGGCATACTTACGTCAAGCCTTTGAAATGGGACGCCCAAGGCATGCCGGTTTTGGGCCGGCCGTCTGAACTTGAAAAATAATCAAAAGATGAATCGTCCGAAAACCATTCTATCTATTCTTGTCTTTGGTATCTGCGTCCTGATGCATTCCGACGTAATTTTTGCGGGTTCCGCCAAGGTCACGGTTCAGATGGATCAGCCCGGTCACGCCGTGCCACCCACCCTGCACGGACTTTTTTTTGAGGACATCAATTACGGAGCCGACGGCGGCCTTTATGGGGAGTTGATTCAAAACCGCTCTTTCGAAGACGACGAACCGCTTTACAGTTGGCGCGAAGCAACCGATGGCGGCGCGCAGGGCCGGCTCTCGGTGGTTTCCGAATTCCCGCTTAACGCGAATAATCTCCATTTTCTCCGCATTCATGTCTCAGAAGCTGGATCACAGGGCTACGGCGCGGAAAACACCGGCTTTGATGGCATCGCGGTGCGCGAGGGTGACAATTATTTGTTCTCCATTTATGCGCGCCGACGCGCGGGAGATTCAGCGGCGCTGAACATTGCGCTAAAGGATGAGAAGGGAAACCCGCTGGCGGTCGCAACCCTCACCAACCTCGGCGCAGCGTGGCAGAAATACAAAGCGACAATGACCAGCACGGCGACCGTCACCAATGCCCGCCTTTTGGTTCTGGCCACCAAAACCGGTGTCGTGGATGTGGACATGGTTTCTTTGTTTCCCGAAAAAACTTTCAAAGGCCGGCGCAACGGTTTGCGAACTGATCTGGCGCAGGCCATGGCCGACGCGCATCCAGGTTTCCTGCGTTTTCCCGGCGGCTGCATCGTCCAGGGCCGGGACATGGCCAATGCCTATCGCTGGAAGGACACCATCGGCGACGTGGCGGAGCGGAAACAGAACTGGAATTTTTGGCGCGACATCAAATCGCCGGAATATAACCAGACGTTCGGACTCGGCTTCTATGAATATTTCCAACTCTGCGAAGACCTCGGCGCGGAACCAGTGCCGGTCATCAACTGCGGCATGTATTTTCAGGGGGATATCAACACACCGGTTCCGCTCGATCAACTCGGTCCTTATGTTCAAGACGCGCTGGACTTGATCGAATTTGCGACCGGCGCGACGAATTCTGTTTGGGGTTCGAAACGCGCGGCGATGGGGCATCCTGAACCGTTTAACATGAAATATCTCGCCATCGGCAACGAGCAGTGGCAGCAGATTTATTTTGACCGCTATGAAATCTTTGAACACGCGATCAAGATGAAATATCCGGACCTCAAAATCATTTGCAGCTCCGGGCCGTTCCCCAGCGATTCCAACTGGCAGTTTGCGTGGAATAAATTCCGCAATGGCACGCCGGTGGACGTGGTGGATGAACATTATTATTCGCCGCCGCAATGGTTTTATGAAAACGTGGACCGCTATGACAACTACGACCGCAACGGCCCAAAGGTATTCGTCGGTGAATACGCGGCCCAAGATGGGGGCTCCCGTAGGAACAACCTGCGCGCGGCGCTCGCCGAAGCCGCCTACATGACGAGCTTGTGGAGGAACTCAGATGAGGTGCTCATGGCCGCTTACGCACCGCTGTTCGCCAAGGTCGGACATGACCAATGGCACCCGGATTTGATCTGGTTTGACAACACTCGAGTTCTGCTGACGCCGAATTATTATGTCCAGAAGCAATTCGCGCAAAACTGTCCTGACGTGTATTTGCCGACGTCGGTTCAGGCACCGGCCATTTCATCGCATTCCGCCGGAATGATTGGTGTCGGCACTTGGAAATCCCAGGCTGAGTTCAAGGACATCCGCGTCACCGCGCAAGATGGCCGGATATTGTTGGAAAGCGATTTTTCAAATACGGACATGGCCGGCTGGAAAACTTCTGGCGGCGACTGGAAAGTGGTGGATGGCGCGCTGCGGCAAAACGCCCCTGGCGAAAACATCCGCGCCGTCACTGGCGATACAAACTGGACCGACTATACATTGACATTGAAAGCGCGCAAACTTGACGGAAGCGAAGGATTCCTGATTTTGTTTCACACACCGGGCATTGACCGTCCGACTTGGTGGAACCTTGGCGGCTGGGGGAATACCGAACATTCCTTGCAAGGCGGTGACTTGGCGGAAGACCATGTGCGTGGCTCGATTGAAACCGGCCGCTGGTATGACATCAAAATTGAGCTGCGCGGCGGCAAAGTGAAGGCGTTCCTCGACGGCAAACTGATCCATGAGTCCGATACCAAACCGGTCGCGGCAGTTTATGCCGCCGCCGGCCGGGACAAAGTCGCCGGCGAACTGGTTATGCAACTGGTCAATCCCTTTTCCGAGCCGATGCCGGTGTCCGTGAAATTAAACGGCGCAGGGAAACTTGGAAGCAAAGCAAAAATAATCACGTTAACGGATCCAAATCCGGACGCCGAAAATTCATTTGATAATCCCAATGCCATCGTGCCGAAGGCAGGTGAATTTTTGGGAATCGCCCCGGAATTTTCTTACACACTGTCTCCCTATTCGCTGACCACCTTCCGCATTCCTGAAATTCGATAGTGGCACGCTTAAGGTTTAAAATTTATTTTGATGTGTTCCTAGCTGGAAACAGTGAACTTGTGCGTTGAGGGCACCATCAGCAAAATAATTCCTTGCGGAAATGCCTATTCAAATACTTTCAACTCGACCAAGGCAATTGATGCCTGTTTCGGGTTCGCGAACAGGATGCGAAGTTTCGAGGTGTTTACGGGACGGAAGGTGATACTATTTTCACCGTTCGCCAATGGTGTTTGCGGCATCTGGTGCAAACCGGAAACATCAGACCAATCCTGACCTGTCCAATATTGGACGGTGAATTTTGTCGGCGGCTTAAAATTTACTCCATCAGCGAAGAAGTAGAGTTCCGCTGACCCGCACTGTTTTTCAATCCCGAAATCCAAACTGAACCAATCCTCATCTGTTTGTGAACCAGCGTTAGACCAGTAGTTCCTGACATTCGGGTAAAACCAGACGCGTCCGTCCACGGCTTGATAGAGTTCGTCTTCTGAATTGTTGACTGAAGCTGATGGCATTGGAAAACCGCTTCTCGCCATGTTCACAGCCAGATCAATCGGATGCGACGTCGCATTGATAGTTGGTCCAGAAATGGGGATGGTTTTTCTTCCCAGCGCAGATGGTGTCAAGACCTGCTGACCATTCAGATACACGGAGAGGCCAGCGCCTTTTTTGTAATGTCTGCCATCGCGGTCAAAGACAATCGTCACCAATTGGCCGTGGTATGAAATGTTTTCGAGACAAAAATAATCAATGGCGTTTGTCGAGTGCGGATCGGTTGGAATGAGCGGATTTATTTCAAGAATGTTGTCTGCCCGCGGCCTTAGCCCGGCAAGCCCGGTGATGATCAAATCATTGTAGCCTGAATGATTATAGTGGTGGCTCCTTTGCAGCCCGACGATGACGTTTCCGGTGTCGGGATTGTAATCTTCCTGCAAATCCGGCTCGCCATTCAAGTAGTGCTGGCGGGTGTATTGCTTCAGCAATCGGACATAGTCATCGACAAGAACCACGTCCTGCGTGTAATCATTCAAAAGATTGGCCGTGGCCAGCAGAATCAATGTCGTGTCAAACGGCCATGTCGGCCCGTTCCACTGACATTCTGGCAACTGCTTTCCATTCACGGTGACATATCGGTATTGCCTCATGAAATACTCGTAACTCGGCTCCACGGTGCGCAACCCATAAGGACCGCCAAGTTCGTCCGGTGAAAGTAAATGTTTCCATGATGCATTGTATTTGGGATTATGGTCCGGAAGCTCAAACGCCCACGGCACATAGCCGGCCAGTTCGCGCCCACGAATGAAATCCCAATAGTGAACAAATTGGTTGTTCGCCTTGTAGCGATCAATGAAGTGCTGCATGCCGTCGTTCCAAAGGTTTGTCTCAACCGAAGCCTTTATGCTGTCCGCGTTCGCGGCGTAACCCGCCGCCGTGTTTGTATCGCCCGCCAGTTCCGCCAGCTTGCTGATGGCCATTGCATTGGCGAACATGAAACTATTGATTGTTGGACGGAAGGCGTCACCGTGCAGAAAACCGTCTTTACCCCCGCTGGCGTCAATTGAAGAGATCGTATATTCGGTGGCATCAAGGATCGGCTCGATGGAATACAGTCCCTTCGCCGAATCATAGCGATTTGTCCAAAGCTGAAAAATGTGCTTCATCGAATGTAAATTCTGTATTGCAAACGCACGGTCACCATTCACCAAATAGCGGTCAAAGACGGCGGCGGCAATCGCCTCGCTGAAATGGCGGTCATTTCCGCCGGAATACATAAAGTTGATATAGTCATCCAGATAACGATTATCCTTCAGCCAACGGCCTTCATTGATGTGAAACGCGGTGGCATCATTCAGGCTCTGGTAAGGCTTTAAAGCCCAACCCACATCGTTCAAAAATTCCGTGACTATATATCCTCGATCACCAAGATCTTTCAGGTGTGATTTGTATAGCTGCCATCGGTAGTAATAAATCTGGGTGATTTGGAGATCGGAGCAATCGAAAAAAGGAATGTTCACTTCAAACCAAGGAGCGTCATTTCCAAAATAACGGACGGCAAGTGTTGTTTGTGGCAGAATGCTAGTCCCCTCCTGATCGGCAGAAGCCTTTAGGGAAAACGAAAATATGGCAAAAAATACACCGAAGAGAAACCGGCAGGAATGGGGGACGATTGTCATTTCTCAAATTTTAACAATGCGAGATGAAACGGCAATTTCAATAATCGCCGTCGTTTCTTTCGCAGTCGAATGCCATCTGATCCTAGATCCTAACCTCCTAAAGGTTTCTTCAATCCAAGGGGGCTATTTCAATGGAAGTTACTTTACAGATTTGTAGGCGGGCTGCCCAGCGGATTGGCAGGATACAACAGGCCGACCGGCTTTCGAAAAATGTGGTGCCTTTGCGGGCGTCGGTAAGATTATTTTATTAACTGGACAGTGCCTTAGGCTTCAGCTATTTCACCATTGTTCGCCGACTCGTTGCAGCCTTCCTCGGCTAGTTCATTTAACTTCGCATCCGCTGCCTTTTCCTCATCCAGAATTCCATCTAGGACATCTGCAGCATCCTCGTTTCCCAGTAATTTTGCCCAATCGCGCAACCCACCATACGAAGCTATTTCATAATGTTCCGCCTTTTGGCCCGCCAAAATGAGCGCGGCGTTGATTGTGGGAGATTTTTTGTTTTGCGAAGCCATTTCCTCCGCTTCTTCGATGATGCCCAAAATAGCGGGGCACTTTTTGCTCTCGGGCGACTTGCCGAAGGCTTCAAAGACCGCCGCCAATTTCTGGACGTGGCCTTCAGTCTCCTTGAGATGCGTTTCAAAGGCTTCACGCAAATCCTCGTGCGTGGCCGCCTTGGCCATTTTGGGCAGTGCCTTGATTAGTTGGTTTTCGGCGTAATACATATCCGCCAGAGAATCTAAAAAAAGGTCTTCAAGCATTTTCATAA
>Ga0181528_10000798_pt1 | contig 20758 bp, 17 predicted proteins | sample PEATcosm2014_Bin_47_FD_119742 | JGI IMG/M metagenome (GOLD analysis project Ga0181528, IMG submission 119742) | Peatland microbial communities from MTU Mesocosm Facility, Houghton, MI, USA - PEATcosm2014_Bin10_10_metaG | ecosystem: Environmental > Terrestrial > Soil > Wetlands > Peat | place...
CCTTGCATCCTTATCCGAATGTTCGCTTCGACGCTCGTATCCAAGGGAAGAGCCGTATGCGGTAATTCCGCTCGTACGGATCCGTGCGGGGGGCGGTCAGCGATGGCCGTCCCTACCGCGACGCTGAACCGAATCGAAAACGCGCTTTTGATTCTGTTTTCCCCAACCCGACTGGATGTGCTGTCGTCAAGACTCCACGGGGCCGCGCACCTTGATGCTCCCGACTGGGTGCTTCGTCTCAGCCAATGCAAGTCTCGACACCGCCGCTGACGCGAGAGTCATTCGCAAACTCGTGCCCGCGTTCGCGCGCCAGAGGGCCCGGGTCACTCCCTCTCCAATGGGCTCTTTGTGGAAAGGAGCCCGTCTGGAGAACGGCTCCCGCCGCGGTTGGCCTGTCCCTCGCTTTCGTGCTCGCCGCCAAAGCGACCATTGGGATTCACATATTCCGAACGACGCGTATCGCGAACTCATCCCGTACGTGAGGGAATTCTCTCATCCTCAGGAGATGGCAATCTTCGGTAATGTCACAGCCACGAGGATCAACCCGAGGTTCATACTTCGTCTAAACTGGACGCGTGGCTACGGTAGATCTGTTTGATCGGATTACGATCGAACCGGGGAAATGCGGCGGCAAGCCGTGCATTCGCGGGATGAGGATTACCGTCCGCCGCGTCCTGGAACTCCTTGCGACCTATCCCGATCGGGCGGCGATCCTGGTCGAGTACCCATTCCTCGAACCCGAGGACTTCCGGCAGGCGCTGCGCTATGCGGCCGCCACGGTCGATGACGAGCGGTTGAACATCGATCGGGTCGCATGAAGCGGGTTTTGCGGGACCAAGGTCTGGCTTCCCTTGCGGCGGTGATTCTTCGCCAATACGGCTCGGGCGCAGTCCACTTGCTTGGGGGAGGTGAAGTATTCGGCGACCAGATTAGATCAATGCTGTGTGAATTACCCATCCAATGCCGAGAGCAAATGTATTGCCCGCTATTTGGCGGTATACTATGCTCCCGACGTCGCCCCATATCCCATCATCTGCTGTGTATTGCTTTATGTCCTCCTGCACCTCAGCCTGCTTTTCCTCCGGCACGCAGGCATCGAGAACTGCCATGGCAATCACCCACCGTTTCGCCATGAGCTTCTCGCCCTCCTCGCCGCGTTCGCGCATGAGAAAGACAAGAGTATTCAACCCCATCATCAACCAGTAGCTGATGCGGGGAACCTGTAGTGCGGGAACGGCGAACCAGTTCCAAAGGGACTGAAGGACGAATGTCGTATAGAACCCCACGATAAAGGCAATGCCCCAAACCAACAGCGTCTTCTTCGCCATAGATTGCTCACCTCTAAATACTATCGCGAACTCTATATGAGTTCCGGGCGACGCGGACACCGACACCCCTAAGCCGGCGGGCACGGCTTGGCTGGTTATGCGTTTCTAATAGGACTTTCCAGCCTTGTGTCACTTGTCAATCCGAATCCAAATCCCGACGATTCCCGCCGGTGCCGCCGATAACAGCGAATACTGAACTGCATCTCCGGCGGCCCCGTTCAGCTATCCTTGCTCAGGGAGCGCACGAATGCTTCGTTGAATCCGCCGTTATACGTCCGAAGCGCGCTGCGTCCAACACCGAAGACATCCTGTACCCGAACATAGTAGTCGAAGTCCGCTTGAAAATTGACTGCGGTCACACGCCGAAACGGCTTGGCACGCTTCCGCACCATGGAGCGGATCACGCATTCCTGATCGATGTCAGTCTTCGGGATGCTCCAGCCCAAGACGTACACCTCTTCCGCCCCTTGGATCGCGGCTTCCTGTCGTCTCCTCACTTCGCGTAGAAACTGGCGGTCGGGGCTCTTGGAGCAACGTGGCGGCAGAATCATAGGCTCCGCCTCCACGGTCGCTCCGATTGTAGGAGAGAGTTCCCTCGGAAGGCAAACTTGGACACAGCCGAATATGTCACCTTTCCCAAAATATTGGTATGGAGGATATTGCAATTCACCATTCTCGGCAAGGGAGACGATTACTGAGCGCCCCTGCCTCCAGTCATCGCTCGCGGATGCATAGAGATTCCCATCCATCGGTACCAGCCAGTTCAACGACCCGTGGGGCTTTAGAACGATCAATCGACTATCGCCACCTGGGCTGTCCACCGGAGACACTAGTGCTTCGTTACGCAGCCCCGTAGCAGATGGCGGGTATTCAGTAGCCCGCCACTTTATCGGGAATCCGTAGATCCGCGAAACATCAATCCCGCCTGCCACAAGCTGAATGCCTCGCTCCAGGACGAGATCGTAGTTGAAGCTGACGAAGGTGTGGTCGCTACTTCCGCACGCAAATTGGCGCCTCAAGAACGAGATAAGCGGATTCCAGTTTACGTCCCAGCCGATGATCGAGAATACCCGTCGAATCGCAAATCGAAAACGCTCCCCCGCGCCTCGTCCAGACAGGTTGCTGCCGTTAACGCCAAGGAGATCTTCAATCGACTCACTTGGCCGCTCGCGCAGGGCGCACGCGAATTGCTGGCGGACGGCGTCGTCGATCGGGCATTTCCCCCTACCCTGGGCAAGCAACTTCTCCGCCGACTGCACCGCCGCGGCGGAATGCCAGCGGTACGGATATGGTTCGCCGAATTCTAGTTCCGTAAGCGTGGTCCGAATAACAGGGTCATCTACATACTCGGCGCAGGTATTAATGAAGTCGAGCATTGCCGGCACCGGGCGCTTGGGCTTGGCGAGCGCCTTAGTGAGGCCCGCACCGACGAAATATAGGATGTTTGCCATCGCCGAGCGAATCTTAACACGCCCCGAACCGCAGTGAGTGCAGATTAGATGGGGTCGAAACCATAGAGTGACGCCATGCGCCGGGCGGATTGAGCGCATGGTCGCGTAGCGCAGCTGCGCGAGCAGCGCACATCAAGGGAACAGGATGTCCCAATCAGAGGAAGTTCTGTCGGACAGATGACGAGAATTTCGATTCCGGAAACCGACCCACTACCCCGATTGAGCACCCATCAGCACTTACACCCACCCCGTCGTCAGCGGCGCATCTTTCTTGGCCTTTGCCAGCAGCGGTTCATTCAGGAACTGGATCAGGGGCAGCGTCTTCTTGAAGCGCGAGACCACTTCATCCACGATCCCGGCGCTCAACGCCAGTTTCGGGTCCAGCTCGACATAGTGGTACCACTGCTTCATCTTCAGATACTCGACGCCAGGCGTGTCCACGCAGTAGCCCTTGGGCGGACGGCTCAGCTTCTCGCCTGCGAGCGCGCCCGTCGCGGAGACCACGGCGCGGTTAGTGGCGAGTTTCTCGAACTGCTTCGCGTTGGCGGCAATATGCGCGCGGATCAGGCGCAACTGCTCCGGGCCGGGCATGTAGCAGCCTCCGGCCACCTCCACGCACTTGTCGGAGACGGCGAAGTAGAAGCCCGCGCTCTCGTTCTTCGGCAGGTCCGCCCGCCGCAGTAGCGCTCCCGTGTGCGTCTTGTAAGGGGTCTTGTCGTTGCTGAAGCGCGTGTCCCGGTAGAGCCGGAAGATCGCCTTCTTCGGCTCTCCCGCGTGCTCCGGCGCAAAGCGCGACACGGCGGCCATCACGCGCGCCGTCAGGTCTTCCATGGGCGCCTTGACGCACTCCAGGAAAACATCCTTGTGCGCCTCAAACCAGTCGCGGTCGTTGTTCTCCCGCAACTCGCGGAAGAACCACAGCATCTTCTCCGAAAACCCGTTGAACGTGGACTTCATTTCCATCACCCGCCTAGACTCAAATCAGGATGATAACTCCAGGGGAAACGCATTTGCGTCTGGCCCGCATCGACGGCTTGACCCTGCTTGAAAACGAACCGCTCGCACGGCATACGCGTTTTGCCTTGGGTGGCCCAGTTCCGATTTTCGCTGATACAGAAGACGAAGAGGCGTTCGTTTCCGCCGTCGCCGCGTTGAGCACCGGCTCCACTCCCTGGACCGTGATCGGCGAAGGCTCGAATCTGGTTGTCAGCGACCAGGGCTACGACGGGATCGTGCTGCGCTATCGTGGAGCGGCGCTGTCGCGCGACGGCGACCGTGTCACGGCGCAGGCTGGCGCGACCCTGCAAAGTCTCGTCGATTTCACGGTGGAAAATGGCCTGGAAGGTCTGGACCGGATGACCGGCATTCCCGGTTTCGTGGGCGCGGCCATCTACGGCAACGCTGGCGCTTATGGGCAGTCCACATCAGACACGCTGGAGAGCCTGCGCTGTCTGGATCGCGGGCAGATCCGCGAGTTTTCGAGCGCCCAGTGCGAATTCCGGTACCGCGACAGCGTTTTCAAGCGCCGCAAGGACTGGCTGCTGCTTTCGGCCGGGTTCCGGCTCAAGTTTGGCGATGCGGCTGCCTTGAAGAGCGCCTCGAACGAGATTCTGGCTACGCGCAACCGCAAGTTCCCGCCTGACATGCACTGCGCCGGCAGCGTGTTCAAGAATCTGCTGCTCAAAGAACTGAGCGAAAGCGTGCGCGCGCAGGTTCCCGAGACCGTCGTCAAGAAGGGAAAAGTGCCAGCGGCCTGGTTTCTCGATGAGGTGGGCGCGCGCGGCCTGCGCCACGGGGGCATCCACGTCGCCGACTACCACGCGAATCTGATCTACAACGCCGGCGGCGCCACCGCGGCCGAGTTAAGGGATGTGCTCGACGATCTGAAGGAGCGGGTCTGGGAACGGTTTGGCCTGCGGCTCGAAGAGGAGGTCCAGTTCCTCGGGTTCGAAGCACCCGCGGCACGGTAGCTCGCGCCGGACGCTGAGACGAGCCGCGGCGATCCATGCCTATCCAGAAACCGCTCTAATAGCGGCTTCCGGTCAATCTTCCCTTGTCTTCGCCCTGCAGCCAGACATAGAGCGGAGCACGTGGCGCCGGCGAGGGCCAGGTGATAGGAATCCGCAACGTCTGACGCTGGGAATCTCCGGCCATCGGCACGGGCAGGCTGTCGACGGGGAGCCCATGTTCCGCGTCCCACCCTACCTTGCTGATGCTCTCCAGGTGCTCGCCTTCCAGGACGCCGGCATAGAGTCCTTCGCTGAGCTTCTCGTCGGTCACCGAGAATCGCTCGATCTTGGGCAAGCGCGTGACGCGTCCAAGCTTCCAACCATCCGATGAACCCGCCTCGGCGGTTTCCACGCTGGCCGATAGCTCGCATCCAGGCTGCCCGATCGCGCCAGGCATCAGCGACAGGAACAGCCCGCCAGCCCCTGAGCGCTCCAGCCTGGCGGCGGACGATTTCTCGCCTGGGCGCAACTCCTGGGCCGCGAGCGTTTGCGTCGATTCGAGACAGGCGATCCGCACAGCGGCCGGTTCATCCAGGTGTTCCGCGCGTACCGAGTAGGTGACGAAGGTATCGGCGGGCAATTCGTCGGGTTTCAACTCGATGCCCAGGCTCTGCGCCCGCGACATGGACGCCGCCGTGATCTTCGGCCGGGCCGGAACCACCTTCAGCGCGAGTTTCACGCTCTGCAGACCCGTCATGCCCTCGACCTTCATTTGCAGATCCAACTCCTGGCGCGCCTTCAAACCGGAGCCGAGGCGCACGGTCGCTTTGCGCTCGGCGCCGTCCGGCGCGGCTTCGGATAGTTCGATCTGCGCGGAACCCGCAGTCAAAGCTTCAACGCGATCCAGCCCCGAACCCTTCAGGGTGACCGTTTGCGATGTCTCACCCAGATTCACGCGCACCGGCAGGTCTTTCAGAGCAGGGACGGGCGGCAGAATACGCAGCGGGAGTTCCACGGTCTTGCCGCCCGGTTCAGAGAGGGCCAATTTGTAGTGCCCTGCCGCCAGCGTGGCCGGATTCACATTGATGGTGAGGGTCTCCTGCGGTCCCGCGTCGGGGCCCTTCGGCAGTTTGGGCGTCAGTTCGAGTGGCTTGGAGTCGGGCTTCTCGGACTGGAGTTTAGCCGTGTCGACGAATTCGAAATCGGCGCCGCTCAACCGGACGTCTACGGCACTGGCACCATGCACCAGCCGGTCGCTGGACGCGGGTTCGATGGCGGCCTTGGATAGGTCCGGCGGCGTGACGACGTGAATCGGCCCGGCGGCTGTGAACTCCGCCCAGTCCCACGCGCCGCTTAGATTGTATTCGCCCGGGGCGACATTCGCTTTCGCAAGATCGACCTTGAGCGCCTGACTCTTGGGCTCCGCCGTCACTGGCACGTCGATTGCCGCCGAGCCGGACTCGGGCGTGAGCTGCCAGTGTTTCACGCTGCCAATGGCCGTCCAGGTGGTCTCGTTGAATGTCTCAGCCGGTATCGTGCCAGATCCACCCTGTGGTAGGTAGGCGGCATTGCGGATCCGCAACGACGGCGGAGGCGTGTTGGGAAGGCGGACCGCCCACAGATAGGCCAGTTTCGTCCGGGCCTGCTGCGCCTCGCGCTTTGCGCACAGCGTCTGGCCGCCATTGGAGGAAGACTGCGCGAAGGTCGACCGGAAGTCCATATTCGGGAACATGAGCGCCCGCATGTTCTCCGCGAGAGCGGCGCTTCCCACAGCCAGGCCGACGGTGTTGTTGAAGAACAGTCCCGCGACCCGCGCCGCAACGCCCGCGGTCTGGGCGATCTTGGCGGATTGCGTGTCGGCGAGCGGATCGTACCCAGCGATGGCCGGGTTCAGTCCGCGCAGCATGGCATTGAGCTGTTGATCGGTCGGGGCGGTACGGTCCACGGCGGCTGATCCAGGAGCGGAGGAGATGCCCTTCACGGCCGCGTCCAATGACGTCGAAGGACCCGCTGAACTTGCGCTGGAGGCCTTCAACTGCGCAATCAGCGCTTCGGCCTGCGCCGTTTTCTCGGCGTAGTCGGCGAGCTGCGAGATGAGCTCGGAGTCCTTCTCTACCAGCCGCTTGACCCGGCTCCTGTCCAGGCCCTGCGGCCCGTAGACCAGTGCGGCGACGTCCACGGATACCGGGGATTCCCACTCGGCCGACTCCAGCGCGGACTGCGGATTGAGGACGGTGACTTCGGACTTCTTTTCGCCGCCTCTATTGACCGGGACGAGAACGACCGCCACCTCCGCGTTCTTGTTCACGTTTGACGGAAGCTGTCCGGGTCTGTAGATCAACTTATAGCCCGCGCCGAGCGAGCGCACCTCTCGCACGGCGATAGGCGGTTTGTCGGCCGTTGGTTGAACCGAAAGGCTGAACTCCCAAATGGATGCGGCGCCAGCGCAAACGGGCGTTGCCACGGCGGCGCGCGCGGGTACGAGACATAGCAGGACGGGCGCGGCGAGTAAAAGAACAGGAAATCTCATTGCCACTACTTGAAGTATGGCAAAGCGGAGAGCAGCCCGGTCCCATGGGATGTAAACGAATCGTGGGCGACACGCGCCGGCCTGGCCGCATATTCGGCTTATGTCGGGAGCCTCGACCCTGTCTCAAGTGGGTGGACGGAAGAGCCGCCCGGACGCTTGAGGGGGGACCGATTGCGCCCGGGCCGCACAAGCGCACAGACTGAACGGCGCCCTGGATCAACTCTCCACGCCGGTAAGAATGCAGGCGCCATGTTCCACGGCTCGTGCCCCGGCCAGCTTCCTTGCCAGCTTGGACGGCAACTGTGGGGGCTGGGAGTTCGCCAGTTGGTGCTCACCGGGACTCAGATCCGCATTCTCCACCACGTTCCAAATCTTGGCGCCGCGGCGCAGGCGGTCCAATTCCCGGAGCAAATGCGCAACGCCAAAGAAGAGGCCGACGATCACCAACTGCTGGACCACGATTATGGTGATGTAGCCAAATGGGTGGGTTCTCATGCGCGTTTCGTTCGCTCTCTGTTAGGAAGTAAGAAGCGGAGTCAATAGTTCTCACCGGAAAGGCAAATTCTTAACTCGAATGTCTCCCGAAGCGCAGGAGTTGTTTGGTGTGTCGAGCCGGCAGTTCTGCGGGCATGCCTGTTGGGCGATCGGCTGTCCCCGGCGCCGGCGGGAAACATGGCATAGAAGCCACGCATGGACAAACTTGAAGAGATCGCCCGGACTCGCCAGAAGTCGCATGCCCGGTTGGTTGCGTTGAAGTCGAAGGTGTGTGCGGCCTTTCTCGAGATGCAGAAGGTGGCGTATGAAGATGGCGCACTGGCGAAGAGGTACAAGGAACTGACCGCCGTCGGCATCTCCGTCGCCATCGATTGTGAGTCGTGCATGCAATGGCATATTGAACAGACGGCCGCCGCGGGAGCTTCGTTTGAGGAGATCCTGGAGGCGATCGAAGTTGCCATCGAAATGGGAGGCGGGCCGGCTACGGTGTCGGCGCGCTTTGCCTTGGAAGCGCTCGACAGCGTGATCAAGCCCAGCCGGGGGTATTAGCCCGATTGCTTCGGGGCCGCGCCTTCCCGGCGCGCGAGGTGTCCCTGAGGAATCTGCCCCCGCGCACCGGTGGTCTTCGATAGAATCACTGCCGGAAGGTAATTCACAATGAGCATCACTCGCCGCGACTTCGCCCGCGCCTCCGCCGTGACGGCACTATCTTATTCCCGCATCCTGGGCGCCAACGACCGGATCGCATTGGCCCTGATAGGCGCGGGAGAACGCGGCACCTATGTCATGTCGCTGTTCCAGAAGGAGTCCGGCGTGGAGGTTCGCGCCATCTGCGACGTCTATCTGGCCCATGTGGAGAGGGCGAAAAGCAAGGCGCCCGAGGCCCAGAGCTTTCAGGACCACCGCAAGTTGCTCGAGCTGAAAGATATCGACGCGGTGCTGGTGGCGACGCCCGACCACTGGCATAAAGATGTCGCCATCGACGTGATGAACTCCGGGAGAGATGTTTACTGCGAGAAGCCGCTGGTGCGGCGCCGCGAGGACGGCAGCGAGATCGTCAAGGCCGCGCGCGTCAACAATAAGATCTGCCAGGTCGGCATGCAGCAGCGTTCCGGCACGGTCTACCTGGAGGCCAAACAGCGCTTCGTCGATAGCGGGCTGCTGGGCAAAGTCTCGCACGCCTGGTGCGTCTGGAATGGCGGCATCGAAGGGCCGCTGCCAACAGAACCGCGCGAGAAGCCGGCCGATCTCGATTGGGTGCGCTTCCTCGGACCGGTGAAATATCGCGATTGGAACCCCGGACAATACCTCGATTTTCGTGCGTTTTTGGACTTCGGAGGCGGCAAAATGACCGATTTTGGCGCACATTGGATCGACGTGGTGCACATGTTCACCGGCGTCGACGCTCCGCTCTCGGTGAGTTCACAAGGCGGGTTGTTCCACGATCAGCACGACGGGCGCACCGCGCCGGATACGATCTCCGCGCTCTTTACCTACCCTGGTTTCACGGTCCATTTCGAATCGCTGGCGGTGACCAGCGGGCCCGAGTACGGCGTGACGTTGTTTGGTGACAAAGGCCGGTTGTACGTGAATCGCAACCGCTACGAATTCCAGCCGGCGGGCAAGGGCGCGCAACCGGTGATCGCCAATTTTAAAGGCGACATCACGCAGGAGCACGTCCACAATTTCCTGGAGTGTACGAAGAGCCGCAATCTGCCGAACGGCGACGTTTATAAGGGCCATCGCTCGGCGCAGGCGTGCCTGCTGGCGGTGCAGGCCTATCAGGAGAATCGTACGCTGCACTTCGACGCCGCGCGCGAAGAAGTGATGCCGCTGTAAGACAGTGCGGACTGCACGCATTCGACGGGACCTGGATTCACTTGCACGACAAGGCGGTCTTTCTGTGCCTGGCGCAAATGCAGTCTTCCAACAAGGGCGTCGATCCCAATCCCAATACGACCAACGACATCACCATACAACTGAGGTTAAAGGGCTGTGCGGGCACCAATTAGACTAAGCGTACTTCCTCCCGTCCCGGCCATCGGGGTCGTCCTACTGACCTGCCTGGCTTTGTTGGGTGATGTCCCAGTCTCGGCCCAGTGCCGCGCGCCGCATTTTCGCAGAGGTGCAGATTATGGTCGCCTCCTCTCTGTCAGCATTCAGAAGCGCGACTTCAGCATCGACAAACTCACCTGCCTCGCGCAGACGCTCAGAAGCAACCGTCGGAACCTGGAGAGTTTCGACCTGCTCTTTTTCAGCTCACACGAGGCGTCTCAGCGTTTCCGCGGAATACCAGTGGAGAGCGGCTTCCCACCACGTTGGCACAAGTGGGCGAAGGAGTTGCACGCAGCCTATTCCTTTGACGCCGATAAGCACAAGGAGAACCTTGAAATCATGCCGATGGGGTTTGGTACTGCCCCGATCTTGCGCACTATGCTTGATCTCCCGCTCCCAGCGGCGCCGCATTGCCGATTGGAGATCCAGAATCGCTGCCTGATGGCAGCTATGGAGCAGATTTCTTATCCGCAAGAGGCTCTGAAGAAGAGAGCCACGGGAGTGGTCGTTCTGACCGGAGTGATCCGGCGCGATGGGCAGTGCGCCGGCCTGCATCTGCAGGAAACTGATGTCAAGGCGGGCGAAGATACAGAGTGGCTTGTGAACGTGGCGCTCCAGGACCTAAGAACGTGGCAGTTCGACGCCGCCGAGCGCGATGACGCAGTCCGGGTCACCTACTCCTTTGCTGTCGACGCTTCCCTACCTCGCGGGGTCGCGCCGCAGGTAGAATGGGTGTCACCGAGTCAGGTCAAAGTCCGAGCGAATCCGTCCGAGTAGGTCTTCACTTCATGGGTGTCAGCTTGTACAGGCCTGAGGCGTGCGGTTCCACGGTGAACGTGTAGCCGCCTTCGATTGTGCCCAGGTCTTTGTGCGCCCAGAGATCGCGCAGCGTGCATTTCTTCGGCAGCTTGAGCGCCGGCCAGTCCACTCGGATCTGAGTTGGCTTCGCATCACCCGCATTGAAGACGGCCAAGTACTTTGCATTCGAGCCCGCGGCGTCGGCGGTCCAGATGATGTCGTCGCCGCCTTCGGCAAACGCTCCGCCGTGCGCGCCCTTCTGGTCAACTGCCAGAACTTCGTCGTTGGTGATGAGCTGGAGCGTCGCTTCGTCGTTGCTCGGCAGATCGCCGCCGAAGATTAAGGGCGCTTGCGCAATCGCCCACAGGCTCAGCATGGTTTGCTGCTCGACGGGCGTGAAGTTGGTGCGCTGCGCGTGGCCCTGCTCGGGCCGTCCGCCGATGCGGCCGAGCGGCAGCATGTCGGGGTCGGGCCACGCCCCCGGCCGTCCGACGCCGCTCCAGATGGAGAGCAGGATGAAGTTCAGCCGTAGGGCTTTCCAGTCGTCCCAGAAATCGTCCGAAATGCGCCACATGTTCGCGTTGGCCTGCAAGAGTTCCTTGTCCTTTACCATCGCGGGGCCGGGTGACAGGCTCAGCACGATGGGCCGGCCGGTCTTGAGAATCGCCTTGTGCAGCGCCACGATCTCGCCGCCGTGCGTGGGGCGGGCGATGTCGTCGGCCTTGATGAAATCGACGCCCCAACCGGCATACAGCTTGACGATCGAGTCGTAGTAATCCTGGCCGTCGGGCTTCGAAGTATCGACGCCGTACATATCGGGATTCCACGGGCAGATCGAGTAGACGTCGGCGAAGTCCGCGGCGTGCGCCTTGCTGCCGAACACGGGCAGGTTCGCTTTCACCGCGCGACGGGGGATGCCGCGCATGATGTGGATGCCGAACTTCAGTCCAAGCCCGTGGACGTAGTCAGCGAGCGGCTTGAAGCCCTTTCCATCCGCCGAGGATGGGAAGCGGTTCACGGCGGGGATCAGGCGCCCGTAGGCGTCCATGGCTAGGTTGGCGTCGGGCTGATAATCGAAGCCCTGCGCGGCCGGCTGCGACCATTGAATGTCCACGACGACGTACTGCCAGCCGTGCTGCTTCAGGTGGGCCGCCATGTAGTCGGCGTTGGCTTTGACCTCGGCTTCGGTCACCGTGGTTCCATAGCAGTCCCAACTGTTCCAGCCCATCGGCGGCGTCGCGGCGATTGTGGAGGGAGCGGCGGCGAGCGCCAGTGCGGCAGTACAGACGAATGCCGCGACTAATGCGACGGTCGAGCAGGTAATGCGAAGCGTTGATTTCATGAGTGGATCCAGAGTGACGAGGGTATTCTCTCACTGTCTCCACCGCCGGTGCGGGGCACTATCTGGGCTACTATATGGACGTGCAAGGTGTCCAGCGCATCACAATCGATCCCGAAGTGATGGGGGGAAAGCCCTGCATCCGCGGCATGCGTGTAACTGTTGGCATGGTGGTTGAGCCCATGGCTGCCGGCCGCACGATGGAACAGTTGCTCGAGGACTTTCCTTATCTCGAAGAGGCCGATATCCGTGCGACCCTCGCCTTTGCCGCGCAACTCGCGCAAGGGCGAGACGTCACATTCGCAAATTGAGGCAGCCGATGTTGTGTAGGGCGGACGCCCCTGGTCCCGCTCTTCGCGAGCCCACCGCGAATGAGGGAAAACGAGGCCGACGAAAGCATCGGCCCCTGTCCGGAGATGTCCAGGGGGCACCGCCCCACTGTGCGTGCTGGATTGACTTCGGCTAGCCCTTGACTCCGCGCCCCGGCACCTTCGAAGGTTCAGGCACCTCAGGCGCGGCGACTACCGGCGCGGCTGGCGCGAGGCCGAGCGCCTGACGCACCGCGGTGTCGAGCACCAGCATCGTCTCGGCATGGTCGCGCAGGAACTGTTTGGCGTTCTCGCGGCCCTGGCCGATGCGCTCGCCGTTGTAGCTGTACCAGCTTCCGCTCTTCTCGACGATGTTCTTGTCCACCGCGACGTCCAGCAGGTCGCCGACCAGGCTGATGCCTTCGCCGTACATGATGTCGAACTCGGCGTCGCGGAACGGCGGCGCCATCTTGTTCTTCACCACTTTGGCCCTGGTTCGGTTGCCAACCACGGCTTCGCCGTCCTTAATAGCCGCGATGCGGCGCACGTCGAGGCGCACGCTCGAATAGAACTTCAGTGCGCGGCCGCCTGTGGTCGTCTCGGGATTCCCGAACATGACCCCGATCTTTTCGCGGATCTGGTTGATGAAGATCAGGCAGGTATTCGACTTCGACACGATGCCGGTGAGCTTGCGCATGGCCTGCGACATGAGCCGCGCCTGCACGCCCATGAACGAGTCGCCCATCTCCCCCTCGAGTTCGGCTTTCGGGACCAGTGCGGCGACCGAGTCCACCACCAGAATGTCGATGGCGTTGGAAGCGACCAGGGCTGCCGTGATTTCGAGCGCCTGCTCGGCATAATCGGGCTGCGATACGAGGAGATTGTCCGTATCGACGCCTAGCTTGCGGGCATAGCCGGGATCAAGAGCATGCTCGACGTCCACGAACGCGGCCATACCGCCGCCCTTCTGTGCCTGCGCCACCGCCTGCAGGGCGATTGTCGTCTTGCCCGAGGATTCCGGACCGAAGACCTCGACGATGCGTCCTCGTGGGAAGCCGCCGATGCCGAGCGCTGCGTCGAGAGAAACGGAGCCGGAGGAGATGACACTGACGGGCACGCCGGCGTCGTGGGAGCCCAGGCGCTGCACGGTTCCCTTGCCGAACTGCTTTTCAATCTGGCCGAGCGCCGCGCCGAGCAGCCGCTGCTTTTCCTTGTCGTCCATGGTATCTCCTCTGCAATATCGCGCAGTCATCCCAATTTACACCTTTTCTTCGCCTAGGGGAAGAGGCCCTTCAGCGGAGCAAGGCATCGTCTCACACTGTATCGTGCCACGTCTGAAGAAGTCAGTGCAGCGGCGCGGGAATATTCTCTATCAAGGAACGCGTGTTCTATGGGGCAGTCAGAATGCCGACGACCGCATTCCTTCATTCAGCACCGAACCGCGAACGACAGAGAGCGGTCCCCTTACGGACGCCTTTGAACTGTCGGGAAGATTCAGCCCTGGATGAGTGCGGTTACGGCGCCTCGTAGACGGCCAACGGTTCACCCTGACCGCTGAGGGTGTAGCGAATGGCCGCCGAGAGTTGCTCTTTGGTCCAGATATAGCGCGTACTGCCATGCCTGGCCCAGCGGCGACGGTCCTTTGGCTCGTCAACGCCGAGCTCATTGAGGGCGCGGCTCGCGGAACGTTTGAAACTACTCATCACCCACTCTGCAGTCGCTTCCGTCTGGACGACAACGTGGACGTGATTGGTGCGTACGTGGGCCGCCAGCAGGATCCACGCTTTCGCAACGCATAGATCCTGGATAGCCTTCAGCGTGACTGATCTCCTGACTCCATCCAGCGCGTAGGGCGATTGGTTCATGAGTTGCCGCTGGAGGGCCGCACGAGTGGAGTTCTCCGGAATACGAGGGGTGCCCAAAACGTTGTGCCGGCGGTCCACTGCACCGGCCTCCCCGTGGAGTTTGACTCCGTAGCACACGAAAGTGAGGAGGTATGTGCCAGGGACCGCTCTCTGTCGTTCGCGGTTCGGTGCTGGGGGAGTGGTCCACATTCGTCGTTGAGGGTGAACCCTCCGCCGATCATGGAGAGGTCGGCGCTGGGGCGGTGGACCGACTGAGTCTCGCTCCAGAGACCGACGCACGTTTCCGCTCATCGAACAGTCGCAGCCAGGGATTTGACCCTGGCTGAAACCGGACGATACACTCGTGAATGCACGGGTTGGTGATGACCGTACGTCTTCACCATGAAAATGGGAACCCGGTGAGAATCCGGGACTGCCCCGCAGCGGTAAACGGGAACGATCGCCGCACGAGAAGGCACTGAGCGTCCGATAACCAAAGACGCCCGGGAAGCCGCGGCCAGTAGGAATGCCCCTCGATCAGAGGGGCGCGCGCCCGCCAGTCCGAAGACCTGCCTGTCGCCCCACCCGAAATGGGTGCGGAATTCAATGCAGCTCTCGAGGGAGGGGCGCGTGCGACTACTCGCTACTGCTATTTCCGTTTTGGCCCTGCTTTGCTGCGCCTTGCCGGCGCAACAGGCACGGCAAACCACTATTTCCGGCCGGGTTCTCGATCCATCCGGCGCAGCGGTTCCCGCCGCGACGGTCCGTATCTACAGCCGCGACAATGCTGTCAATCAGGTCGCCCAGTCGGGCGATGACGGGCATTACCGTTTCGACCGCGTTCCAGCGGGCGAGTATTTGATTGAGGCTCGAACCGAAGGCCTGGACCAGGCCAACCCCATCACCGTCCAGCTTGCCTCCGGGCAGGCGTTGGAAAAAGACCTGACCCTCAACATCCGCGGCCTGTCGGCGCGCGTGCTGGTCACCGCCTCCTCGACGCCGCAATCCACGGAGGAATCCGGCAAAGCCATGGACGTGATCGATCGCGCCGATCTCGACCGGCGCGGCGTCTATTCCTTCGGCGAGGCGCTGGAGACCACCGCTGGGCTGCGCGTTCAGCAACTTGGCGGCCCGGGACAATTCACTCGCATTCAAACTCGCGGTCTGCGCGCCGAGGACACCCTGGTGCTGCTCGACGGCATGCCCTTGCGCGATGTCGCCAGCCCGCAGGGCGACTCCACGGCGTTCATGAGCAACCTGCTGCTGACCGGCACGGACAGGATCGAAGTCCTGCGCGGCTCGGGTTCGTCGCTCTACGGCACCAATGCCATCGGCGGCGTGGTCAATGTCGTCAGCGACCAGGGCGGCATCCCATTTCATGGAGAGGTGGGGGCCGAAGGCGGCGGGCTCGGCTTCGGCTTCGGCGACGTCAAGATCGCCGGCGGCTTGAAGCACGATCAGTTGCAGTACAGCCTCTCGGCCTCGCATCTGAACGTCAGCGGCGGCACCGACGGCATCGAGAATGTGCTCAACACGAGCGAACAGGCTTCGCTCCTCTACCGGCCGGATTCGCGCACTACGATCAGCGCGCGCCTGTTTGCCTCCGAGGCGATGACGGGCGTCAACGCATCGCCTTATGCCGCTCCCGATTCGAATCTTCCCGCCACGGGCATTGTGCCGGCCATTCCGCTGCCCGCCTCACAGATTGCCCTGGCCAACGCAGGACTGCCCTTTAGCTGGGGCAATGCAACCTTTGCGCCGAATCTTTCCGACCCCGATAACCGCGCCGATTCGAGCCTGACGTCCACCATGCTGTCGGCACAGCGGATCGTGACTTCGAATCTCACGCTGCACGTCTCCTGGCAGAGCTTCCTGGGCGACCGGAACGACCCTAACGGACCGGCGGGCACGGGCTATCAGCCGCTCTTCAATACGGACGATTACTATCGAGGCCAGGTGGACACGCTGAATACGCGCGCCGATCTGGCGCTTGGCCGTCACAACCTGATCACTGGCGGCTACGAGTTCGAGCGCGAATCGTACTACAGCCGGAACTCCGATTCCAACCCGGATCCGACGCAACGCCAAAATGCCATCGCCAACGTTTCGCAGATCAGTCAGGCCGTCTTCGCGCAGGATCAGATCCGCATGTTCAGCGACCGGCTGCTGCTCTCTCTGAGCGGACGCATCGGCCATTATGACCTTTCGGCGCCCGATTTCGAGGGCGGCACCGGCGTCTTCCAGAACGCTCCGCTCACGAGTCCGCGCAACTCTTACACGGGCGACGCCGCGCTCAGTTACTTCCTGCCGCACTCCCAGACGAAACTGCGGGCGCACGTGGGCAACGGCTACCGCTCGCCGAGCCTGTACGAGCGCTTTGGCGCTTACTACTATGGCGGCTCGTTCACGCCGATTGGCGATCCGCAGTTGGCGCCCGAACGGACCATTGCTTTCGACTTCGGCTTTGACCAATACTTCGCGAGCAACCGCTTGAAGCTCAGCGCGTCGTACTTCTACACGCGGCTGCAGAACGTGGTCACCTACGGGGACACACCGGTTGACGATCCGTACGGACGCTATGGCGGCTACATCAACGCCGGCGGCGGTCTGGCGCGCGGCGTTGAGGTCTCGGGCGAGGCGCGGCCGTGGCGTTCGATGCTGATCCAGGCGAGCTACGTTTATACGAACGCTATCGAGAAGAACCCAATTCTCACAGACGGGTTCCTGGAAGCGATCCGCGTGTTCCCGCATGCCGGGACGTTGGTGGCCACGCAGCAGTTGGGCAAGCGCATCCAGGTGACCGGCACGTTTCTCGGAGCGTCGGACTACATCTCGGGCGTCTTCTACGTCTACTCGGCGGGCGGCAACCGGCCTTATCTGTTCCCGGGGCCGCGTAAGCTGGATCTCACTTCGAGCTACACGCTGCCGGTGGGCGAGCACCGCTCGTTCAAGTTCTACGTCCGCGTGCAAAACGCCCTCAACCAGACCTACTACGAAGACGGCTTCCAGACGCCCAAGGCGTGGGCCTCGGGCGGGTTGAAGTTCCTCTTTTAGGGCGGTTTCGCGTCAACTGTGAACCGCGACGCCTGTAGTCTTCGTCAGCACAGAACCGCGAAGGAACAGAGCGGTCCCTCACACGGATGACCGCTCTGTTCCTTCGCGGTTCTGTGCTGGGGGACAGGGACTCGATCTTCATCACTGGGGGTGAGCGGTCTGCGCTTCTGCGGAAACGACTCTAAAATTCGAAGCTCTGCACGACGACCGTATCGTCGTTGAAAGGATGGGCCGGGGCTGCCAGCAGGCCGGGCCCGCGCCACAGCCAGTGAAACTCCGGGCCTCGGGGCAGCCCTTGCACTGGTTCAAGAACCCTCAGCTTCAGCTTCGCTCCGGCGCGCACTTCGAATCCAAGAGCCGCGCCCTCAGGACCGGGAGCCGTGTACTCTATGGTCGGGAGGCCAGCCCATCCGACCCGGTTCGAAGGCGCACCATTCTTGCTCCACGGGATGTCTTCCACCGAGCCGCGAATCAGGTCTTCCGGATTCAGCATTTGAACGAAGAACACGACGGCCGAGCGGCGCGATACGATCCTCAGGTTGATGCGCCGTTTCCCGCGACCTGTTTGTTCGCCGCTCACCGTCACTTCGGGAGGTGCGACGTCGATCTTTGGAGCCGGCGCGCGCTGCACCGTACCGGCGAGATCGTACCAGCGCTGCACGCGCTCGGGCGAGGCGCCCAGAAACTGGCGCAGCCACGGGTCCGAACCTTCAGTCCGGCTGACCCACCAGCATTGTCCCCTGTCCGCATCGACGACGTAGGAAACGTCGTTCTCAATCGGTTGCGCTGTGTCGAATTGGTTCGCCCATGCTCCGCCAGCCAGCGCGATCAAAACTATTCCGCCCAGCACGGCGATCCAGCGTACCGGGTATTCGCCCACGATGGCCGCTAACGGCATGGCGGAGACGGCCAGGGCCAGAACGAGCAGCGCGCTCCATATGCCGGCCGACGGCATCATCAATCCCGTGAATCCGAAGCAGGCGAATTGGAGCATCAGCCACAGCGCTGGGATGCAAAAAACCGCGCCCAGCAGCGGTCGCCGGGGCCCGGCCAGCAGAGCCAGCGTGCCGCCCACCATGGGCCACAGCAGGAGGTAGGAGCCTCCGGGCAGTAGCGTGGTGAGGCCGACGAGCAGCAGGGCATTCAACACGAGGCCGCCGGCCGCGAAACTGTCTACGTTTGCGTAGCGGCGAGCGAGGAGCAGGCCGCCGAGCCAGAGCGCGGCCGCCAGGGCGAAGTATACGACGATATACCAATTCCGCGCATAGAGCTCGTTCTGGGGCAAGGTGAGATAGCCCGGGTGAATCAGGCAGATCGCGCGCCAGACCCAGCCCATACCATACCCGGCGATGGCCGCCGCCACGAGGCATAGCAGCGCGCCGATAGCCGTGCCCTTCGCCATGACGCCGCCGCTCTTGTGCAGCCTGCCGAGCGCGAACCACAGCAGCGCCAGACTCGCGAGCGTGAGAGCGCCGGCAAACGAGGCCGGGTAGTGAAAGAAGAATCCGCCTGCCGAGAAATAGATGGCATCCCCTTCGCGCCGCCGAAGTCCCTGCAGATCGGCGTTGCCCAAGCGGCGCGCGAGCGATACCGCGTAGCTGCCCGCGTGCTGAACGGTCGCCGGGTCGAGGTGCGCCGCGTCGTCGAAGGGCGTGTGGTAGGCCAGCACGTTGTCGATGAACGCGAAGTCGAATCCAGCGTAGCCGTACCTCCTGAACACGCTCATGTCGGTGTCGTTGGGCAGCCGCTTGTAGATCTCGTAGGTGAGGGAAGTCGCGATCGGGTAGGGTGCGGCGGCGGCGAATTCGCGGATCAATGCGCCGTTGCCGTCGCTGGTCTGGAACATGAAGACAGGGCCGGTTGTCCCGCGTGCCTCGAAGTTCAACACGACATCGACGTCCCTCCGCCAGGGGTGTGTTCGTGCGAACGCATCCGCGCCGGTCATGCCTGTCTCTTCCACGTCGAACAGGAAGATGACGTCGTTCTTGAGGGGAGCACCGGCTTTCAGCACTCGCGCCGTCTCCAGCAGCACGCCCACCGCATGGCCATCGTCCGCGGCGCCCGGCCCGGAGCGGGCCGAGTCATAGTGGCCGCAGAGCAGAACCGCTCGTCCGCTGCCGGTTCCATTTATGCGGGCCGCGATGTTCTCAGTTTTCCCGGCGAACACGAACGAGTTGCGTTGATAAAGTCCCGCGCCCTGCTGGATCTCCGCCGGAATGCCCAGCATGCCCAGTTCGGTCAGGATGTAGTCGCGCGCAGCGGCAGCTTCCGGCGAGCCGGCAGGATGAGGCTTCGACGCGATGGCGCGCACATGCTTCATCGCCCGGTCGGCGGAGAACTCAGTCGCAGGGGCGGCCAGTCCCGCAGGCTGTGGCAATGGGACGCGCAGCCCCCACCATGCGCCAGCCGCCAGAACGGTGATGGCGGCGGCTCGTTGAATGAGGCTGGGGGACGATTCGGGCATGACCTTACCTTCCGGTGCGATGTGGCCGCGCGACGTGAGGAGCCGCGCGAATTTTTCAGGCTACGCTCCGGGCGAGACCCTCGCAAGCGGCGTGAGGAACGATCATTCTCCGGTTGACGGGATTATCCCTTGGGCGCGTAGTAGCCCTTGCGGGCGCGCACCACCAGATCGCCGCGGCGCGGGATTCGCAGTTCGATGGGGTGATAGCGCCCGTCGGTCTTCAACGGCTCAGGGCGGAACAGGATGCTGTACTGGCTGCGCAGTTCGTTGGCTATGTTCTCGAAATCCTGTTCCAGCTCCTGTGCCCGGAACGGGAAATAGGTGCGCCCTCCGGTTTCCTTCGCCAGGTAATCCAGAACCTTGTCCCCCTCGCTCTCCTGATGGAGACCCCGGTCGTCTGATTGATCGCGCATGGTCCCGCTGTTATTGGTCGAGATGGCGTAGATCACCACGTCGGTTCTCTGGGCATATTCCATGGCCTGGTCCCGCGTGAGACGGCTGGCGTTGTCCTCTCCATCGCCGATGATGATCATGGCGCGGCGGAAATTGTGCATCGGGCGATCGAGCATCATCCGATCCCGGCAGGCTGTGGTCATCGCGTCGTACAGTGCCGTGCCGCCGCCGGGCCGCAGGTCGCGCAGCTTGTTGCTGAGCAACTCGGTATCATCCGTGAAATCCTGCACCAGTTCGGCCTCGGTATCGAATCCGTACACCAGCGCCTTGTCGCGGCCTTTGCGGATCACGCTGTCGAGGAAAGTTCGGGCGGCTTCAATCTCAAATCGGAAGCGGGCTCGAATGCTGTTGCTTGTGTCCACCAGGATCGCGATGCGCAGTGGCAGTTCGCTCTCGGCCGCGAACTCGAGGATGGTTTGCTTCTTCTTAAGCTCCAGAACCTCCAGGTCCTCTTTCAGGAGATTGTTGACGAAGCGCCCCTTCTTGTCCGCGACCGTGAACAGGATGTTGACGCGGGTAACGTCGAGGCTGATGGTCTGCGAAGGGTCGAAAGGCGGCTCTTGCCACGCGGCCGCTGAGTGCCGGGCCAACGCCATGCTGCCGGCCAGGCCGGCGAGGAAATTCCTGCGTGAAGAAGATGCACTCATGCTGAACCTCATTTTAGCTTGTTAGACGCGTCTTCCATGCCAA